>Ga0315331_10000372_pt1 | contig 30469 bp, 28 predicted proteins | sample M160m34915metaG_FD_203456 | JGI IMG/M metagenome (GOLD analysis project Ga0315331, IMG submission 203456) | Ammonia-oxidizing marine archaeal communities from Monterey Bay, California, United States - M1 60m 34915 | ecosystem: Environmental > Aquatic > Marine > Intertidal zone | place: USA...
AGTGCCTAGCTACGCGCGCGTGAGGCACAGTTTTAAATTATTTTTAGGGGACAGAATTGGGGACAGAAAAATACTATCTGGGATATTTATATTATTAACAAGTATATAGGATGTTTTAGTGGCGGTGCATTAAGACAAATAAGATCGCGTATCTGAACAAAAAAAATTAGATGCTGATTATTATTAGTTATATTAAATTTTTGAGTAATTAACGCATTACACCTGCAAATTTTATTCCACTTAATTCTGCCATCTCGCGCTTCCAAGTAGTAATATCTTTATAGTTAAAATCTGATAAATTTTCATGCCCGCATGCGCGAGCTAAAACCTGCATTAATTCAACACTGGCTTCAAAGTAACGTGCCAATTTCTCTGAGCCTATTTGTACATCCAACATTTTGCGAAGTTCTGGCTTTTGTGTTGCAACTCCAACAGGACAATTATTTGAATTACACATTCTAGCTGCAATGCAACCAACTGCTTGCATTGCAGAGTTTGAAACTGCAATCGCATCAGCCCCTAATGCCATAGCTTTTGAAAAATCTTCTGCAACACGCAAACCACCTGTGATGATTAAAGTGACATCATTTCCAACTCTATTATTTAAATGCTTCCTAGCTCTCGCAAGAGCTGGAATGGTTGGGACCGAGATATGATCTCGGAATATTAATGGAGCAGCGCCGGTACCCCCTCCACGACCATCTAAAATTATATAATCTGCACTAGCTTCTAAAGCAAAATCAATATCATCTTCGATATGATTAGCAGAAAGTTTAAATCCAATTGGGATGCCACCTGAACGTTCTCGTACTTCATCCGCTACTCTTTTAAAATCAGCAGGCGTATTGAGGTCTACAAATGATGCGGGTGAAATTGCGTCTTGCCCCTCTACTAGACCACGTACTTGAGCAATTTTACCTTGAACCTTTTCACCTGGCAAATGCCCACCTGTGCCAGTTTTGGCACCCTGCCCTCCCTTAAAATGAAATGCCTGAACCTTTTTAACCAATTCTGGTTTCCACCCAAATTGCGCTGAAGCAAGTTCATAGAAATATTTTGAGTTTTCATTTTGTTCTTCAGGAAGCATTCCACCTTCACCTGAACAAATACCAGTACCGGCTAATTCTGCGCCTCGTGCTAATGCAATTTTTGCTTCTTCAGATAATGCTCCATAACTCATATCAGATACAAAAAGTGGGATGTCTAATTTTAATGGCTTGATTGCTTTAGGTCCAATAACTACTTTTGTTTCTACTCGGATATCATCTTGAAGAGGTTTACGTGCCATTTGAGCTGGTAGAATTTGGATATCATCCCAATGTGGTAAATCTTTACGAGGCACGCCCATAGAACCCATTTCGCCATGGTGGCCAACTTTGGAAAGCCCATTTTTTGCCAGCTCATGGATTCGAGCAACAGTAGGTTCTTCTGGGGTTGGAGATGCTACGGGAATATCAGTTTTTATCGTTGGAGTTTCATCACCAATATTGAGAATACCCAATCCAGCATGTGCTCCGTCACAAAAAGGTGCATTTGCACTGGCTTTGCATTGACATAGTGCTTTTGGGCCTGTCTCTTCGACTGAGAACTTCATTGGAGAAATGTCAGTTCCAATATGAGATCCATCACAAAATGGTTGCTGTTGTGATTTTCCACAACGGCACCAAAAATAATTTTTTCCAGATTCCAAGTCTACTTTAATTGGCTTTTTATCTGCAATTATAGGAATTGATTTAGACATATTTTTAATTATTACTCTTATTTAAAACTCAAATTCATAATATATTTTATTAGTATGCTTTCCTGTTATGTCTTAATCTTTCTTTGATTATACTAATTTCTATGAAACTTTATAGCCATCCTTTTCCATACCGCATGTTTGTCGTTTATTATAAAACGATGGTATAAACCTGCTAAAATATGTATGATAGTTAATGAAAGCAGGGCCATAGAGCTTATAAAGTGGATATCTACGAAGGTTGGATACATTGATTTATTTTCAACCATTAGTGTAGGAATTTTTATGAGACCAACTAAGTAAACATCATAGCCCCCCGCCCATGTCATCATGGTGCCTTGAATGGGTAGCCAAAAACAAAGAACATATAATGCTATTTGTACAGTTTTAGATGTTATCTTGTGTATTTTGGGAAGTGTATTCTCAAACTGAGGCTTATTATAGAAACGCCAAACTAATCGAAGGGCGATGAAGCAGAAAATAAATGTTCCCGTGATCTGATGAAACCAAATAAACTGCCCTTTTTGTGGGGAAAACTCCATATTGTGCAAATTAATACCGGTAAATAACTGCCAGAATATCACAATAGCAAATACCCAGTGGAATATTTTTGCTATTGAGCCATAACTATCATTAGTCGCTTTAAGCATTTTTGTTTTCCCCATTTATAAATTTATGTATTTGATTTGTTTAATTCATACTCTGCTTTTTTAGTTTGGTATTCATCCTCAGATAATGCATGCCATCCAATACAATTACCTGTAGGAGAACGGCCACATCCGCATTTAGGTGCTTCACTCATTTTTCAATCCTCTGTTTTATATTGTAGAAATTACAGATATAAATTAATTACTATAGATATTTAATATAAAAAAATGTTAATACTTTATTAACTTGAGATTAATAATATGATTTTTAATTCTGGATTCGAAGTTTTTCGTGAAGTTGTTAATCAAGGTAGCTTTATAGGTGCTGCCAATGCATTGGGGATATCTGCTCCTGCTGTAAGTAAGCAAATAAAATCACTAGAAAATCGTTTAGGATTATTATTGCTTTATAGAACAACAAGAAATGTAACATTAACTGATATCGGCAAGCAGCTTTTTGATACACTTGATAACAATCACGAAGAGTTGTCTGATTTATTACGATTATTATCAAATCAACAAGAACAACCATCTGGAAAATTAAGAATTAATGCTCCAATGGCATTTGGTGAAAAGTTTCTTGTAGATCCAATTTCAGAGTATGCAAAAAATTACCCAGATGTTCTAATTGATGTAGAGTTTGATGATAAGAGAGTTCATTTAGTTGACGATGGATTTGACGTTATTATTAGGATAGGCAAACTCGAAGACTCAGGCTCCGTGGCCAAAAAATTAGGTAATATTCAACATGGGTTCTTTGTAAGCCCATCTTTTATTAAAATGTATAATGAGATAAATTCACCAGAGGATTTGAGATCAGTTCCTGCCGTAATTTACAGAAACACCTCATCTGTTCTAAATTACATTGATGGTGGAGGTAAAGAACAGTCCATAAGTTTGTTACCAAACCTATACGCTAATTCAATAGCTATGCTAGTAGGTGGTGTTTTGAATGGTTTAGGGTTTGCAGGCTTACCAATTTTTGCAGCCGAAGAACACACAAAGAGCGGTAAATTAATACAAATATTAAAAGAATATACCCCAAACCCTAAATCGGATGTTTTTGTTATTTATCCTGATAAGCGGTTTCTTCCTTTGAAAGTACGTAAATTTATTGATCTACTCTCAGAGCACTTTTCAACATAAGAATTAGTAAATATTATTGAAATTTAAAACTAATAAAATCCTCTGTTAATTCCCAATAACAGGTAAAACCCACCCTCGCCAAATGAGCGTCTGAGTGCAGGCTATAGTATCAGTCAAATCAAGGCCTCAGCCCATGCATCACACAAAACGCACGCCTGTATCTCACTGAAACAATGCGGTTATTCACGCAATTATGGGCTAGTTTGCAATCTGGGGAAGCAGATGGCGGTGCTGTCAGACGAACTCGAACTGGTCTCGAAATAGCGTGCCACCATTTTTCAACTCGCCAATAATTGACACCAGTGAGAGAGGCTCTCAACGCGATTTCGTTTGTAAATTTGTCTCGGTTTCAGATGTCTTTCTATCCAGCGTGTTTTTGAAACGCTCAAACCCTGTCGGACAGTGGATAAAAAATAATATAAATAGATGCTTGAATTTAGGTAAAAATTATTAGTGTACGTTTGCGCCGAAACCTCAATATTTTTGTTCAAAGGAAAGCAGCTTATGTGTTTCAATTTTAGATTAACCAAACAGAAAACTCTCTTTTTTTAAAGGTTAACATGTGTAATAATGTTAAGGGAATCTATTTTATAATAGAAAAGGTGTGTATGAAATGCAGTATCACTTGAACGGATTTAAACCAGGCAACTATCAAGTGCCTGATGTAGCGCGAAAACCATACCCTGATCCGCCAATTAGAGACTTGCCTGATGAAGTGGATGTCTTAATTGTTGGAACAGGCCCAGCTGGGCTGACGATGGCGCGGCAAATGGCCGAATTTTCGGATATCAACAAATGCATTGTCGATATGGCTTCTGGTCCACTATTGTTCGGACGTGCTGATGGTATTTCGTGTCGCACAATCGAGATAATGGAAGCATTCAACAGCAGCGACATGGTTGTTAAAGAAACCTACCAACTTCTGCAGAATACATTTTGGGAGCCGAACCCAGACAATCCGCAACACATCAGACGTAAAGAAAAAATTGCCGATGCGCGAATTGGATTGTCAGAATTCACTCATGGTATTGTCAATCAGGCGCGTCTACATGAATTGTTATTGAATGGTATGGAAAATTCTGTATCCGAATTGCATCCACATTACAGTCGTGAATTTATGTCTTTGGACATTGATGAGACCCAAACTCAGGATTTGTCTGCACATCCAATTACGGCAACGTTCAGGCGCGTCGATGAAGCGGGGCAAGGCAAGATCGAATCGATAAAAGCACGGTTTATCGTAGGCAGCGACGGAGGCCGCAGTCAAGTGCGCCGCAGTTTGGGAATAGATTTACAAGGTGATTCAGCGAATAAATCCTGGGGTGTCATGGATATTTTACTGAATACAGATTTCCCAGATATTCGTGTGAAAAGCTTTATACAGTCGAAAGATCACGGTGCGGTGATGACCATCCCCCGTGAAGGAGGCTATCTGATCCGGTTTTACGTAGAAATGGATATGATTGCTGAAGGAAAGCGAGCGACAGAATTGAAGATCACAGAAAAAGATTTGATTGCAAAAGCACAAAAGGTATTTCATCCTTACACTTTGGACGTGAAAGAGGTCGCTTGGTGGTCGGTCTATTCTGTGGGGCAACGAATAGCAGATCGTTTCGATGATCGCCCCGCGGACAGTTCTGAAACGATAATGCCGCGTGCATTTCTTGCAGGGGATGCGTGTCATACGCACAGCCCCAAAGGGGGGTGGGGGTTGAACACTTCATTGCCAGATACGTTTAATCTAGGGTGGAAACTGGCACATGTTCTCCAAGGAAAGGCTAACCCAAAGCTCTTGGCGACATATGCTACAGAACGACGCAAGGTAGCTCAGCATTTGATAAATGCTGATAAAGAACTATCCAAACTGGTCGCCACCCGACCTGCGGCCAGCGATACATCGGAAAAAGCACGCGTAGACACGGCCGAGATCGAGGCATTCATGAAACGCCAAAGCGGTTTTGTGAGTGGTACGTCCATTGGATACTTCCCATCCTATATTTGCACTGGGCAGGATAATCAGCACCTCGCTCCTGGTTTCAAGATCGGACAGCGGTTTCATTCTGCCCTTGCCACGCGTGTGGCAGACGGGCGGCATCAACATTTGGGTCATCTTGTCAAGGCAGATGGGCGTTGGCGCATATTCCTGTTCGCTGGTGCTGAAGACCCTACTGATCAGGCGTCAACCGCTTATCAGTTTGTGGACTTTCTGTCCGATGGCCTTACATCGCCTGTCGTGAAATACACACCCGAAGGAGCAGACCTCGACTCTGTAATCGATACATACGCAGTGTTCCAACAAAGCAACCTATCGATGCATGATCTGCATGGATTTCTTTGGCCCGCCAAAGGCAAATATGGTCTGCGAGATTATGAAAAGGTGTTTCATGGGCAGAACGGCAACGATGTGTTCGACCTGCGTGGCATCAATAGGGATCAGGGCTGCATTGTTGTCGTGCGCCCAGATCAACATGTGGCAAACATCTTACCAGTTTCAGATCATGCGCGCTTATCAGCGTTTTTTGATAATTTCATGTTGCCGCAGGTTTGACCAAACAGCCTATCTGTCAAGATAGGCAGCGACGACCGCTTCAGCTTGGGTGATGAAGCGGGCATTGCGTTCGCCAGTCGTATCTTCGGTCATTCTAGCAATGTTCCAGCCTACATATGTTACTGCGCGCAAAGCCATAAAAAGTGGCAGGTCTGTTGTGTCGAGTGTTCGCACACTTTGATACCCTTCGATGAGCGCACTTTCCAGAGCACCGTAATCATCACCTTGGCGGTGCTTGAATAGAGCCGTGGCTACGTCGAATAACCGAAATCCGAAGCCGCCATCATCAAAGTCAATCATATGTAATTGTGTTCCATTCCACATGGCATTGGCAGGCACCAGATCGGCATGGATCAGCCCATAATCTGTTTGTCTCTTAAGGGCGGTTGATGCGTCTTTCCGAAAGGTGTTTAGCAGTTTCCTTTGGGCAGTCGTCAGACCAGGGTTTTCCCAAAATCTATCCCAAAGGGGCATTTTCCCCAAAAGACCATCGCAATCCCAAGCGGGGCGATGCGACTTCTGAGCACCCGACCACGCATCGGAAGCAATATGTAGCCGCGCCATGGTCATTCCCAATTGGCGAAAAACGTTTTTCCGATCTGATCGTGTCATGTCCGAAAAGGCAACGTCTAAAGTATTCCCATCTAGCCATGTCAGAACATCAATCTGAACACCATCAACGTGATGCAGATACCTTCCAGACAAACTTGCAAGCGGGGCTGGCACTGAGAGACCAGATTGGTCCAGCCAAGCCATCCAATCCAGCTCCGAGCGAAGTTGTGCATCAGTTCGGTAGCCCTGTCGGTGAAAACGTAGAGCATAGCATTTGTTGTCAAAATCAACGCGGTAAACTGTATTTTCTCGCGCCGCGATGAAGGTAAGGGTGCCCCCTTCCATACCCCAAAAAGACAAGGCCTCTGTTGGATCAATCATCCTTCCAGCTCCATGTCGGACAAGACTTCATCAAGCATGTCGAACAATTGGTCAGTATTTTTCTTTGAAAATGGCATGGGGGGACGAATTTTCAGGGTGTTCTTATGTCGACCCAATTTAGACAGAAGGACACCACGGTTTCGCATCTTATTGATCACACGATCAGTGAAGGCCGAAGCAGGCTCTTTTGTCGTGCGATCCGTCACCATTTCTGCTCCGAAAATCAAACCTGATCCGCGCACGTCACCTATGACCTCATGTTTGGTCGCCAGCGCAGTCATCCTGTCGTGCGCATAGCTGCCAACGGTTTCGGCGTTAGTCATCAAGTCTTTTTCCTTCAACTCCGCCAACACCGCGGTCGCGGCGGCACAAGACACTGGATTACCGCCGAATGTATTGAAGTATCGAAATCCTTTGCGAAAGGTCGCTACAATATCCGCATTAGCGACAACTCCGCCGACAGGATGCCCATTGGCCATGGGTTTCCCCATCACAACCACATCGGGGACAACGCCCATCTTTTCATGGGCCCAGAAATGTGTTCCGACACGGCCAAAACCAGATTGAACCTCATCACAGATCAGCAAGCCTCCAGCTTTGCGCACAACATCTGCAACAGGCTTCAGCCAACCATTGGGATGATCTGGAAACCCTTCGTTTAAGAAATACGGGCAAATGACCAGCGCAGCGAACCCAGTTCCGTCATCTTGCAGTGCGGTGATCTGATCCGCGACTTGCTTAGCAAATCCAGTTCCATCTGGATCAGGGTGTCGATAACTGTCTGGGGCATCAACAAAACGGAAATATTGATCTAACCCAAACCCAACCGAGGGGACATTTGAGCGACTGAGCTGACTAACCAATGCCGTGTTGCCATGATATGTGGCGTCTGTGGCAATGATCCCACGTTTGCCCGTCACGGCTTCCGCCATGCGCAAGGCGATATCATTTGCTTCAGATCCAGTACAGGTCAAAATCGCGGTGTTAAGGGATGCATGCATCGTGGCGGTCAAACATTCGATATAATCCAGAATACCTTCGTGAAGATACCTTGTATGCGTGTTTAAAGTCGCCGCCTGTTGGCAAATCGCCTCTACCACACGGGGGTTGCAATGACCCACATGTGGAACATTGTTATAGCAGTCTAAATACTTGCGCCCATCAGCGTCCCATAACCAAACGCCTTCACCTCGGACAATATGCACGGGATCATCATAAAATGTCGAAACGTTTGGTCCCATCAATCGGGCACGATCAGAAAGCAATCGAGAGATGCTCATAGATCAACCCTTATGCCGTCGTAGCCCACAATCAGCTCCCCGTTGTAATGTCCTTCGCAGGCATCTTCCCAATTCTTTTTCCCATAGGACGGATCATCCGAGGGGATTAGGTGTGACAAAGCGAGCCGTTTCACGCCAGCTTTCTGCGCGGTGATCGCGGCATCATGGGCAAACGTATGCGACCGAAGCCAATGCGCCATCAGCTTGTCTGATCCATTGCCGATGCGTTCCATCAATGCGGGCAGAGCCGATTCTAACATTGCCTCATGGATCAAAAGGTCGGCGCCCCCCGCGAAATCTGCAAGGGCTTCAATCGGTGCTGTATCGCCAGAAAATACCACATGGTGGTTTTTCGTTTTGAACGACAGGGCAAAGGTGTCGATCAATGGTGGATGGGTGTTGCGTATAGCTGTCACGGATAAGCCATCACGTTCAAAAACCGTACCGGCATCAATCGTTTGAATATGAACCAAATCGCGTATATCAGGGCGTCCTTCGTCTTCGATGCGTAAATCAATGTCGGCTTTCATCGACGCCAGAAAACCATCCCAATATGTCGCAAGTCCTTCAGGCCCATAGATCATGACCTTTGTCTTCAATCCAGCCGTCCAGGCGGTGTGAATCAACGGGCCTAATTCCAAATAATGGTCAGAATGGAGATGGCTGATCACTATGGTTGACAATGAATTCAAAGACATCCCCTGATCAATAAGGCCACGCGTAACGCCAAGGCCACAATCTACAACGATTTTTTGACCGTTCAAAACAAAAAGATTTGAGGTCGGCATTGATGATCCAGGCCTAACAGATGGCCCACCTTTAGTGCCCAATAAAGCGATGTAGTTTTCTGTCATAATTTAGGTCCTTTTACTATACTGCTTCAAAGCCAGCGTCTAACGCTGACAAAATTGTGCTGGCATCCTTTTCGGTTATTACCAAAGGCGGCGAAAGAATCAGATTGGGGCCAGAAATGCGAACCATGGCGCCATTCCGATAGGCTGTTTCTTGAACAATCGTCGCAACATCTGGTGAAATCGGCGTCTTTGAACCGCGGTCGCTGACCATTTCGATTGCGGTCATTAGGCCATAGCCGCCGCGCACATCCCCAATAACGTCGTATTTTTCCATTAGCGCCTTGCATCCTTCATAGAGCTGCGTTCCGCGAGCGGCAGCATTGTCAATGACATTCAAACGCTTGGTCTCAGCAAGGCACGCCAAGGCCGCAGCTGCCCCAACCGGATGGCCTGAATAGGTGTATCCATGCCCGATACGGGCGGACGGGTTGTCTTCAAAGACCTGAACCATTTTTTCGCCAAGCATCACTGCACCGAAGGGGAAGTATCCATTTGTGATTGCTTTGGCCGTTGCCATCATGTCGGGTTGAATGCCCCATAGTCGTGCCCCAGACCATGCTCCTGTTCGACCATAGGCCGTGATGACCTCATCCGTGATCAATAGGATCCCGTTGCGATTACAGATTTCTTGAACTGCAGGGGCGAAAGATGGATGCGGCGGAATAACACCACCAGCACCAAGAATGGGCTCTATGATCATTGCCGCTATTGTATTTGCGCCTTGAAACGCGATTTCATCTTCCAAAGCCTTTATACACAACTGTGCCAGTTTTTCTGGATCAGTTTCATCGAACGGATTACGATATGTGTAAGGTGCAGGGATGTGGAAACATCCAGGTAGCAGTGGTTCATAAGCATTGCGAAAGTTCGCATTTCCGTTCACCGATGCGCCCCCTATGTGAGTGCCATGATAGCCTTTCTTCAAGCTAAGGTATTTTGTTCGACCTTCTTCGCCTCGCAGTTTGTGGTATTGTCTTGCCAATCGCAGGGCGGTTTCTACGCTGTCCGACCCTCCTGATGTAAAGAAGGCGCGAGTTAGACCATCGGGTTTGAAAAAGTTACTCAGCTCATAGGAAAGCTCAATCACTGCGTCATTGGTGCTTCCTCGGAAAGTGGAATAATATGGGAGAGCGTCAAGTTGTGCGGTAATTGCGTCCTTTACGGGTTTGCACGAATAGCCAAGGTTTACATTCCAAAGCCCGCCAACTGCATCAACCACACGGTGACCATCAATGTCGGTGATGGTAACGCCATCCGCTTGCGTCACTATTTTTGGTGGTTGGTCTGCGCTATCTTGCGGCGAGGTCATCGGATGCCACATGTAGCGGGCGTTATTTTCTTTTAAGAAGTTTGAGTCTTTCATTATTCAGGTTCCAATATGTCAGATGTGGAAAGGGATTGCGTCCAAGTGGCCTCAATATGAGATGGAATTCTCCCCCCCCAATTGCGCGAAATTTCGTGTGCAGCTAAGACAAGTTCAGTCTTGATCGTATGTTCGGAATTGCAATCAAAACGCGATGCCACGCAGGCTATAGCAACAGAACCAGCATATTGACCAGTTTGATCAAAAACAGGTACTGCAATACCCTCGATTTCGTCTTCGAATGTTTTTTTTGCCCGCCCGAAACCCGTTTGAGCGACCTCGGAAACGGTGTTGCTTAATTCTTCTTTGGTCCTTGGTGTTGTCGATGTGTAACGAGGCAGCTCTTGGATTGCTATATCAAACAATTCTGTAGGCCCAAAGGCCAATGCGCACAGCCCTGATGCTGTGGCATGAAGTGGAAATGTGTTGATATCAATTACGGCGCGGATCCCATACAAGGGTGATTCGCATTCACACAATCCATACAAAGTATTGCCTGATAGGACTGTTACATGTGCTGTTTCCCCCGTGACGCCTGCTAGCCTGCGAATTGAATTTAATGCGGTCTTTTTGCGTGGAACTGTCGCTTCACGCACTTGCGCAAGCTGCATAACAACTGGCCCAAGTCGATAGTGGCGCGATGTCGGATCTTGCTCAATAAAACCATTCTTTTTAAGGGCTTGAAGATTACGATAGGTCGTTGTCTTGTTTCTTCCTGCAAGCCTGCAAAGTTGGGATAAGCCCATTTCTGGTCGTGTTGTTGAAAAAAACGACAATAGTTCAAGGGCTTTTGTTGTCGACGACATCTTCTTAAGTATTTCCTGTCATGATTTAAAAACATATTGACATAAAGTAATTAACAAGGCAATCTTTTTATGCAACATCAGTTCACTATATGAACCAAATATAAGAACCACAAAGGGAGAAAAAGAGATGTTAAAGTTTTCTAAAACCGTGTCTGCAGTGGCAATTTCCATCGCCGCTATGACTGGCGCGGCTCATGCCGAATACCCAGAGAAGCCTGTTGAGTTTGTTGTTCCTTGGCCTCCTGGTGATTTGGAAGATGTGTTGACGCGTATGATCGCGGAAGATTTCTCTGCCGAATATGGCGTGTCTGCTGCGGTGGTGAATAAGCCCGGCGGCGGCGGTGGCCCATTTCCAGGGGCAATCGAAGTCGCAAACGCTCCGGCAGATGGCTACACAGTCGGATCTTTCATCATTGCGATTCCTGTAGTTGGGCCTCAAATTGGAATACCAGAATTGAACCCTGACCCATTTGTACCACTGGGTAACTTCTTGACATACCCATTCGTGATCGCTTCTAGCGGTAATGCGCCATACAGCACAATGGAAGAATTGGCTGCACATGCGAAAGACAATGACGTTGTTTTGGGACATTTTGGCGCACCATTGGTGCCAACAAAAGTCACGATGGGCTTAGCCAAAGAAATGGGCTTTTCCTATGCATCTGATGCGGCGTTTGACGCACTAGATTGTAATACGCTTGCATCTGGTGATGTTGATGTCATCAACACAACATTGCAGTTGATCCTGCCTTGTTTGGACGATGTAAATGTTTTGGCATCTATTGGATCCGAACGTATCAGCCTAACACCAAATACACCAACCGTTGCTGAATTGGCGCCTTCGTTGAATGTTGCTTTATGGAACGGATTGTTCGTGCACAAAGATACGCCAAAGGATGTGCAAGAAAAGATTGCTTCTGTTGCTAAGAAGACTGTTATGTCTGAGCGCGCTCAGACACTTGCGTCTGAAACCGGTGCGTTGGTTTACTGGCAACCAGCCGCTGAAGTTGTCGATCAAATTGCCCAAGATATCGAAACTATGGATAACATCGGTAAGATGTTGGGCAACTAAGTCCTAATCCCTGGGTCGGGTGCTTTTGGTATCCGACCCAAAACACTTACTAAGGCAAGTATTTCATGTCGCGGATAAAAACACTCCAATCACTTTTCAAGCGAAACCGCAGACCTGGTGACATTGTGTTCGCATGGGCGGCCTTGTGCTTTTCCGTCTTCTTACTGTCTCAATTGGCTGACCAAACCATTTGGAAGAATGGTGGGAAGCTATTCGCCCAACCTAGATTTTGGCCTGCTGTATCTTTGTGGGGCATGGTTGTATTCTCGGCTTTTCATTTAATCGGTGCCGCTTTATCTCCGCGAATCCACGGCCGTTGGAGTGAAGTTTGGTTGTGGGTCACGTCGCTAGAATATGCATTTTGGTTTATTGTTTATGCGGCTGTTGTCCCTTATTTAGGATATTTACCTACCACGATTATATTTGCGATGACTTTGACTTTGCGCGTTGGATATCGCAGCTTTACTGCAATAACGTTTGCGATTGCTTCAGCTATTGTGATCGTCCTGTTGTTCAAGACATTTCTTCAGGTGAAACTACCTGCGGGGCGGTTCTATGAATATCTTCCTGATGGCATCCGCCAGATCATGTTGACCTATTTTTAGAGGTTTGAATTCATGGAAAACATTTTTTCTGGACTGGAACTCCTTGCCCGATGGGACGTTATTTTGGCTTTGCTTGTCGGATCCATTGGAGGCGTCATTATAGGTGCTATACCCGGTGTCGGGCCTGCAGTAGCCATTGCAATTTTATTGCCTGCCACTTTTTCACTGGATCCTATTGTCGGTCTGACGGTGCTGCTGGGCATTTACGGATCTTCCATGTATGGGGGAGCAATCCCAGCCGTTCTAATCAATACACCCGGAACGGCGGTGAATGCACTGACGTCTTATGATGGTTATCCCATGACCAAACGCGGGGAAGCACATCGCGCTGTATCACTTGCCTATTCGGCGTCTTTCTGGGGTGGGATTTTTGGCATATTATGCCTTATTCTGTTATCTCCGGTTCTTGCTTGGATCGCCCCGATGTTTGGTAGTAGAGAGATATTCCTTGCAGCCCTTCTTGGAATCATCCTTGTGATTTTGGCGCATCGTGGCCAGATATTCGCAGCAGGTCTTTTGGCAATGTTTGGGATTTTTTTACAAACGGTTGGGTTGGATGCAGTAACATATACCCAGCGATACACATTTGGCTATTCCTTCTTGTCATCAGGAGTAAATCTCATCGTCGTGGTGCTGGGCCTTTTTGCGCTATCTCAAGCATTTTTCTTGCTAACCGCCCCAGACAGCACCCCCGATGCCAAGCCCGTTTCAGGCCGATTAGGAGCCGGTGTTAAAGAACTACTAAAACATAAACGCGTCGCTTCAGTCGCCTCAGGGTTTGGAGTGTTTCTTGGGATGATCCCTGGAACCGGTGAATTTACTGCGCAATTTATGTCATACACCTATGCACAGAAAACATCCAAAACACCGGATGAATTCGGCAAAGGTTCCCCCGAAGGGTTGATCGCTTCAGAAGCTGCAAATAACGCCGTCCCTGCCGCAGCCATGATCCCACTTTTGGCTTTGGGCATTCCAGGCGAGGCCTTAACCGCGATGATGCTATCTGTATTTTATGTTCATAACGTTATCCCTGGACCACAGCTCTTTCAAAACAACATTGATCTGGTCTATGGATTATATTTTGCTTTGATTGCGTTGAACGTAATTGTTGTAATCTTTCTTCTGTTTTCCACAAACTTGCTGACCAAAGTTATTAGAATTCCCACCCGTTTTCTTGGGGTGATGATCTTGCTGCTTTCGTTTGTTGGGGTCTACTCTCTTCGCAATTCTCTGACGGATTGTATGATTGCCACCGTATTTGGTGTTCTGGGCTTGATCTTGAAGCGATTGAACCTTCCTATTGTGCCTATCATTCTTGGTATGGTTTTAGGCGGCATTATGGAGGTTAAGCTACGATCAGCCTTACCACGGCTGAAAACGCCATTTGATATGATTGATCGTCCGATTGCTGCAATCATCTTTGCTTTGATTATATTGGTTTTTGTGATTCATGCTCGGACTTTGGTTAAGGAATGGCGCGCTTACAAGCCAGATAATGATTCAAAACTACAAGACACTCAGATGAGGTAATATCCATGAACCAAACCCAGATTGATACCTTACGAGCTCAACCTGTTCCAGAATTTCAGCATCTGATAGACGGCAAAGCTGTTCCCGCATCTGATCGGGCTGTTATGAATATCATTTCGCCGATTGATGGGCGTGTTCTAACAACAACCGCGGCTGGAACCGCAACTGATATGGATGCAGCAATTACGTCCGCACGAGCAGCTTTTGAAGATCGGCGTTGGGCAGGGCAACCTCCTGCCGCCCGCAAAAAAGTGCTGCTGAAATGGGCTGATTTGATAGAGGCGAATGCCTTGGAGCTGGCGGTTCTGGGCGTTCGCGATAATGGAACTGAAATTGGAATGGCGTTAAAGGCAGAACCAGGGTCTGCAGCAGCTACAATCCGATATTACGCGGAAGCCTTGGATAAGGTTTATGGTGAAATTGCGCCAACGCCTTCTGACATTTTGGGCATGATACATAAGGAACCGGTCGGAGTGGTCGGCGCGATCATACCTTGGAATTTCCCAATGATGATTGGTGCATGGAAACTAGGGCCTGCCTTGGCAATGGGCAATTCGGTCGTGGTGAAACCGTCTGAAACTGCGTCATTGTCGCTGATGCGCATGTGTGAACTGGCGTTGGACGCTGGGTTGCCGCCAGGCGTGTTAAACGCCGTTACTGGTGAAGGACGCGTTGTTGGTGAAGCGATGGGTTTATCCATGAATGTTGATGTGATCGTGTTTACAGGATCGGGGGCGACAGGCCGTCGATTGATGGAATATGCTGCTCGTTCTAATATGAAACGGGTATATCTTGAACTTGGTGGGAAATCTCCAAACATTATATTTGCGGATGCTCCTAATTTGGATGAGGCTGCAAAGGTTGCTGCAGGTGGAATTTTCCGCAATTCTGGACAGGTATGTGTCGCTGGTTCGCGTTTATTGGTCGAAGCTTCAATTCACGACGAGTTTGTCGAGGCAGTGGCTAAGGCTTCTGCCGATATGCGCGTCGGTGACCCTTTGCAGATCAATACCCAAATCGGTGCGGTTAATTCTGAGGCTCAATTAAATGCAAACCTAAGTTTCGTTGAAAAGGCTGTGTCTGAAGGTGGTCAAATTGCCTTGGGCGGGGATCGTATTTTAAAAGAAACGGGGGGCTATTATATGGCGCCGACGATTGTGACCGGAGTTACGCGTGATGCGACGCTAAGTCAGAAAGAAGTATTCGGCCCAGTGTTGGGGGTTACACCTTTTGAAACCGAAGACGAGGCTATATCGCTCGCAAATTCCACTGTTTATGGCTTGGCTGGCGCGGCGTGGACGTCAAGCCTAAGTCGAGCACACCGCATGATCCGTGCTGTTCGCACTGGCGTAATGCATATTAACACATACGGAGGGGCGGATGGCACCGTGCCTTTGGGTGGCGTTGGTCAATCAGGCAACGGTTCTGATAAATCGCTACATGCGCTTGAAAAATATGTTAACCTTAAAACTGCTTGGATTAAACTATGACGAATAAGACAATACTGGTTATCGGAACCTTTGACACAAAAGATGACGAGCTTCACTTCCTTTCTGATGTGATCCGCAATCAAGGTGGGCATGTTTTGACGATGGATGTATCTGTTTTAGGCGACCCATCCCAGCCGACGGATTATTCCAAACACGATGTCGCAGAAGAAGGTGGCAGCTCTATCCAAGCCGCCATCGACAGTGGAGATGAAAACCATGCGATGCAAATCATGGCGCAGGGAGCTAGCCTCCTAGTCGCCCGACTGTACAGCGAAGGTAAATTCGATGGTATGCTTGTGCTTGGTGGAACGATGGGCACCGATCTGGCTTTGGATGTGACCTCTGCGCTCCCCCTTGGGGTTCCAAAGTACATTGTTTCAACGGTGTCTTTTTCACCATTGATCCCAGCAGAACGGCTGGCTGCAGATACGCAGATGACCCTTTGGGCTGGTGGTTTATATGGCCTGAATTCAGTGTGTAAGGCGTCTCTGTCCCAAGCCGCAGGTGCTGTACTTGGTGCAGCGCGCGCTGTGCAAAAGCCTGATCCCAGTAAGCCCGTGATCGGAATGATGTCATTGGGCACATCAGCGCTAAAATACGTGATTCCGCTAAAGCCTGCGTTGGAAGAGCGCGGGTTTGAAGTAGCGGTGTTTCATGCAACAGGCATGGGGGGGCGCGCTTTTGAAAGCTTGGCTTGGCAGGGGGCCTTTGCGTGTGTGTTTGATTTTTGCACGCAAGAATTGGGCAACCACGTGAATGGGTCGAATATCTCGGCTGGCGCGGATCGCCTGACAAATGCAGGCTTAAACGGCACACCCCAAATCGTAGCACCTGGTTGTTATGATTTAGTTGATGTCGTTGGATGGCAGCCTATTGATGGGAAATGGGACAGCCATCTAAAACATGAACATAACCGACTTATTACCTCCATCGTGTTGCAGGCACGAGAAACGAAACTGGTCGCCCGCGCCCACTGTACTCAGTTGGCGGGTGCAACAGGGCCTGTGGCAATGATATTGCCAGAACATGGGTTGGGTGAATGGGATCGTGTTGGGGCAGATCTGCACAATCCCGATGGTTTGGCAGCTTTTCTTACAGAGTTAGAGGCGCAAATGCCGAAAACCGTGAATGTGCATCGCATTCCGTGTCATATCAATGATGCGGCTTTTGCGGATAAGGCCTTAGAAATATTTGATAGCTGGTGTGCTGATGGCAAAATCAAGGCTTAGCTTTGGGCGCCCGGATCCAGACGGGTCAAGAGGTCAAGCAAGATTTCATAATCTTCTTCCCCAAGTGTTTCCTTGAAACCTGTGACGATTTCGGCAGCCATCGGGCTATACATATCAATAATCTTTTGTCCGGTTTCTGTAATTTCAATGAACTGTCGTCGTCGGTCTTTGTCGTCTCGGGTTTGTTTGACAAACCCCTTATGTCGCAATGTGGCCGCGATGCGGGTTAGGCTTGGAAATAAAAGGCTAGATCGGTCAGCAAGGGTTTTGGTGTCCATTCGACCAAATTCAGCTAAGACGCGTAAGACACGCCATTGCTGTTCAGTAATTCCCGTCTCGGAAAGCATGTCACGAATCGGTGACATAACACCTACGCGAGCGCGGATTAAAGCAATAGGCAGGGATCGTCCTGTCGAAGGTAGGCTAGTTTTCATAAAACCTCATTTGCCCATAAGATGGGTGCTTGACAAGAGCCTTATTTATAATTTATTTGCTACAATAACAATTAACATGTTAAGGAAATTGCATGCCGCACTTTCATATTGAATATTCCTCAAATCTTGAGCAGGTCGTGGATATTGGCGGCCTTTGTGAAATTATACGCGCCACCGCGGCAGAGATTGATACATTTCCTACGCCTGGGATACGTGTGCGCGCGACCAGAGTTGATTATCTGGCAATGGCCGATGGGGATCCTAAGCATGGGTTTATAGATCTTAGTATCCGTTTGCGCGAAGGTCGGGCAGATGATGTAAAAAAAGATGCGATCACCCGTATTTTTACTGCGTTGAAAGTTTTCATGGCGCCGGCGATGGAGACGCGTTCCGTCTCGCTGTCTGCTGAAATGCGAGATATTGACGCCAACCTATCCCCTAAATTTGGAAATGTCCGTGATCATATGGAGAACAAAATATGAGCAAACTCGATGAAAATATTGCCAAGTTAGACGGGTTTCTCACCCGGTTTCGTGACACAGGTATTTGCAATCGCATCGCAGGCCAGGATATGAATGGATCCAAAGGCGTGTTCCAAACCATGTCACCCGTGGACAGAAGTATCATCTGCGACGTGGCACAAGGGGCAGCCGCAGACATAGACTTAGCGGCAAATGCAGCGCATGATGCCTTTGCGGCTTGGAGTGATATGCCAGCCACACAGCGGAGAAAAATTCTGATTTCCATTGCCGAAGGGATTGAGGCGCGCGCCGAAGAAATCGCTTTGTGCGAATGCTGGGATACAGGACAAGCCTATAAATTCATGTCTAAAGCCGCTCTACGTGGGGCAGAGAATTTCCGTTACTTTGCCGATCAAGTTATTCAAGCCCGTGACGGTCAACACCTGAAATCTCCGACGTTAATGAACATTACCACGCGCGTTCCAATTGGGCCTGTAGGTGTAATTACACCATGGAATACACCTTTTATGCTTTCGACATGGAAGATTGCCCCTGCCTTGGCGGCAGGTTGCACGGTCGTGCACAAACCGGCTGAAGCATCTCCCCTAACGGCGCGCCTATTGGTAGAAATCGCAGAAGAGGCTGGTCTTCCTGCAGGTGTTTTGAACACTGTGAATGGTTTTGGCGAAGATGCCGGGAAAGCGCTTTGCGAGCATCCCAAGATCAAGGCGATTGCCTTTGTAGGGGAAAGCCGCACGGGGTCGCTGATCACGAAACAGGGCGCAGATACGTTGAAACGCAATCATCTTGAGCTGGGTGGCAAAAATCCAGTTATTGTCTTTGATGATGCGGATTTGGACCGCGCCCTAGATGCCGCGATCTTTATGATCTACTCGATTAACGGGGAACGCTGCACATCATCTTCTCGGCTGTTGGTGCAAGATACCATTCAAGAAGAATTTGAGGCCAAGCTGATCGAACGCGTGAACAATATCCGCGTGGGGCACCCACTCGACCCAGCCACAGAGGTTGGTCCGCTGGTTACTGAGGAACATTTTAATAAGGTCACAAGCTATTTCGACATCGCGAAAGAAGACGGCGCCTTCATCGCTGCAGGCGGTGAAGTGGTTGGCGAAGAAGGTTATTTTGTTCGCCCCACCTTGTTCACGAAAGCCAACAATAAGATGCGTATCGCGCAGGAAGAAATTTTTGGCCCTGTGTTGACGTCGATTCCATTCAGTACCGAAGCAGAGGCTTTGGACATAGCCAATGACACCGCCTATGGTCTCACAGGTTATGTGTGGACCAATGATCTGACCCGCGCGCTGCGTTTTACGGAGAAGTTAGAAGCAGGGATGATCTGGGTAAATTCCGAGAACGTACGCCATTTGCCTACGCCATTTGGCGGCGTAAAGGCCAGTGGAATTGGCCGCGATGGCGGTGATTGGTCATTCGAATTTTACATGGAACAAAAACATATCGGCTTCGCAACGGGCCAACACAAAATTACCAGATTGGGAGCGCTATAAGATGCCTGTACCTGCACCGAACCTATATCCAGATTTCAATACAATCCGACTGAGCCATGTGTGTCTAAACGTCAAAGATTTGGACGCGTCCCGCACATTCTACACTGACATTCTGGGGATGCAGATAACTGACGAAGATGAAAGCCATATCTATCTGCGTGCAATGGAAGAACGTGGGCACCATTGCGTCATTCTTCAAAAATCAGATCAGCCTGGCACGGTTGAGGTCATGGGGTTCAAAACCTTCGACGAAGATGATCTTGAGCGCGCGAAAGTTTGGTTTGAAAGTAAGGGACGTCCAACCCAGTGGATAGATCGCCCCTATCAAGGGCGCACTTTGTTGACGTCTGACAACATGGGCATTCCGTTAGAATTCTATCATAAAATGGACCGGCTGGAACCAATTCATCAGAAATATGCACTTTATCGCGGCGTGAAACCACTGCGGATCGACCATTTCAATTGCTTCAGCCACGATGTGGATGCGTCGGTTGAGTTTTATTCAGAGATGGGCTTCCGTTTAACGGAATATACGGAAGACAACGAAAGTAATAAACTGTGGGCGGCGTGGCTACACCGCAAAGGTGGTGTTCATGACATGGCGTTCACAAATGGCATAGGTCCGCGCATGCATCACTTGGCCTTTTGGGTGCCAACGCCTTTGAATATCATTGATCTTCTCGATTTGATGGCGACAACTGGATATGTTGACAATATCGAACGCGGACCGGGTCGGCATGGGATTTCAAATGCTTTCTTTCTGTATATCCTTGACCCAGATGGGCATAGGATTGAAATATATTGTTCCGATTATCAAACGGTCGATCCTGATCTTGAACCTATTAAGTGGGATCTCAAAGACCCACAGCGCCAAACGCTTTGGGGAGCTGCGGCACCAGAAAGTTGGTTCAAGCACGGCACCACCTTTGTCGGCGTGGATACAAAAGACTCTCAAATTGCGGCTAGCCCGATTGTTGCGCCATGACACTGAAGTTAAACAACCCGTCTTTGATGAAAGAAGCGGCGCTCGTCGGCGGACATTGGTTTGAAGCCAATGGGGCTGGGATTGAAGTCACAAACCCAGCCACAGGTGAGATATTGGGATATGTTCCCAAACTTGGTCTCGAAGAAACGAACGCGGCCATTGTGGCAGCTGAGATTGCTCAAAAATCTTGGGCTGCCCGAACGGCGAAAGACCGTAGTCAAATTTTGCGGCGTTGGTTTGATTTGATGATAGAAAATCAGTCAGATTTGGCGCAAATTCTGACCGCAGAACAAGGAAAGCCCTTGGCAGAGGCTGCGGGCGAGATCGCTTATGGCGCGTCTTTCATTGAATGGTTCGCCGAAGAAGCGCGTAGGGCCTATGGCGATATTACACCCGGCCACGCACCAGACAAACGGATTTTGTCCGTCAAACAGCCTATCGGTGTGGTTGCAGCGATCACACCTTGGAATTTCCCCAATGCTATGATTACGCGCAAGGCAGGGCCTGCCTTTGCCGCAGGCTGCGCCATGGTGTTGAAACCAGCATCACAAACACCATTTTCTGCCATTGCTTTGGCAGTGTTGGCCGAACAGGCTGGTTTACCTGCTGGCTTGTTGTCGGTGATTACAGGGTCTGCCAGTGAAGTCGGTCAGGCTATGACGGATAGCAAAATAGTGCGTAAACTAACTTTCACCGGATCAACTGAAGTCGGTGCGCAACTCTACGCACAATGTGCCCCAACCATCAAAAAGCTAGGGTTGGAACTTGGGGGAAACGCGCCCTTCATTGTGTTCGATGATGCCGATTTGGATGCCGCAGTGGACGGTGCTGTGATTGCGAAATATCGCAACAATGGCCAGACCTGCGTCTGTGCCAATCGCATTTATGTTCAGGCGCGCGTGTATGATCGTTTTGCTGAAAAACTTGCTGCAAAGGTTTCAGCGCTGCCAACTGGCAACGGATTTGACGATGGTGTTGTCTTTGGTCCTTTGATTGATGATGCGGCGGTGACAAAAGTAGAAGAACATATTGCCGACGCCACTGCCAAAGGCGCAAAAATTATTCAAGGCGGCGGTCGTCATGCTCTAGGCAGAACGTACTTTGAGCCGACCATTTTGACAGATGTGACAGCAGACATGGCTGTTGCAACTGAAGAAACCTTTGGTCCGGTTGCGCCCTTGTTCAGATTTGAGACTGAAGCAGAGGTCATAACCGCCGCCAATGATACAGAATTCGGTCTGGCATCCTATTTCTACAGCCAAGATCATGCCCGCGTCTGGCGCGTGTCAGAGGCATTGGATTACGGTATGGTAGGTGTGAATACTGGTCTTATTTCCACTGCAGAAGCACCTTTTGGAGGAGTGAAGGCATCCGGATTGGGGCGCGAAGGATCGCGCCATGGCCTCGATGATTTTTTGGAAATCAAATACATTTGTATGGGCGGCATAGAAGGAGTATAGAAGATGAAATTTGCAACATTTACTAGCGATGATAAAACCTTTTATGGCGCTGTTACTCATGATGGTATGATCGCGTTAAATGAAGTTTTTCCGCAATGGCCAACGTTATTTGACGCAGTTCAAGCAGACGCACTTGCCGAATTGTCAGATGCCGTAAAAGGGAGATCCGTTACCCATGCTAATTTTCAGTTTGAAATGGTTCTACCTAATGCCCAGCGGATCTTGTGTGTGGGTGTTAACTTTCCAGATCGGAATGCAGAATACAAAGATGGGTCAGATCAACCAAAATACATGTCTCTATTCCCTCGCTTTGCCATGGGGTTTACGGGGCATAATCGTCCTTTGATCCGGCCGCCCGAAAGTCACCAGCTGGATTACGAAGGCGAAGTGGCGATTGTGATTGGTAAGGCAGGGCGTCGTATTGCACAGGCTGATGCCTATGATCATATCGCTGCCATCACCATTTGCAACGAAGGCACGATCCGCGATTGGGTGCGGCATGCAAAATTCAATGTCACTCAGGGAAAAAACTGGGATCGATCAGCAGCACTTGGTCCTTGGCTGGTGCCATTCACGGATCACGCGTTGCTCGATGACGCACAGATCATAACGCGGGTGAACGGGGAGGAACGGCAAAACGATGTGCTTTCTCGCATGATGCATCCGATCCGACGGGAGATTGAATATATTTCTACCTTCATGGAGCTGCGCCCTGGTGATGTTATTGTGACTGGCACCCCCACTGGGTCAGGCGCGCGGCTGGATCCACCGCAGTACCTAAAACCTGGTGATGTAGTTGAGGTTGAGGTGAACACCATCGGCACCTTGCGCAACACAATCGAGGATGAACAGTTATGACACCCAAAGATCACGCCAAAGCGGCTGCAGATTTGTTGGATGCCGAAGCATCTCTTGAACAAATAGGACTTTTAACCAAGCGTCATCCAGAGATGGGTATGGATGACGCCTATGCCGTGCAAAACGCGATCTACCGTGCAAAACTCGCGCAAGGGCGGTCTGTGGTTGGTTGGAAGATTGGGCTAACGTCGAAAGCAATGCAATATGCGCTGAACATCGACATTCCTGACAGCGGAATTTTGTTTGATGATATGGTTTTCAAAAACGGTGAGATGGTGCCAAAAGGTCGGTTCATCCAGCCAAGGGTCGAGGCAGAGATTGCCTTTATGATGAAATCCCCTATCGGTGGTGCTGATGTGACCCGTAACGATGTGCTTGCCGCGACAGATTACGTCGCCCCGTCAATCGAAATTTTGGACACACGCATTGTGCGTGTGGATGCGGAAACGGGGAAAACTCGCACCGTTTTCGACACCATCAGTGACAACGCGGCCAATGCAGGTGTGGTTTTGGGGGCGGAACGGCACGCCGTGGATGTGTTCGATCTTCGTTGGGTTGGGGCAATCACATCACGCAATGGCGAAGTTGAAGAAACCGGCCTTGGCGCAGGGGTGCTTAATGATCCGGTAGAAAGCGTCGTTTGGCTCGCCAGGCGGATGGCGCAGTATGGGCAGACTATCGAACCAGGTCAGATCATACTTTCGGGCAGTTTTATTCGTCCAGTTGAATGCCCGTCAGGAACAAAAATTCACGCTGATTTCGGCCCGTTCGGGTCCGTAGATATCGCGTTTTCTTAAGGAAAGACAGCATGCCCGCACCGCATAATCCCTTCAAAGCCGCTATCAAAAACGGCAAATTACAACTTGGTTGTTGGATGGGTCTTGCTGATCCATACATCGCGGAAATTAGTGCGAGCGCAGGGTTTGATTGGGTTTTGATTGATGGCGAACATGCTCCCAATGATCTGAGGTCAATCACAGCTCAGCTACAGGTTATTGCAGGACGGGGCAGTCATGCGATGGTGCGCCCACCCGTTGGCGAAACCTGGATGATAAAACAGCTATTGGATGCTGGGGCGCAATCCTTATTGATCCCAATGGTGGAAAGTGGAGCACAGGCGCAGGCATTGGTTGATGCGGTCACCTACCCGCCGCACGGCGTGCGTGGGGTTGGATCAGCCTTGGCTCGCGCGTCAGATTTTGCTGCGATTGGGGATTATCTAACTACCGCGCGAGACGAAATTTGCCTGCTGGCACAAGTGGAAAACCGCAAAGGTTTGGCCGCGTTGGATGAAATTTTGCAGGTGGATGGGGTTGATGGCGTATTCGTTGGTCCATCCGATTTGGCAGCTGATATGGGGTTCATAGGCCAGGCAGGTCATGCAGAAGTTAAGGCAGCAGTTCTGGATAGCATCCGCAAAATTGTTGAGTCTGGAAAGGCTGCTGGAATTTTGACATTGGACAACGACATGCAATTACAATGCCGTGATTTGGGGGCGACCTTCATCGCAACTGAAATTGATGTTACGTTATTTGCAAGGCACATGCGTGCGTCTGCCCAAACTGCACGCGCAAACCTGAAATAAGACAAATAGGGAGAAACAAATGGCAGCATATTTTATCGCACACGGCACCGTGACAGACCAAACGAAAATGTCTGAATACGTTGAAAAATCAGGTCCGATCTTTGCGTCTTTTGGTGGGGAATTTGTCACCGTCGGTGGTGTCACGCATGTCTTGATCGGAAGCCATTCGCGCGATCGCGTTGCTATGTTCAAGTTTCCCAACTCAACAGCCGCAGAGGCTTGTTATAATTCCGATGCATACAAAGCTCTTTGGCCTTTGCGACAGGAAGCGGGCGATTTTGATTTCATCGTGTTTGAGGAGTTCTAATCATGCCTTATATCGATCCCTTGCCTCGCACCGCTTCGCCGGAATTCGAAGATGTATTTCAAGCGATGGAAGATGCGTTAGGCTACGTACCTAACAGTTTCTTTACTATGGCGCGGCATCCCGCTATTTTGAAGTCTGCGGGCGCATTGATGGATGCATTTTGGTATTCGGATGTGGTGGACGAGCCGACACGACGATTGGTGACGTTTTCATGCAGTTTCTTCGCTGGATCACATTACAGTTCGGCACACTGTGCCTGTGGAGCTCAAGAATTAGGTCTGCCACACGAAAAGATACTTGCGATTGAACAGTTCGAAACATCCTCGGTCTATAATGACCAAGAAAAGGCGATTATTCGATTATGTTACTGTGCTGCCAATTGTCCTTCAGCCGTCGAAGCCCCCCACATGGAAGAATTGAAAGCCATCGTTGGTGTCGATGTGACCGCCTTTATTGTTGGCCTAATTTCCTGCATGGCGTTTCTAAACCGATGGAATGAAATGTGCGGCACCACGCTAGAGCTCGTGCCGCGCGCTTATGCGGAGAAGCATTTGACATCAATCGGCTGGTCTCTGCCCGAGAAATAACTTAGTTGGCGTGTTTCAGAGTGCGGATCTTCCTTTTCCAAAATTGTGATACTGATTTCAGGGGGGCACTAGTCTGGCTGGGCCACGTCAAACTGCCGATCAAGCGGAGAGTGTTCGATCTTTTGTGTATGAGTAAATTGCGCCATGCTTCAGGAACAAAGGAGCATGAAAGCTATGACAATATCAAAGAAACTACTTGATGATTTGCTTGAGGGTGTTGACAGCCCCCAAGATTTACTAGGATCCGACGGATTATTGAAAAATCTCAAGATCCAACTGATGGAGCGTATGTTGGGTGCAGAGCTGACCGAGCATCTTGGCTATGAGCCCAATGAGACGCCAGAATGCAGTCAACCCAATCGCCGCAACGGCACAAGCCGCAAGGTCTTGAAGAGTGATACTGGTGAGTTACCGGTTAATATCCCTCGCGATCGCGCGGGCAGTTTTGAACCAGAATTGGTTAAGAAAGGGCAAACACGCATTGATGGGATGGATGACCGAATTATTGGCCTTTATGCAGCAGGCTTAAGCGTTCGCGACATCCGCACTCATCTTGAAGAGGTTTACGGTTTGCGGGTTTCAGCTGACCTGATTAGCCGTGTCACCGATGCTGTTTTGGATGAGGTTAGCATCTGGCAATCTCGTGCCCTTGATCCAGTATATCCGATTGTTTTTATGGATGCATTACGTGTGAAAATCCGTAATGAGGACAGCAGGCAAGTCAAGAATAAGGCCGTTTATGTGGCCTACGGTGTTACTGTGGAGGGAGATAGAGAAGTTCTCGGCCTTTGGGTAGCGAATAATGAAGGCGCTAAATTTTGGTTGTCTGTGATGAATGAATTGAAAAACCGAGGCCTTGAAGACATCTTAATTGCGGTTCAAAGGTCGCAACTCATGCCAAAGCAAATGGGCTTAGGGGCAAAGCACGTCAGGGAAAGCAAGGTGCACTCTTAACCCATGGGGCTATTCATAAGCATCTTACCAATGTTCTTTATGCCGGAAAGATAAAGCACAAAGATAAAATCTATGACGGTCAGCATAACGCCATCATTGAACCAGATCAATTTGATAGAGTTCAAGACAAGCTTCAAGAGGCATCACAAAAACGCCGAGGTCAGCATATAGACACACCCCATGATGCGCCCCTTCTTGGCAAGCTCTTTGATGAAACAGGGGATCATCTTACCCCAAGCCATTCCAAGAAAAAACGCAGAGTCACATCAGATCCGGAAAACAGCAAAACCCAATTTGAAACCATCATCCATCGCTATTATATCTCAAACCGCCTCATCAGATCAAAAGACCCAACCGGTTGGCGATTGCCTGCAAAGCTCATCGAAGATACGGTCATTACGATCATAAAAACCCAACTCCCCAAAGAGCTACCACACAGATTACCACAGCCTGAAACCATAACAGCAGTTCAAACCCAAAAGCAGTTACTTCACAATATTCAAAATCTCACATCATCGGCATGTTTCCTTTCCATATCACGGGTTGATTTGGCGCCTGATAGGATCAGCATCACCCTAAATCCTAAAGAATTGGTTAAGGAAATTGGCGAAATAGATAAAATTGAACCAATTACAATCACAACCCAAATGAACCTTAAAAAACGAGGCGTTGAACAAAAAATTATCATTGATGGTCAAAAACGGACGCCAGATCAGAGGCTTATTCAAAATCTTGCAACTGCCCATCTTTGGCAAAAGGATCTGAAATCAGGTAAAACAATCAAAGACATCGCAAACGAAAGTAACAAATCGACTGCCTACATTAGAACCCGCATTCAACTCGCGACCCTATCGCCCAAAATACAAAAGGCCATATTGACAGGGCAGCAGCCACCCCACCTCACCACCGACCATATCATCAAATCAAACATGCCCAAAATTTGGCAAGATCAAGAGCAAAGCTACGGGTTCAAATAGCCCGAAATGCATTCCCCTGTTATTCCCTGATATGCCCGCCTGTTATTTCCTGTTCCGCTTTCCTGTTATTCCCTGATCGCATATTAAAAAGTCCCTGATAAAAATTAACAGGGAATTCGCTAAAAAGCCCAGGTAAGCGCTAGAGTTAGAGGCGAAAAACCACCTAAAATCACAGCAACAACCATCAAAAAGTAAAAAATTCCCTGTTAATTCCCTGTAAATTTAGAAAAACCACGCCAAAGCCCGCTGATTTGAAGGCAAAATCCAATGATGTTGATGCGACGGAACAAACGTAGAAAAAGGTGAAATTAAACTTTCCCATAAAACATAAACATCAGGGATTTTCTGCTAAGCAATGACACCAGAAAACTGGTCTCAATTAAAAACCAAACCAAAAAACGAACCGTGGGAATAGTCAAAAATAGACAAACAGGGAAAAATGGACAGATTGAACAGATTCTTGGGTCTATAGACACAGGCAAATCACACAAGCATCGAAAAAGTCGAGACAATCTCCAATTTAATAAAAAATCTGCAATTTCAATGATTTAAGTGGCGGTGTTGTCAGACAAAGCCAAACACCTCTCAAGACCCTACATTGACACCCTCCAACCCCAATCAAGATATGCTTAGTGGATCGCATCACAGCCTAAATCAGTCACCTCGAAAAATATAACATCAAGGATTAAGTAAAAGCGTAAACGTTTGCAGCGACAGTCAAAATATGTTATGTTTATTCTATCGTAGATGCGTGGCGAGCTAAGATTAGTTTGTCTTTTTACCTTCAAGAATGAAGACCTATCTGAACGAAAGGAGTTAGCATGAAGCTAACAACTTGTACGTTGAGTATTGGGGAGCTTCGTTCTTCAAACTCAACATCGCGCAATCACTCGCAAGCACAAATAAAAAAAGCAAAGCACCTGTTTGCCAAACAGGGCATTATTGTTCCCATCATTGTTGATGAGGATTATCATATTATTGATGGTCACCTTCGATATGCAGCTGCTCAAGAATTGGCCATTGAACACCTAAACGCAATCGTAGTCACGAATGCATCGCGTGGCGATATCATAGAGTTAGAACTCTCCCTTAACCGTTTGGCCCAAGACAGCAAATGGAATGAAGAGCATCTAAAGCATAAAATCGAGCAGCTCATCGAATTCAACATTGATCTTAGCTTTACCGGCTTTGAACAAGCAGAAATTGATAAAATACTTAGCTTTGAGATTATTAACGACGCTGAGCAAGATTGGACCCTGAGCGAACCCGTTACGCAAGTGGGGGATATTTGGAAAGTGGGTGAGCACATAATTGCCTGTACCAATGCCTTGATGCCTCAGCTCGAAGATGAAGGATTAAGCGATATCCCACTTGCCAAAGTATGTGTCACTGATCCTCCCTATAATGTACCCACGCAAGGTCATATCCGAACCAGTGGAAGCCACGAAGCTTTTGCAATGGCCGCAGGAGAAATGTCTGACGATGAGTTTGAAGGTTTTCTGGCCTCTTTCTTGCGCGCAGCCATGCCATTTATAGCAGACACAGCTCTCTTCTATGTCTGTATGGATTGGCGCCATATCGATCACCTCAATGCTGCCACTAAAGCGCAAGGATTAATTGCTCAGAATCTCTGCGTTTGGAGTAAAACAAACGCCGGCATGGGATCTTTTTATCGTTCACAACACGAACTAATTGGGGTTTATAGCCGCTGCAAAAAATTCCAAAATAATATCAACCTTGGGGCGAGCGGTCGATATCGCACGAATGTTTGGCACTATGATGGTGTAACCAGCTTTGGGCCAACCAGAACGGATGATCTGGCAGATCATCCAACTGTAAAGCCCGTTAAACTGATCGCTGATATTCTTCTTGATTGCACCTCTGTGGGAGACTGGGTGCTAGATCCCTTCTTGGGAAGCGGGACCACTTGCCTTGCAGCGGAGCAAGTCAATCGGCGCTGTTTAGGATTTGAACTCGAACCAAAGTTTGTGGATGTTGCCATCAGGCGTCTGAACGATCGGTGCGACTTGAAAGCCCTCCACGTTCAATCTGGAAAAAGTTACGATGAGATCAGAGATGATCGCCTCATGAACAAAGGAGACAGGTCATGAGCTATAAAAATCCCCCTCAGAGCAGCCAGTTCCAAAAAGGCCAGTCCGGCAATCCGAACGGCCGGCCACCAAAGCACAAGAAACGCACCCCAACTCTCGCAGACGACTTACGCCAAGAGCTTGAAGAGGAAGTGATGGTCAATAAAAATGGTGAAGTCGTTCGCGTTACCAAACAACGCGCGCTGCTCGCCGCGGTTGCCACTGCAGCCATCAATGGGAGTATCGGCCAGCAACGCTTGATGGTTCAATTGTGCAGCATGCTTGTCGGGACAACTCAAGATCACACAAGCACAGCAGAAGAACTTGAACAGTTCGATGAGACACTTCTGTTGGAGTTAAACAAACTTGGCATCATTTTTGATGGAGGCCACAATGACACGTAAACTTAATCAAGCCAAACTTCATTCACTCCTTCGCCAATCACCAAGTTTATTCTTCGCCCATCTGTTTCCAAAAATCGAATATATTGAGGACTTTAAGTGCCCATGGCACCTCCATGCGATCAGCCATCAACTGTTAGCAATGCACAAAGGAAGATGCAGACGTCTGATCCTAAATGCCCCTCCTCGATCTTTAAAAACATCCCTAGCAAACAGTTATTTTATCCCCTGGTTGCTTGGCAAAAATCCAAAGACCAAAATCATTGTTGTAACTTATGGCGATGATCTTTCAACAACCTTGGCGCGCACCACAAAGAAGGTCTTAGTCAGTTCTCCCTACAAAAACATCTTTCCTCATACAATTTTGGAAAATGATAAAATGCAGGCCACAAGGCTGCGTACTGAGAAAGGTGGGCATGTCATCTTTACATCCATTCATGGCTCCATGACTGGGCTTGGCGCTGACTGGATTGTTTTAGACGATCCCTTGCAGGCGGCCCATATGCGCTCTGAGATCCGACAGGATGATCTTATCCAGGTATTTAGGCAAAGCATAACAACACGTCTTAATCATCTCGAAAAAGGCAAAATGCTTCTCAT
>Ga0315331_10000373_pt1 | contig 30459 bp, 33 predicted proteins | sample M160m34915metaG_FD_203456 | JGI IMG/M metagenome (GOLD analysis project Ga0315331, IMG submission 203456) | Ammonia-oxidizing marine archaeal communities from Monterey Bay, California, United States - M1 60m 34915 | ecosystem: Environmental > Aquatic > Marine > Intertidal zone | place: USA...
TCTAGAGTTGATTGATATCCTTAGGGGTAAGGATCCATTTGCCAGGAAAGTCAGGAACCAAGACCTTGAAAAGTTGGCTGAAGGTGCTCAGGTTTCATCTCCAACGAAAGCATTGATTGGTGAAGGTGGTGAGTCTGAATTTGTCATACCTCAGAGTAAGTTAGGTAGTTCTTATCAGAAACTATTAGAACATGTTATTGGAATTATTACAGGTGCTGCTCGTGGGTTCTTGGAGAAACTTCCTGTTAGTGCTCTAACAGCACAGGGATTGCTTGGTGAGATTACTCGGATTGAAGCACAACTTGGTATTACACCTAAGCCTATATCTGAATTTAAAGGTGGTAAGATATCTAAAACACTTAAAGGTTTTGGTAAGAAAGGTAGTGATATAATTTACAATACTATTAATAGGATAGAGGATGTAGTGAGTAGTGTAATAAGTCAGGTAGCACCAAATCCTCAATTAGATCCTGTAACTGTTGGTACTGGTGGACCATCTAAGGAAGGTAGTTCTAATAATGAACCACCACAGCTGACTCAGAGTATGATCTCTGGTTATCCAGTTACATCTTATTATGGTGCTACTGCGGGTAGGAGTAGACCTCACGGTGGTGTTGATGTTGGTACTCCCGTTGGTACTCCCGTATCCTTCGCAGTTCCAGGTCAGATCCTAGCTGCTGGTAAGTACGGTGACTATGGTAATCTTATGGATGTTTGGTTACCTAGTGCTAATATACAAATGCGTATTGCTCATCTAGTTTCCTTCGTAAAAAAATCTGGGAAATTTGAAGCTGGAGAGACTTTAGCTAAGACTGGTGGTGCAAAGGGAGATGCTGGTTCTGGTAGTTCTACTGGACCTCACCTTCACTTTGAGGTTGATACAATAAGAGATTCTACAAGGTATGGTGGATCTGGTAATCCTTTACCCTACTCTGGATTTATCCAGTTAACTGGAGTACAACCAGGTCAGGGTGGTAATACTGGTGGACCTTCTCTGGGAGCATCATATGGGCATCCTCTCAGTTCTACTGTTAAATGGCCCAGTAGTGGTGGTTCCATGGGTGGACCTTCGCTAGCCCCTAACGAAAAGACTGGTAGTTCTATGTCCAAGCAGATCTCATTTATTCCTATACCAATAAAAGTACTAGAAACAGTACCAGTTCAGGTACCAGTACCATTTCCAGTCAATAAGAAGACTGCTAGATCATTTGGTGTTGATCCATTATCAGGTAGATACGGAGAACTTTAATGGCTAATTTAGAAAAGTTTCCAAGCGTAGAAAATGTACATGAGGTCTTGACCGATCTTCATGATCTTTTTGATGATCGCACTAAACTCCTCTCTACTATGTTTAAGGAGGATAAGTATAAAGATTTCTTAATGGCTGAGAATGTTCAGCAACTTGTTGAGGCAGATAAGAGGGATGATGCTACTAATAATAGAATAAGAGCTGATCTTGCTGATGGATATGAAGTCCTTAAGGCAAAGACTTCTTTAAAGAAATTTTCAACTCGTGTAGATCCCAATAGTGTTCCACCTATGGATCTTGATGATATCAGTAGTGAAGATTTACTGGAGTCACAGGGATATACAGAGCAAGCACAAGAACCACAGATAATTGAGAGAGAAGGTCCACCAGGAAGAGATGGTAGGGACGGTAGAGATGGTGTTTCTAGTGGTAGTACTGATGCTCCCAAAGGACCACCAACGACAACAACAGGGAAATCTCAGGCACCTGATAGGAAACTAGCTAAAGGTGGTGTAGTTAATCCTCTGGATGGACTATCTCTTGGTAGGAGAATGGTTACCAATGATAGTACTACTAGACCTTCTACTAAGAGTTCTTCTCAGTCTTTGGAGGACATTGGATTAGTTGGTGATAAGAACCCTATTACTGCATTAACTAAAGACCTAGGATTAGACAAGTATAAGAAGATATTATCTAAGGCAATGACACTGCCTATGAGGGCGGTTGCTGCTGGACTTGCGGGGTTATTGGAAAATATAACCATGCCTGGTGGTCAGTATGATAATGTTAAGGAACAAGTCAATTCAATATCAACCGCATTTGATTTACCTTCTACTTCTGTTCAGAAAAGTGAATGGGATCCTGGAGCATTAGGTAGTGGAACTACTATTGCTGATGCTAGTCAGACTAAGAAGTTGAATCTTCTCAATCCATTTGATTGGCCACAGATATTAGATGAAGCAGATAAAGCTAGATCAGGTGAACGTGGTAATGTAGAAGGTGGAAGTGTTCCCAACAGCATAATGAATTATAATCAAAGGAATGCTGAATATATGAAGATGTTGGGTGGTCCTAGTTTAAACTTGTCGCAGTTGATAAGTGGTGGAGGGGATTTGGCATCATCAATGAGTAATGTTCAGAGTAATATGAAGACGAGTATCTCCAATCTATCAATGAGTTCTAAATCATTTGCTCAGAGTCAGCAAAATATACGTAATAGTATGAGTAGCATATTGACTGAGACTCTAGGTGGTATAGCACCTGCTGATGCTGGTTCATCTACGCTTAACCAAGATATTAATTCCTTAACAAACCAAGTACTTGAGAGTAATGAAGAGATAATTAATGAAGGTACTTCTGTTATGGTAAATAGTGGGAAGGAAATAATGAACAACATGCAAATGACTCTTGCTGCCTTTGGTTCTTCTTCATCGAAAGGATCTCCTGGTATTAAGAGTAATCCCTTACAATCACCAGAACTAAGTGTTAGTAAATATTTGATTAATGCCATCTCTATTGTTCAAGGTGGCGAGACCAATCACGATCTATTATGAAGAAGCAGGATTTTACTCTAGAAAATTTAGTTATAGAAGTGGATGAGACTGAGTTTATTCTTACTAGGAATGAACTGCTTGAAATACACTATATGGAGGATATTACTAAGTCTAATATCGTAGTAGCATTGACAATCACTGATACTCAGTCATCTATTGTTTCTAAGCTTTTTGGTATGGAACCAATACTTGTATCATGGACATGTAATGATACTACCGTTACATTGCCATTAATAATCTATGATATCAAGGATCGTGTATTATTCAAGGGTAAGAGACGAGCTACCATATATTGTTGTTCACGTGATGCTATTAATAATGCTTCTGCTAAACTCTCTATAAGATTTGGTAGTGGAGGGGGAGAATCAATATCTGATATAGTAAGGCGTTTACTTGAGACTACATTAGGAAGTACTAAGACTATTAGTACTGACGATACAGAGACAAAGATATCATTCATCAGTCCTTACTGGGATCCATTTACTATAATATCATGGATGTCATGGAGAGCCATTCCTGTAGTAGAAGAAGCAGAGTTTAAGCCTAGTGCTGGTTATTTGTTCTGGGAAACACCTAAGCAATATAATTTCAGATCTATGGATTTGTTGTGTCGGGATGAAGTTAAGAAAACAATTTTAGTTGGACATGAAGATAAACCTGAGGACTACGATGAGAATGTAGTCCATGTTGATTCATTTACTATTAGTGGTTCTAGTGATGTCTTTAGGGGATTGAATCTTGGTAGTTATAATAGTACGATGATGACTATAGATCTTAAAGATTTTAGTTATAAGGAGATACCTTTCAATGTTAATAAGTATTATGATAGTATGGTGAAGATGAATAAAGATTCTGTACTACCAAAGTATTATGAGGATGTATTTGGGGATGGTTCACAGCAGATTCAACCAACTAGAATAATGTCTAGAGTGATTGACACTGCTATGTACACTGAGGGTAAGTACACGCAGGATTTAACAAGACAACTTTCACAGTCTATGATAAGAAATCAATTCTTCTTCAATCAGGCTGGTACTTTTGAATATTATGGTGATCAAGATCTTATGTGTGGTGATATAGTGGATATCACTACCCTTAAGGGTAAAAATAAGGATATAGATACTGTTCAGAGTGGTAGATATATAGTAGGGAAGATTTATAGGCAATTTACTGCTGATTCAGAGCAAATGGTTACTAGAGTGACTGTCTATAGAGATAGTATGGGTACTGAAAATATGGAGGAAGTATAATGAGATTAGAATCTGCTGCCCACGCTATTGGTAAGGATGGATTCAATTGGTGGATCGGTCAGGTGGAAAATGATGGTTCAGATCCTGATAATGACGGTTCTAGCCCTAAGGATTATGATTATACCAATAAGGTTAAGTGTAGGATAGTAGGGTATCATAACCCAGATAAGGTTATACTACCTACTACTGATTTACCATGGGCTACATGTATGTTCCCTGTTATGTTTGCTCAGAGGAGTGGCATAGGAACTAATCAACAACTACAAATTGGTTCATGGGTTGTTGGATTCTTCATGGATGGTGCTTCGTCACAGTTACCTATGGTTATGGGTAGCATACCTGATGAGAATCCTGAAGGTTCTTATAAGAAGGAGCCCAAGGAAGGTGAGGAGAATAAAGGATTCCAACCCATCTTAGCCCCTGATTATATTGATAAGAAGATGGGTAAAGGTGGTGGATCACAAGTTGGTGGTACTGCTGATACTGTTAGTACTAATGATAAATCAGGTACTAATGAAGCAGTTCCTGAAAAATCAACTGATGAATCAGGAACTACTGTATCAACTGTTAATCCACGTGGAGGTGGTGCTGTAACTCCTGATGCTGGTAAAGCAGCAGATGAGAGGAAGAAATATACTATACATGTAGGTAATGGTAAATGTGGGACACCTTCTGATGTGAAGATAAAGGGTGCTCTCGCTGAGTTCTTAAAGTTTGCTAGAGGTGTTGAGAAGAATGATATAGGTGAATGGATTGATAAAAAGACTGGTAAGCTTGAGGATATGGAGGATAAGATAGAGGCCATTAGTGGTAGGATCCAGGGATTCATGGGTGGTGCCATGGGTAATATTAAAGGTACTGTCTTAAGTGAAGCAAATAAGCATATACAAAAGGTTGTTAATGATATAAAAATTCCCAATCCAGATTTACTACAACCTGCTAGAGATCAGTTAAAGAATATATCTGACCTTGTTAACTGTCTATTTAAGCAGATCTTTGATGAACTGGTGGATGTTATTGCTGGTATGCTTCGTGACCTACTGGAACAGGCTCTAGATGCTGCCTTATGCCTTGCTCAGGATATATTTGGCGATCTTTTTGGTGGATTGATGGATAAAATTATGGCGGGTTTAAACACTGCCCTAGGAATTTTACAAGGTGCTCTTGGTGCTATCAAGGGTGCTGCTGATATGATTCAAGGATTGTCAAGTAAGATCCTTGATCTTGTTGATATGGTATGTGACGGTGACCTATCATGTGCTTTAGGGTTATCGACCTTTGAGACTGGTGCTGGTGGCGGTAAAGAAGGTGAAGCAGATAAGAGTAAGAAGGCACAATCACAGTATGCTGATGCAGCAAAGGGAGCACTTAAGAAGAAAGGAACACAGATAATAGGCAGTGGTATACCCAACTCTCGTGGATTCACAACTGCTAAGACTTTGGTTGATGGTAAGTTTGTGAAGAAAGCCTTTAATACTGTAACTGGAGAGTTTGCTGAGGTTGGTGCTCCTGGAACAGGAATCAGTTCTAAATCATTTGAGAAGGGTAAGAGTTTAGTTGAGAAATTTGATAGTATCTATCCTATTCGTGATAGTGATGGTAAGATTAATTATGCTTCTCTGAACTGTAGTCCTGCTAATACTAGGAAGGCACCATGCTTCCCTGAACTTGTATGGGATAATGCTCAGTCTACATCTATTATTAAAGCATTACCTATTATTGATGATATTGGATCGATGGTCGGTATCTTTATGAGAGGTAAAGGATCTGATGTTGGTGTTACTGCTAAGGTCAGAGCTATGTTTACCTGTAATGAACCAGAGGGTAGTGGTGCTGTTCTTAAACCTATGGTTAAGAATGGTAAGATTGAGAAGGTACAGGTACTTAAGACAGGTATTGGTTATGGGTTAGATCCAGACAATACATACTGTCCTAGGGAGCAGGTCGTATATCTCATACCAGATGCTGAGTTACAAGATTATGCTGATGAAGGAGATCTATTATATTTCCAACCTGAATGGGGTAATGAGAACGAAGCTAAGATGCAAGTGGTTGCCTTTAACCACGAATCTACTGGATATATGTCCATTTCTACCTTAGATAAGGATGATCCTATACCTGAGGGTGTAGGTTTACAGACTGCTGGTGGTACATTTAAGTTTACATTGAATCCAGTTAAGAAATTCCTTGACCTTGCTATACCAAATAACGCTGTTGCTATATGGGCAAATTGCTCAGATCTATTGCCAGTACTAGATACTTTAGAGGTACCTAATGTTGGTGGTGGTTATACTAAACCAGTGATTAAAGTTGGTCCTGAAGAGATAGGTACTGTACCAGTAGACACTAAAGGTAGGTTATTGAAACCAGTGATTACTAAGAAGACTATTGGATTTGTTAAACCACGTATAGTGGATCCTACTGGTACAGGTGCTCAGTTAGTACCTACATATAATTACGTTGGTCCAACTAAATTTAAGGAATTATACTCTGCACAGACATACGTTGACTGTGTTGGTCACCCAGAACTATGACGGAATTGTTTCAAGGATCGGTTGTCGATAATGATAACCCTCAACACATAACCAAGTATCCAAAGAATTGGGTAATCAGGACTTCTGCTGGTCATACACTGGAGTTTGACAACACAGAGGATGGTGAACGCATCCGTATGTATCATGGTAAGTCTGGAAGTTTGGTGGAAATGGACGAGAATGATGATACATATGTCATCTCAAATGGACATTTACACCTAAATAGTGATAAATCTACCACCATTAAGGTGGGGAAAAACAAGAAGGACGATAAGCTGATCATTCAGGTTATCGGAGATGCTCACCTAAACGTGGAGGGAGACCTACACACAGAGGTTGAGGGAAATCGTTATGATCACGTTGACGGCGACTATGAGTTGAAGGTCAAAGGAGCAATCCAAATTGACTCTGCAACAAATATTGGTATTCAAAGTGATAATGAGGTTCGCATTAATGCTAACACTCTTAAGCAGCGACTTACTTTCTACTTACTAGACATGGCTCTAGGTGGGGAGTTGCGTGAGATAGTCAATGGGAACCGTGTGATAAGCATGGCTAAAGAAGGTGGTACCTTTGCTATAGAAAGCGCAGGAGACCTTCGATTTAATGTCAAGGGTTGTCAATATGACAACGTAGGCAGAAACCACTACACAGAAGTCCAGGGCAAAGTAAAAACCATTGCTCATGGCAAAGATATTGATTGTATTGAAGGCGGTGCACCTTCAGGTATGGACGTTTCTAACTCATCTGGAGTTGGTTGGGAACTGAATACAGGCAGCACTGATGTACTAATAAACACAAACGATTTTACAATGGCAGCGTCTGGCAAGGGTATGATGTCTGCATCTGGATCTGAATTTAGAATCAATTGTAATAGTGGTATCTACCTGAATTGACATTCTGACGTGAATGTCCTATAGTAAGAACACCTACTAACATGTACGGTATGACCATATCTTCAAAACAGGCTAATATTCTCGTGGATTTCATCGACGAGGAAATGGCAGAATATGTTGAGAAGAAAGTAAAGGGAGTTGACCTGTCAGAACAGGGCAAAGCCTTTAGTACATACGAGGAGACTCGTACTGCTTTGATGGAGGTTAAGGGCTACGCCACTGACATCATCAAGTATGCCAGACAACATTCTGGCACAATGACCACCCCAAATGCTTATCCTTTGCCCTATTATAGGGAGGATAATAGTGAGGTAATTGATCCATGGCAGAATCAGAGTACCTAGCAAAATGTGTAGTGAACATTCCAGGACGCAAATTTACTCTTCTTAGCAATACTGCTGAGACCAGAGAGATAGTTTGTGAAGATCCTGATCAGTTCGAGAGAGTTCTGGAAGTTGTGAGAGCATCTTGCCAGACTGATGAAGTACAGTATGTTTATTAATTATGTCACACGCAGCAACTTACGCTGAAATTAAACAGATCCTAAAGGATACTAAACGAGTAACAAACGAGGTGCTACTACGTGTAGCAAAACTCGCAATTGCTGAGACTCTTGGAGAGAGATTGAAGGAGTCGGAAAACCCTATGCCAGATATTGAATGGGATAGTAAGTTAGGTGATGACCTAATGCTAGACTCACTAGATATGGTAGAGTTAGTAATGTTCTTGGAGGAATGTTTTGGCGTTGAAATCCCTGATGAGGACGCTGGTACTATCGTTACTGTTGGCGATGCCTTGGAAGTCATCAAGAAAAATAAAAAGAAAGCACCAAGAAAACGTAAGAAGGTTAACAAAAAGAAGAAGGCGACACCAGGGTCACCGTTGACTCAAAAGTTTACAGAACAGGTGGATGCTGCTTCTAGGAAATCTCAAGAATTAGATGCCGAGATAGAAAAGGCACTACAAGAAGATGAAACATAAGAAGATCTATTATAATTATGTAATGGGTGGTAGTGAAGAAGCCTTTGGTGAGAAAATGGAACAGGACTTCTTCCCCGAAGATTACTTCGAGGAACCTGTATCTGCTCTCAAAGGGTATGATATGAACTACCGTCATGCTAAATGTCCAGCATGGAAGGATTACCACAGAAACACGTGGATAATGAAACAGACCTTCCCTGTTGGTATGAAGTATGAGAGTGAGAAAGAATTCTTGTCTACTAACCTAGCACAAGAGATCTTCGATCAATATTTTATGCTTGGTGATGGTTGGCTCGCTGGTCAATATCCAGAAGTTCAATTCAAACAGGGATACTGTTTTTGGACTGAAGAGTCTGACGTGTGGATAGAACAATTTCAACACCCTGATTTAACAAGACTAGGATTGAACGCAATACCTGGTGCCTTCCCCATATCTGTATGGCAAAGACCTGTTAATTTAGGATTCACAATCACAACGTATGACCAAACAATCTGGCTCGAAAAAGGATTCCCCCTCTGCTATATTAGATTCTCTAGTCAGAGAACAAGAGATGTCAAGTTTACACTTGAGAAACGACAAATCCCTGAAGAAGTCCATAAGCGACAGTTGCAAAGCCTCTGGCTCAAAGACTGGCACAACGGATTCTCGTGGGATCTCATCCGTAAAAGGTTGAGGAAGGAGGAGGAAGATGAAAAGAAATGTCCTATGAATTTCCTATGGAACAAGTAGTTAAATTATTTGAAGAATTCCGTGCTATTGACGGAGTGGGTGTATGTAAGGTATACTTTCTAAATGGAGTACCTTTTACATTTGACGAGGATATAATCCCCGAAGATGATACAGAATGTATCAATGCTGAAGAAAAACCGCACTTTAGCAACGAAGACATATATAAAGGTAGTTCCTATCTCCTCGAAGAAGGATTCACACTCGAATCTCTCGTAGAGGATATCAACGATCACCTTATTGATCAGGATTAACGCCACCAACCCCAAGTGCTAAGATGACGCTAAACACCGAGTTCCTAACAAAGGAAGTTAAACAATTGAAAAAGGAGGTTGCTTATCTAAAGGATATTGTCCTTCAGAATAATACAACTACAATATATGAATCTGAATTTGAATACACGACTTACTTAGAACACGCAGCTGATGAGTTATCACAGTACAATAAAATACCAAAACGATATTAACGTATGGAAGAACAGCAGCGAAAAGACATTCGCAAGACGGCTAAGAGACTTATTAAAATTGCCAAGAAACACCCAGAGTGGTATTCGGCATCTGATATAGAGTATGCCAAAAGCATACGTAAGAGGCTTAAGAAAAAGAAACAAAAGTGATGCTAATTTCATTATTTCCATCGCCAGTTATCCATCACCAATTTGATATTAATGCTGGTTTACTCCAGTGGGTGAAGGATTACCATAAGCAAGGGGAGCACGATAATAATTCCTCTAGTTGTGGTTGGCACTCTAAATATGATCTTCACGAAGATCAAGAATTCTTAAATCATTTTCTTGTACTCCATGCTAATATAGCACATGGACTACATCATCTAACTCCTGCCCCATTTGTAATTAAGTCCATGTGGGCTAGTATAAATGGACCTGGAGACTTTAATATGTCACACTTACATGCTGGTGTGGATTTTTCTGGTGTCTATTGGATACAGACACCAGAATCTTCTGGTGACATAGTATTTGAGAACGATAAAGCAATTACAAGATATAACTGGAAGATACCAGAAGATGTTAGGAATGATTATAATTTACATGACAGCGCCTGGTTTAAACCAATGGAAGGATATATGTTAATCTTCCCTGCTGATTTGAGACACAAGGTGGATAGAAATGAATCTCAAGAAGATCGTATAAGTATAGGATTTAATATTAAATTGAAATGAAACTATCTAATGGTGAGGTGAAGATCATTGATGATCTCATTAATGAACAACAGAAGATATCATTATATGTTGAGGCATGTTCGTTGCCATATCATATAGTAGGGAGTAATAAGTTTGATGTACAGGATATAAAAACTCAGAAGCCAGTATCATATGTGAATGAAGAATGGTGTCGTAATAATTTCTTTTGTAATGGTGTAGGTGAATACCTATCAGAGTTTTGTCCACCTAAGATAGAGAATGCGTATATTAATATGGGCATTCATTCAGAGAATCCTGATGTACATGTAGATAGTTCTTTACCCGGAGATAAAACTCTGCTATACTATATTAATAGAGAGTGGAAGCATGAGTGGGGTGGTGAAACTATATTCTTAGATGATAATGCTAGGGAGATAGAATATGTCACACCATTTATACCAGGTAGAGTAATATTATTTGACTCTACTATTCCACATGCAGCAAGGCAACAATCATTTGCTGGACCTGACTATAGGTTTACGCTAGCAATTAAGTTCAAATGTTAGAAGAGTTTCTTGAGTGGTTTGAAGGAGAATATAATAACTGGACACAAGCAGCCAGTTGGCCATCTCATTATGCTCATATATTATTGACACATGAGAGATTAGAGGGTACTAAGTTTAATTCAAATCAACGATACAAGTATAATAATGAGGAGTATAGGCATAAGGAGATAGAGATAGTACAACGTGACGATGAGATCATAGCCCTTAATCCTGTAGCTGATATACATTTTCGTAAAGAGGGTGATGCTTATATGGGTAGGAATTTTAAAGCACCATTAATCAATGGTGGATACCTCAGATCTGAGTGTATTTTGGAGAAGAATAAGTACACTGTGATGGATAGAGGGTTCGATGATAAGGGTGAACAAGTGTGGGGAAGTGAGTACGGTGCTTTTGTGTTCGATAAACAGTATAAATAACTGGAGAACTTAATGTAGGGTACGTGTGGCAACTCGTAAGATATCAGATCTAACTCTACTGACTACAGTATCACCATCAGATACCCTTCTGTTGCTTGATAACTCAGATCCAGTAGATACTAATAAGAAGAGCGAAGTCGGTTCCATATTCAAGGCATTGCCTGGTGGAACACAGAACCAACCTGGACTGGCATTTGACCAGAAGACAGCAACTGGACTCTATTCAGCAGCGCAAGGAGAACTTGGAATCTCTCTCGGTGACTCGAAACTCTTATTAGAGAAGCAATCAACATCTCTTGTATTATCTGCTAGAGATTCTGCTGATGCCAACCTTGACCTAACCCTACAGGCACTAGGTACTGGTGTTATCAGATTTGGTTCTGATATTGCTATTACTGATACAGTATTCAGTATACCTAACAGTTCAGATAATTCTAAGGTTGCTAAATTTTCAGCAACACAGATACCTACGGGAACAACAAGAACTTATGTTCTACCTGATTCTGGTAGTGCCACTGATACAGTTGTTACATTAAATTCTACTCAGACTCTTACTAACAAGACATTAACTGCCCCTGTATTCTCAGGTACGTTAAGTGCTTCTAGTATGACCCTGAGTGGTAATCTCCAAGTTGATAATAATACCACACTCGGTTCCAGCAACATAGACACATTTACTGTTGCTGCTACATCCACCTTTAATGGTAATCTTACTATTAATGGTACTTCAACTGTTAATGCTGTTGCTACTCACACTGACGATATACAAATCAATCAGGCGAGTGGAGCAGGAACATATAAAAAGATTAAATGGTGGGATACCTCACAGAATACTAATGCTGGTAATTGGGCTGCTGACTTAGATGTCAGGTCTGATGTAGCAACTAGGTATCTCGATTTAACATACTATGACCAAGACACTGCTTATACTTCTACAAACCACACATATGGTTTGAGAATTGCTAGTGTTGGATATACTCTACCAGTCGTTACCTTAGGTACATCTGGTGGATCTATCGATTCTTACAGTATCGTTAGTGGTGGTTCTAATATTAGTGGAACATTAACACCTGTCCTATCTGGTGATGGTACAAACGCTGTAATCACTCCTGTTATTACTAACGGTGTACTAACTGCTCTTACCATATCTAATGGTGGATCAGGATATACAACAGCAAATATCACCTTCACAACGTCAGGTGGTGCTATACAATATAGAACCTATGACAATGCTGGTGAAGTTGAGACTAAGAATGAAGTTATCCATACAGGTAACCTTTCATTGATTAGTGCTATTGGTTCAGTTAATAATCTAGTTACTACTGGATCAGTTAATTTTGATGATGGAACATTTATACTAGACGATGCCAATAATAGAATTGGTATTGGTAGAACTCCTACCACTCACAAGGTTGAAGTGGAAGGGGATATATACTTTACAGGATCACAGTTTATTGGTGGCGACAGTTCATCATTCACGATCCAGAAGAGGCAAGCTGCCTCAGCAATGTTGTTTAAAGCCCAATCAGGTACTACTGAAGTACAGATAGATGGATCAGGAAGACTAGGTGTCGCTAAGAGTCCTGCTAAAATTTTAGATGTATTGGGTGACAGTAATGTAGATGGTGACTTCTATGTTACAGAGACAGATTCTGTTAATAATGTTGGTGGTGCATTACATTGTAAACGCCTAAAACTTACTGACCTTAACGGTGCGGTTCAGACAATTACCGCCGATGATATTTCTGCTACCAGTAGAAATAAAGTTTACTTCCACGCATATTCTTAATTCTCATGGCTAATGGTGTACTAGCGACTTATCAATCCGCTACAACGAAATACTCTCATCAGTTCGTGGATCAGACCGCTAATCCCAATGGTCTGGTACGTGCTGATTTTCCAATGTATACATGTCCAGGTGCTACCATTACGAGTGGTTCACTAAGGATAATGAATACGACAGGATCTACTGCTACAGTAGATGTTGCTATCCAAGACTTTACTTGTCAAGTTGAGTTTGCTGCTCCTGGATCACAGAGTCCAGTGGTAGGTAGCTTCTCGGAATTTAGTTTCATTCCTAATCAGGATGTAACTAGCAGTCATATTATTGTATCTGGTCATAATGGTACAGCATATGTGCCTGGTGAGGTACTAACAGTATCTGGTGGTAGTTTGACTGGTACTCAAACAGCTACGGTAGTTGCGTGGGATTCTGCTAACCTTAAAGTTTGGTACAAAGATCCAGTAGGAGAATGGCCAACAACAGCAAATGCTGCATTTACTGCTGCTGGAGCAGGTGGTGGTTCAGGAACTATCACAGACTCTTATGTGGGAACTTGGGGTAGATGCGTTGCTTACGATAGATTACAAGGACACCTATTAGTACAAAATGATAGTTTAATCAACAACGTTAGATCAAAGTATTACACAACACTTAACCAGCAACGGGTATCAGGTATTACTGGTGCTGGACAATTGAGTGTACAGTCTAGATCACTAGAATGGCTTCCTTCATTAAGTACAGTCACACTGTACAATAATGCTAACCAGAGTGGTACTGCAGTTACTGCTGAGTGGAAGGAAACGGGTGGTTCTAATGCTGAAGTTATTATTTCTGGAGTATCATACTCTAATGACTGTAATAAGATCCTTAAATCTTATCCAATACCTAATAATTCTGAAGTGAGTTTGACAGGACTGGTACTTGAACAGTGGCAGAACCTTTATGTTAGTGCATCTGCGGGTGCTGCTTTTAATTTCATTGGTTTTGAAGAAACAACAACAATCTCTTAATTAGATGGCACTTACCAGACTAAAGAATGTCTTCACATCGAAGACAGGACGCTGCATATATGTCAACCCTGACGACTTTGATGCTTCGGATTCATTTGATAACAGGGGTAACTCTCCTAATAGACCATTTAAGTCTATTCAGAGGGCACTAATTGAGTCAGCTCGATTTTCTTACAGAACTGGTCAGTTTAATGATGCTTTTGAAGCATTTACGATTGTATTATATCCATCGGACTATGTAATAGACAACCGTCCCGCAAAGAATACAGATGCCATACAGAAGGCATATATTGACGACGATATTCCCATACTATCATCTTCTTCTGATTTAGATTTACAGAACGCAGATGGCACACCTAACCCAGATAACTTACTCTACAGATTTAATAGTGCTGAGGGTGGTGTAATTGTACCTAGAGGTACATCTCTTGTCGGTATGGACTTGAGAAAGACAAAGATTAGACCATTGTACATACCAGATCCTGCTGCTGGTGCTATCGAAAGATCTGCAATCTTCAGGGTAACTGGTGGATGTTACTTCTGGCAGTTCTCATTCTTTGATGGTCCTCCCACTGGTGTATATTCAGACCCTGTACAACCTACAGCATCAACACCACCAACATATTCTCACCATAAACTAACATGTTTTGAGTATGCTGATGGTAGAAATGTATTAAGTAGTATCAATGATACTGCTGGTAATGCTCTAACAATCACTGACTTAGATCTTTACTACCAGAAGGTTGCTAAGGCATTTGATGACATTCCTGATACTACAGGTGTTCTATCTGCTGATGAATTCCAGAAGAGAGTAGAAGAGAATAGGATTGTTGGTCCTAACACTTCTGGTCCTATTACTGTATCTGGTATTAGGACAGACTATATTAACCAAGGTGTATACACCACAACTGCTGAAGTTACTACTACGACACCTCATGGATTCTCTAATGGTACTCCTATACAAATCGAAGGCGTGTCAGGCAATGTTGCTAGTAGATTTAACGGCTCATATTTTATTACCGAAGTACCTACGACTACCACATTCAGGTACATAATTAAGGATCCCAACTCATCTGCACCTGCTAACAACCCAGTTGCTACAGGTTCTACAGTACGAGTTGAGATTGATAACGTAGATTCATCCTCACCATACATATTCAACTGTTCTCTAAGATCTACTTGGGGTACATGTGGTATGCACGCTGATGGTAACAAATCCACTGGTTTTAAATCAATGGTTGTTGCCCAGTTCACTGGTGTCTCACTACAGAAGGATGACAATGCATTTATTAAATGGGATGGTTCTACTTACATAGCTGGTAACCATACTGATGGTGATGCTATATACAAACCATCTTATAGAAACTACCATGTTAAGTGTTCCAACGATGCTGTTATTCAAGCTGTATCAGTATTTGCTGTTGGTTTCGCTGATCACTTTGTGGCCCTCAGTGGAGGAGACCAAAGTATCACCAACTCAAACAGTAACTTTGGTAGTACCGCACTAAGAGCAAAAGGATATAAGACTCTACCATTTACACAAGATAAGGCTGGTAAGGTCACTCATATCATACCACCTAAGAAACTAGCACGTACATATAATACTGTTAGTGGGTACACATTTGCTGCTGTACTCAACAACAAGGAGATGGTTGCCACTCCTAATAATAATAGTCATGGCATTGCTGTTAATGACTTCATTCGTGTTGATGCTATTGACTCTACTGAATCATATCAGGTAGTTAATGTAGCAACAGATGGTAAACTAACTCTTAATAGAGGATTTAGAGGCACTGCTAATGGTACTGCAACAGCATACCTAGGTAGTATCGATGAGATACCTGTTGGTTATATTGCTCTTGATGTTCAGAAGATCAAGCACAATGCTTCACAACAGAACCAGACATGGACATCTAGTACTACAGTTAGTGCTGATACATCCTGTATATACAATGGTAAATCCTATTGGACTTCTACTGGTGGTACTACTGGTTCTACAGCACCAACTTGGGATGCAGCACCACTCGCAAGGAGTGATGGTGGAGTCACATGGTCATATATTGGTGAAGTAAACACAAGACTATATCTCTATGGTTATAGTTCAGAAGCAACCAAGCCACCCTACAAACTACAGGGTTATAACTTAGGTGCTCGTATCAATGACATATTATATGTCTCATTGATTGATGGTTCTACACCAACAATATTCAATGCAGCGATAACACCAACAGGTAATACATCAGTTGCTGATAATCATTTCACTAACATAACAACACAGGGTTATGTACCTGGTGATCCTAATCACCCACTACAATTTGACGACCAGTTAAGTACATGGTACGTCAGGATAACTGCTGCTACATCTAATAGTGCTACTACTGGTATTCATTATCATCTAGGTAATGAAGCATTCTATAGTACATCACTATTCACTGGTGCTTCATACATGAAGCGTGTACCTGATAACAGGTCATCTAGAGATAGGACATATCGTGTAAGATATGTTGTAGACAGTTCAGTTCTAGCAAGAGATCCAATCAACGGTTATATTCTACAACCTAGAAATATAGCATTGGGTCAGAGTTATGAGAAAGCATATTATATCTACGACATTGAGAAGCGTGTACCATTAATATCTGGTTCACAGAATGGTATATACTATCTAACTGTGTTGAATGGTAAGATTGTACCTACTGATGGTAATCTTAACCAGTTCGCATTCTCTCAGAATATTAACAACCTATATCCTCAGTTAGATAAGGATAACCCAACAGAAGATCCAGCAGCTGCTGTATCTGTAGCATCTAATACTGTTGTTGGTTTAGTTACCACAACTGATGGTGCTTCAGCAGAAGATTTATCTAGATCTATTACTAAAGAGATCTTAGATGATTATATTAACGAAGCAAAGAATAACTACACTAACTATTCATCTGCTGATGTAGCTGTTGCCAATTATATTACTCTTGAAGCAAGAGATGGTGATGCTGAAGAGTTAGATCTAGCTCTAAGAATGATACCACTGAATGCTACTGGTGGTACTGACCTAGAGGTAAGACGACCAAGTATCCTAAGATCTGGTAACCATACGTTTGAATATGTTGGTTTTGGTCCAGGTAACTATTCAACTGGTCTACCATCTGTACAGAACAGAGTTCTTACAGAGAATGAGGTACTACTAGCACAGTCACAGAAGGAAGAAGGCGGTATCGCATTCTACTCTGGACTTAACAGTAATGGTGACCTATTCATTGGTAACACTAGAATTAGTTCTGTTACTGGTGAAGAAGAATCACTAGACACTCCAGTATTATCTGTTGTTGGTGAGACTGCTAACTTACGTCCTACATTTGATGAGATCATTGTTAGGGATAAGATAACCATTGAATCCAACACTCTAACCACAGAATTTAAAGGTAAGTTCTTAGTACAGGGTGAGACCACAGTAAATGATAGAATAACCTGTGCTGACATCACAGTTGGTAAGACAGGTGAAGCAAGTAAGAATATTGATATTGTTGCTAGTAGTCCTGGTTCAGGATCTGCTAACGATGGTGACTGGAAATTAATAGAACTACCTACACGTGGTGAATACACAGGATGGTACTGGAATGGTACTAACTGGGTTAAGCATGGATTAACAGATACTGGTAACCTTGCTATAAGTGGTGGTAGTGGAGCTGGTGATGCTACTGGTGATTTACAACTTAAGAATGGATTGGGTCTTGACATACAATCCACTGGTACATTAAATGTTAACTCAGGTGCTACTACACTTGGTGGTACACTAGGTGTAACTGGTCTTATCACAGCATCAAATGATATCGCACTCAACGGTGGTGACTTAACTACAAACCAGACAACATTTAACCTAATTAATGCTACAGCAACCACATTAAATATTGGTGGTGCTGCTACATCACTCACACTTGGTGCTACTACTGGTACACTGACTCTAAGGAACTCAACAGTTAATGTTGATGGTGACCTTGAGGTTGATGGTGGTGATATTAAGGTTGGATCTACATGGTTCATCAATGATAATGGTGGTACATGTACATTACAGGGCATCGATGCTCTTGATGCTACTACTGAGGCTACCATCGAAGCAGCGATGGATACATTCACTAACTTGACTTCTGCCCCATCTCTTGCTACAGTAGGTACTATTGGAACAGGTACATGGCAAGCAAGTATTATTAACAGAGCATATGGTGGTACAGGTATCAATACCTCAACACTATCTAATGGTCAGTTATTAATTGGTTCATCCTCAGGATTCTCTAAGGCAACAATAACTGAGGGTAGTGGAATATCTGTTACCAATGCTGCTAACAGTATTACAATCGGAAACACAGGTGTTAGGTCATTTGCTGTCTCTGGTTCAACACAAATAAGTGTCAATGCTTCTACAGGAACATTAACACTAACTATAAGCAGCGACTCCAATGCTTATGGTAAGCGTACAGTAAGTACGTCAGCACCTAACGGTGGATCTAATGGAGATGTCTGGTACAGATATTAAATGAGTATACCATTTTCGGAATCGATAGCAGATAGACTTCTGGTATCACAAAATTCAGGATCAGGCAGGGGTGCCGCCACTCGTGTTAAGGACGGTGGTTCTTGGCGTTGGTCTGATATGGTGTATGCGAAGCACAATGGTAGTTACCAACGTGTTAAAGAAGCATATGTCAAGACAGCAGGTACATGGCAAACATGGCATCATTCAGAGAATGTATTTACATTCTATCTTGAGTTGCCATTGAATAATAATACCAGGTGGGGTAGTGGTTCACTTCCTGCCAATTGGACACATGGCTATGGTAATCAGGGTAATAACCAATACCAATATGCCTTTAACTTATCACATTGGTTAGTAGGTGGTGCTTATATCTCACCAACACTAGGTAGAGCATATCAATCTGGTGATGTTGTACGTGGTCACATTAAAGTTAATGGGACTATGGAAGCAAGAACATGGAATGATAGTGGTATCGGTGGTAATGGTAATTCAACCAATGCTACTTACGGAGCACTTCAGATACCTGACACAGCAGGTAACTCCACTCACACTAGAATATACTTAGAAGTTACCAGTAATGGTAAGATCGCAGGATATGGTGGTAATGGTGGTGCTGTAGCTGGTGGTGGTGCTAATGGTGGTGATGCCTTATATTTACGTAGAGAGGCATGGATTGAGAATAATGGTAAGATCTGGTCTGGTGGTGGTGGCGGTGGTTCAGGTGCTAATGGTTATTGTGTAGGCACATACTATTACAACTATAACTGCGGTAAGAACTGTTACAGACAAGGATCAGGTAATAATTATAATACTGCCTATGGTGGTGGTGGAGGTGGCGGTGCTACTTCTCCTGCTGGATCAGGTGGTAAGAATGGTAATAACTCCTATGCCCAGTCTGGTAGTGCCAATGGTGGTGGATCAGGTGGTGGTTCCGATGGATGTAACTCATCTGGAGGAGGCAGTGGAGGAAACCCAGGACAAAATGGTAATGGGTCTTCATATAATGGTGGACAAAATGGTCGCTATATATGGGGAAGTAATTATGTTAAACAGTGGATTGCAACTGGAGACCGTAGAGGACGTACCTAATGGCAGAAGAAGTAAAGCAGGAACCTCAATTTAAAGTATTCGGTGCCGATAAGGTAAAGTTTACTGTTAAATCTGTGGATAGCGTTGAGAAACTAATCAACGTCAGTATTTCTTGCGACGAATTAAAAGAGCAACCAGAGGATATCTGGATAGATGCTACAACACTAGAAGCAGGTGTACCAACACGTATGCAGATTGCTGATCGAGTGTTTGGTATTGTTGCTCAACAGAAAATCAGAGAGTCTGATTGTTCAGGTAACTTGAGTGATGCTAGTAACATCAAGAATCAAGAGCAGACAGTCACAGCGACTGAGTTAGAAGTACATAAGGAGGCTATGCATAAGCAGAGAGCCAACCATTATGACCCACTACTAACACAGACACAGATCACAACTATCTTCCATGAAGATGACTTTGATTTCCAATTTGAAAATCTTATGAAGGAATTGAACGAGTAATGTATGATATTACTACGAACAAATCATATGACATAGCAGCATATGGTTTTGGAACTAAGATAGAACAGCATGGGTTTGAGATACTATCATGTGTATCAGCTCGTGAAGGCAAGAAGATATTTGGTAATGACCCTGATATAACTGAGGTTGTACCAGAGTTTGACATACTTGCTGATTGGATTACTAAGAACCCAAGTGGTAAGGTTGCTGCTAATGAGGATTTGATCAGAAGATATGGATTACATAACGCTACTGTACATCACAGATCTATACTATTCACATCTAAGTGGAAGTCTGATGCTCTGACTATGCCTGATCATAGTCTATTGTATCATCCTGGTTCATACTCACAGTATAAATTACCAGGTGTTGTTAGACTTACATCACAAGAGAAGGATGGTTCAAGTGTATGTGTAGGTCCATTAGATGCTAAGAACTATGCTCGGTATGTATATAAAATAGATGAGAGTACAACGTTTAAACCTAAGACTGTTGGTAGTATAATAGTACCAACAGAAGACTGTTTCGTACAAGGATTTAAACTCAATAAGCACATGGCATTCAAATGTAGTGTTGATGAGTGGCAGTCATTAAATATAACCAAGGCAATGTATTTGCTGGAGTTCACAACCAATGAAGTCAACGCAGTAGAATGTGGTAGACAATGGTTACAACAATTTGAGGACGGATTAATTGAATTTGTATCAAGACCCTGAGGTAATGCTAAGTAAAGATTATAGACTGAGACTCTCAATCATTGCATGTAGTGTGAGATTGAAGAGGGAAGTATCCTTAGAGGATATGACTTGGGCTACTAAATTAGTACAAAACAACAACCATGCCAGAGGAATCTGGGAACGAACTGTGTTATGACAACATGTGATAAGGTTATCCAAGACTTCGGTCACGAGATAACCGTTCTATATTATAACAACGCAAAAAAAGGATTTAAGTTCATAGGTGATGACCCGGAAGGTAAGGTCATACCTGTGAGAGAAGAGGTAAGAGATAGAGTATATAATAAACTAGGTATCACTGGATACGATAAGAATGTACCAGCAAAAGCGTGGTTAGATAAGTTTTATTTACATAACAGATGCTTACTGTTCACATCAGGTGTGTGGATGAGTGAGACTGCTGGAATACCTCATGCTCTCATGTATAAACCAGGAGCATACTGTAATTTTAAGATGGCAGGTATGACCAGACTAACAGCACTGACAGATGATGCCAGTGCTATTTGTGTTGGACCTGATCCACATGGTGACATCATAGGCTATTACAGGAGAATGGTACATGATGTACAGTTACAGATGGACTTCGTACCACACTCTGAGTTAACAGTGGTTGTGCCAACGCAGAATATGTGGTACAATGGTACAACGGTTAATGCTGGCACACCATTTAGGATTACTAACCCAGGTAAACTGAAGTTGCTAAAACCAGGATATGTGATAGAATTCTGGCTAGACGGTGTTGACATCGAACAATCTATTACTGATTATGTACAAATGTGGGTAGATCAGAAGATCATACTAAAAGAGAGACATGGGAAGAATAAACCATAAACATCTCTCAAGGGACGAGTTTGAGTTCCTACTAGACACTATGATGGAGCATGAGCCTGACCATCCTGTAACAGAATGGTTAAAAAGAGCATGGTGTATTAATGATTGTGATTCTAATATTAGAACAGGATCAGAACTAGGCTACAAGATGATGCAGTATCACTTAACTGAATTTGATGAGGAAGATGATGATTTCTATGAACAGTACTGGGGTGATGATGAGGAGGAGGAATTAGAATGGGACGAATAGATCCTAAAGAATACATGCAAGAGGGTTGGGATAGTTCCCCACATCTAGCAGTTCATCCATACAAACGTGGATCACTTCATAATAAGGTGGGCATGTGGGTCATGTGGACATACTATGTGTTATTCACATGTATGGTGATCAGATTGATCTGGGTACTCAATACATGAAGGACACCATACTATTTGGTGACTGTAGAGAAACACTGAGTGCTTTCTTACCAAAGACTGCGAGGATGTGTGTTACATCACCACCTTACTATGGTCTACGTGACTATGGTGGGGAGGACAGTCAGATAGGTCAAGAACAAACTCCAGAGGAGTTTATACAAAATTTAGTAGAAGTATTCCGAGGTGTGCGTGATGTGCTTACAGATGATGGAACTCTTTGGGTTAATATTGGCGATAGTTACTATAACTACAGACCAGGTAGAGGACAAGGACTGGCAAAACAAACAGTATCAACTACTAAGCAAGACCTACCAGATGTGTGTCCTCGTAGAGGAAATAGACTCGATGGACTCAAAGAAAAAGATTTAATAGGTATACCATGGATGCTAGCATTTGCTCTACGTGCTGATGGATGGTATCTAAGGCAGGATATAATATGGCACAAACCTAACCCTATGCCTGAGTCAGTCAAGGATAGGTGTACTAAATCACATGAGTACATATTTCTATTGAGTAAGAGTCAGAAATATTATTACAACAACGAAGCAATTAAAGAACCAGCAAAGGACTGGGGAACAAGAGATAGAACTAATGGTAAGTATCACAATGAGGGTACAGGACTACAACCACACTCAGGGCTAAGTAAGAGCTACCCAACTAAGAACAAACGTAGTGTATGGAGTGTAACTAATAAGCCTTACAAGGGTGCTCACTTCGCATGTTATCCACCAGACTTGATTGAACCATGTATTAAGGCAGGTAGTGAGGAGGGTGATATAATACTAGATCCTTTCATGGGTAGTGGCACCACAGGCATGGTTGCTCAAAACCTAGGCCGTCACTACTATGGTTGTGAATTACATGAGGATTATGGTAAATTGATACGAAAGAGGATACCAACGCAACTACCACTATGAGTGGACAGTTGATAAACTGTCACAAGGGTTCCCCACTTTGGAACTTGTGGCTATATTATAGTTTAGTACCATGAGGTCTACTATGAAATTAACCATTTCAAAGCAAGGTTTAGTCAACAATGAGGAGTCATGGAACGATGATCTATCCACCCAACAACTCGTACGAACTGCTGTACATGCTGTACTTAAGCAGTTGGATCAAGAGGTTCTCGAAGAATGGGAACTAGATGATGACTCTATTGAAATAGAATTTCATCACAACAATGTTATCTACAAGGGTACAGCAAATCCTAACGCAACTAATTCAGAGTTCGATGGGTATCCACCATATTATAACAGAGTCGGAGGTACAGCAGAATGAAGATTAGAGATTTCAACGCTGTTACACCACCATTAGATACACCACGTATGTTAGATTTCTTGTACGCACTCAAGAAACTAAAATGGAAGGAGGGTACAGCACATGAGCATCAGATACGTGACCTACTCGATGAGTATGGCATAGTATATGAGTATCAACCAAATGGTTCACAACAGTTCCCTGACTTTAATATCCCATCACGTTGGGGTACAATAGAATTAGAGGCCAAGTCTAGTAAGCAGGGACATCCCACATATAATAGTGGTAGACCACATAAGGATGGATTGTATGTCTTTACATCAAAGAGACATGACTCTACTACAGTATACTGGGGACGTGATGTTCTCAAGGATGATAAGAGAGTATTATATGATGAGTACCTAGCAAAGCAGAAGGCATTGCTTCAGGAGTATCAGCAGAAACCTGAGTGGAAGGATGACCGTGGGTTTGACTTTTACAACAGAGAGATGTATACTCAGAGTGGTGGCAAGGACTATACAGATTACTTTACCCACAAGGACCGTAACACATGCGAGGAGAATGTATATAATCACTTCCGATGACTGTATCAATGCGTTAGATGGATATGATCCTCACTCATTTGATACATGTATAACTGATCCCCCATATGGTATGGGCATGGAACACTGGGATCATAGTGTCCCAAGTGTAGAAATATGGCAAGAGGTACACAGGGTACTCAAACCTGGCGCATTCTTGCTATCTTTTTGCTCACCACAGTTATATCACCGCATGGCATGTAATGTGGAGGACGCAGGATTTGAGGTCAAAGATCAGATCATGTGGATGACCACAACCAAGATGCCTAAGGTCAACAGATTGAAACCAGCACATGAACCCATTGTCGTTGCTCAGAAGAAACCAGATGGTAGTCTCCAAGATAACCATAACAAATATGGAGTGGGATTCATTAACACTGTGGATACCAGGATACCATGGGATAAGGATCCACCGAAAGGGTGGGTCGCTCAAGGTGGAAAACGTAGAACCTTTGGTAAAGAGGGTAATACGACAGGTGGTGGAGCTGAGTATGGTACTGTAGATGCTAATCCTGATGGTAGATACCCATCTAATATCATAGGTGAGGTACAACCAGAGCATCAGAAGTATTTCTATGCGCCTCGTGCTACTCGTAAGGAGAAGGGAGCAGACAATGATCACCCAACAGTTAAACCAGTATCCTTGATGGATTACCTGATACGTGTGTACTGTCCACCTAAAGGATGGGTATTAGATCCATTTTGCGGGTCAGGCACCACTGGTGTGGCAGCATTAGCATTAGAGAGGTCATTCTTGGGCATTGATAGGGAGGATAAGTATGCTACCATCGCAGAGCAGCGGTGTGCAGATGCTGAACTGCCCACTGAGGTGTTCCCAGGTATGATTCCTGGTGTATGATATAGAAGTAATCAACAAAGGATCACACTTATGTCTTCTTACAAGGTTCTATGTAAGCAAGTATCCTATTTCTATGTGAATGTGGATGCTGAAAGCGAGAGATCAGCAGAGGAGCAGTGTGAAGTTGTGGATCTCCATTCAGGAGACACAGATTATGACGAATTAAATGACCAGCAATGGTCAGTTCTTAGTGCTTCGGAGGTACTTTAATGGCTAAACTAACAACCAATGTATCAAATTCACATCTCAAGAATGCTGTGAAAGCACTAACCGCTTGGACAGACAGGGTTGAGAGTGGTGAATTTGAACTCGAACCTGGTACATATCAAGCATTTAAGGGTGCTCGTGAGCATATCTCATGTGAGATAGCAAAGCAGCATCGTCAACGCAAGAGGAAGATCAATGTTAACATTGTTTCTGATCCAGAGAGGCAGAGTGCTCTGAGGATGCAGTATGAACGATAATCATTATGCATTACCAGTATACTTCACCAAGACTGAGGTTAAGTTCCTCAAGTTCTGTTTGAGTGAGAGTATGAGTTGGAAGTATCACAATAAGGATACAACACAACAACAGATTATCCTTAAGAAGATACACCAATTATCTGAGCAGGAGTAGTATGCTTCGCACAATGAAACTATTATTTGTTATCACTGGAGTTTGGTTTCTACATTGGTTATGTCTCATTCCATTTGCATTACAGGTCACCGTCAACAGAGGCGCATCACAAATGCCTTCATTGACTGGTATGTACCAAAGTATATCGGTAAACGGTATAAATTGGACTTCAATATTATAACGAAGGGATGTAAGCGTGAGGGCATCTATGGTGAAATGGGTGTGCTCGATGAATTACATCGTCCTAGACTGTTTGAGATAGTATTACACTCTGGTTTATCCAAGTGGGACTATCTCACAACACTAGCACATGAAATGATACACGTTAAGCAGCGTGTACATAAGGAGTTCGTTACCAAATACGATACGAACTACTGGCATAGGGAGCGTGTTCCGTCCTCAACCAAGTATGAGGACGAACCATGGGAGATAGATGCTCGGAGTTGGGAGAAGTACATAGCTATGAGAGCTATTCAAGAGGGTGTGGTCAATGTGACACCTGAATAAGTGACCATAATAGCATGAAACCTCGTTGGTATGCCCTATAATATGGGTATCAACGAGGTTTTTCAATGCAACTCCGTCCACATCAAGAGCGAACACTTGAAGCGATGCGCTCTAATGTGACAGGCACAGTGTTCATACCCACAGGTGGTGGTAAGACTATTTGTATGATCAAGGATCTAGAGGAGAGATTACACTCTGCCTTTGGAGGTCGTACACTTACAATAGTATGTGCCCCACGTATTATGCTAGCAATACAGTTAGCACAAGAGTTCGATGCTAATCTACCTGATGATATCAAGTTCACAATAGGTAGTGTACACAGTGGTGATTCACCCTATTGGAGTAGCACCGACACTGATGAGATTGAACAGTTCATTGATAACGCAACTAAGTTCAAGTCTCACACAATATTATTCACAACATACCATTCTTTACACAAGATCAAGAAGTTTGGTAAGCACAATCTATTCATTGATCACCTATACTGTGATGAGGCACACAACGCAACACAGAGAAACTTCTTCCCTCATGTATCAAACACAGCATTGAATAGCATGGTGAGTTATTTCTTCACTGCTACACCAAAGTATAGTACTAAGCATGAGCGTGGTCTTAACAATCAGGAAGTATTTGGTGACAATCTCATCACTGTAAGTGCTGATGAGTTGTTAGAGTGTGGATCAATCATCCCACCAACAGTCAATGTACATACAATTGATAGTGTACGTAGTAAGAAAGAGATGGCACACATCGATGCTGACACTATTATACATGTAGTTGATGCTGAAGACGCACAGAAGGTGCTTGTAGCTGCCCCTAGTGCTCGTATAATCAACCAAATGCTATCACATACTGATTTGTATACTCAACTCAAGTCACGTGGTTACAGCATCCTACGCATTACCAGTAAGCATGGAGCGTGGATAGATGATAAGAAGGTCAATAGAACACAGTTCTTTGATCAGTTACACGCATTAGGAGCAGAGGATGGTGCTAAGTTCGTACTTCTACACTATTCTATACTCTCTGAGGGTATAAATGTAGCAGGACTGACCAATGTAGTGCTTCTACGTAACCTAGGTGTGGTAGAAATGGCGCAGACTATTGGTAGAGTGATCAGATTAGATAAGAATGACCGTGAGGACATTACTAATGGCACACTACAACCAACAGCATACCAGAACTATAGAAAACCAACTGGATTTGTAACCATTCCAGTGTATTCTAACTATGGTAAGAACACTGCTGGTAGAGTACAAAGAACAGTCAATACTATCTTCAATGAGGGTAAACCAGCAACAGCATGGATCTAACCCTTACAAACGATCCTAGAGGGCATACAGCAATGATTGAGACCATGTTCAGTATACCATTGATTCGTATTAAATGTGATCGATGGTTGTATAAGAAGAATAAACTATTAGATCTCATCCCCCATGATGATATGGACAAAGGGGATGAGACTATCATATCAAATTATCAAGGTGCTAATAACCTTACAGGTAGCATCACGGACATATTATCACCAGAACTAGACCAAGTGCGTCAACAGATAGGTGGTGGTGCTCGTATCGTACGCTCATGGTTTGAGAGTGCTGATAATAATATGTTTCATCCACCCCATACACATGGTCATGGAGGGTGGAGCGCAGTATTATTTGTAGACTACGATCACTCAGTACATACAAGCACTATATTTGTTAGCCCATTCAATCATTTCATCAATGGACTACAGTTACAGTACAGACCAGAGTGTACTGAGGGTGATCTCATACTATTTCCTAGTATGTTATTACATTACACACTACCTAACACATCAAATGTGCGTAGAACAGTGTGTTCATTCAATCTAACTGTTGATATGGACAATCTACCCTTGTCATGGACACCTGACGAACTGGACCTCAACCAGTAGACACACATGGTCAGAGTGCTATAATTAATATGTTGAGAGGAAATCACCACTCAACCACCCCATGATCATTTACTCTCTTTTCCAATGAGCATTGCTACTCCTTCAGTTAGTCCTCAGTTCGTGTATTATGCGTTCAGATCATGCCAAAATGGTAATGACCTGCTACAGCGTATCGATGACCTAATCCTTGATAACGTATTACTCAATAGATAACAACAGTAGCACAATCTAGATCATGCCCCATGAACTACCATACTCTAAGGGAGATCGTATACAAGTAGATGGAGAAGTGGGTGTCGTTAATTTCATCGGCACCCATTATCTTACTCTCACGACGCATGAATGGGAAAACAAGAACACACTACATGGTGTGTCTCAGACTAATGTTCTCATCTATCGTCATCTCTGGCCAACCATTCAACTCATTAAATCCAATGTGGAGTCTAACTCAAATGAACATCACATCGATTCAAGCATGTGACCAAGACGTAACCATCGTCACGCAGAAGAAGAGAAGAGGAGTATATTGGAGCTATGAACACTTGAATAAGTTCTATGGACCATTCAAGAGTGAAGGACAGGCAGTCAATGATGCCAAAACGTATAGTAAGTATGGCACTACAAATAGGAAGTTCATTCCATCATCCACTTAATATTGATAAGAAACTCCTAGTGATTACTCATCTGGGTAAACATATCATAGAGGAGTTTAATATTAATAGACATGAGTTGGAGTATAAGAACTTCAACCATTATCAAGAGGAGACGATTAAGAAGACAGGGCAAGGACAATCAATTGATATGGAGCAGTATGATGCTGCGCCTGATTGTGATGGTAGTGGCTGGTGCCTTGCCCCATTAATATACAATGGTAATGATTACACAAGGAATAGTAATCATATGCCTAAGACAACCAAGATATTAAATCATATTGGTCATACATCATACACAGGCATAGCAGTATTATATCCTGAGTATGGACTAGACTGGCACTATGATGATGATCAATTCATAGGACATGACTTGTGTCAGTTCAGAGTATTCTATACACTAGATGATGGAGGCGGAGGAGCATATATTGAAGTAGAAGAGACAGAGAAGAAGATAGTAAAGAGATACTTCAGAGAGAGGGAGTATGTATGTTTTCATAGTAAGAAAAGACACAGAGTATGGAATGAAGGTATTCTACCAAGGTATTGTCTAGTAATTGACGTTTTGAAATAAATGTTATTCTAAATGTATCTGTGCGTGGATACTCAAGGATAGTATCCTGAGAATATAGTGTGCTTAATGAGAATAAAACATGGTGTAAATGGAGTTAAATGTGCGGACTTAGTGTGGTCTAAGCCTGCGGCGTACCAAATGTCAACCACTCGGAGGACACTTTGAGAACTGTCCATTTTTATTGCAAGTTGCCACCTTTGGCCTTATAATTAGAAAGTAGTCACAACAGATTAATTCCAATGGCACCCGCCAAAACTACAAAACCCGTCAAAAAACGGGCAACTCGCAAGAAAAAGCAAAAGGACGTACTTTTTGACGTTTCTGAGATTTCCACAGCTATTATGACAATAGCCATAAAAGATCAGAAAGTATGTATAGTATTCCAAGGGCAAGAGAAGGAGTACATTTACAACTACTCTGAAGATCTCACACTATTTGTGAAAGAGATAGAGAAGTTTGTAAGTGAACAACATCTATCACTTGGGCGATACTTTAACACTTTGGTTAAAGATGGCAAACTTACTCAAAATGTATAGTAATGAGTAAAAGTAGTAGGAACTTAAGAAAGTCACAGCATTCATCATTTTCTCAGAAAAAGAGAGAATACTACGAGAATGCTGACTTATCTGATAGTGGATACCTGGACATGTTATCAAATAGGCAGAGAATTAATAAGACCAAAGACTTAGATTACGATGAACTAACCGACTTTGGAGATTAACCCCATGGACTATCAATCAGTGATCACACATTACCATGAAGGTAAACTTAACCCGGAGGAATGTGTGTCCTTGATTCAATTCCTACTGGACACAGATCTTATCAACAACTATCCAGAATTACTGGAGGTTGGTGACTACTACGTCGCAGAGGGTTTGTGTTACTTTGTGCCTACAATATCATCCTAATAGTTTACACCCCGAAGGACAGGAATTGCACCTGTCCAATGTAGAGTATGTTTGTACTATCCAACTCAGCTGGATTTTTTTCAATCCAGCGTTGGTTTAGTCCTCATCCTCAAATTTGAGTTCGTGATCGCATTCTATGACGGACTCCCAGAGAGAGTCAAATGCATCCTCGTGAGAGGGAGGAAGGTCCAGCGAGGCGACCCCGCTGAGACACTCATTCAAAAGAGCGTGCTGCTCTGAGTTGAGTGTGATCGTGAATTGGTCTTTGATTTCCATATACGTATAATACACGAAAATGGGACACCAAACACACAAAAGGGACAGTCTCTCAACTGTCCCTAGGCAGCTGGATTTTTTTCAATCCAGCGTTGGTTTAAGATCTAGCAGCGAACCTGCGTCTGACTTCTGCTTCGATGTCCTCATTG
>Ga0315331_10000374_pt1 | contig 30448 bp, 29 predicted proteins | sample M160m34915metaG_FD_203456 | JGI IMG/M metagenome (GOLD analysis project Ga0315331, IMG submission 203456) | Ammonia-oxidizing marine archaeal communities from Monterey Bay, California, United States - M1 60m 34915 | ecosystem: Environmental > Aquatic > Marine > Intertidal zone | place: USA...
CACACCGCGAAGGATTTCAGGAGCACGAATGGGCCGGCGCTCACGCGACCCTGTCGCCCCGCCACCCCAAGGTCGAGGAGGCGATCCCACTCGACGCCCAGGCAGGTGACCTCCTCGTCTTCTCGTCGTTGCTCGTGCACCAGACCGTCGGAAATCGCTCGCACGACCGCCAGCGCCGCGCCTGGGTGATCCAATACTGCCGAGGCGACGCCCGCAACGCGGTCACGGGCGAGGTCTATGACAATCGTCCCTGGGTGGTTCGCCGGGGCACCCCCCAGACCACCCTCCGCTCCGAGCGCCGCTTCGACCTTCGCTCCGATCGCCCGTAGCCGGCGCTCCCCGAAGCGCACGCCGAGTCACGCCGCCCCCTGCGCACCTCGACCGTGCGCCGTCCGCTTGCGGAGCGCGATCGCCACAACTGCCGGTGCCAACGTGAGATCGGCCAGGAACGCCATCGCGATCGCAGCCGCCGTAATCGCGCCCAACGTCCACAGGTTGAGTAAATACGCCTGCGTATAGACAAGGAATGAACAGGCCAGGACACAGGACGTAAACAGCAGCGCCTGTCCGGTCCCCCGCAGCGTCTCTGCGACCGCAGTGTCGACATCGCCCGTGCGGTCCAATGATCGCCGGAAATTATGCATGAAATGAATCGTGTCATCGACCGCGAGGCCGATCACGATCGTTCCGATCATCAGGGAGAACATGTCCAGCTGGATCGAGAGCCACCCCATCAGGCCCAACGCAAACAACACAGGAGCCAGGTTTGGGATCATGGACAACAACCCCATTCGGATGTTCCCCAGCAGCAACACCATCAGGAGCGTGATGACAACGAGGGCGGTCGTATAACTTCGAACCATCGTCTCCAGCGCCGCCCGGATCGTGTTCCCAAACAACTTGGCAGTCCCCGTGACTTGAAGCCGAGCCCGATCGCCGAGCAGCCTCTCGAGCCGCGGCGCAAGCTGCTCGAGGTAGGGGACATAGTGAGCGCCATCTCCAAACGGAATTCGCACGCTCATCCGAGCGACATCGAACTGTGGCGTCACCAGCTTCTCGACGTCATCACTGCCGGAGTTCTCGAACAGCAAGAGTTCCTGAGCGATGAGCCGTCGGTCCCCTGGAATCTCGTAATAGGCCTCCTCGTTCCCGTTGAGCGCGCGATGGGTCTCCTTCACGACGTCAAGGATCGAGACGCTCTTGTCGCCGCGGACCCCTGCAGCCTCAAAGCGCTCCGTCTCCTCTCGGACCGCGTCGAGCGCCTCGAGGACCTCGGGGTCGTGCAACCCGTTCTCGCGATCGGTCGTGACCAGGACCTCGTAGCTCACCGCTCCCCCGAACTCGGTGTTCAGGAACTCGACGGCTTCACGCATCGCGTCGCCCTCGGGAAACCAACGCACCATGTCGTGGCCGAGCTCAAGGCGCGGAAAACCCGCGACGGAGAACAAGAGCAGCGCGAACCATGCACCGCACACCCAGCCCGGACGTTGGGTCGAAAAAGCGCCGATCCTCACAAGCGCCCGTTGCGAGAGCGCATCGCTCGGCTGAACGCGCGCCGTGCGCATCGGAGCCAACGTCATGAGCGCAGGCAGGAGCGTCAGTACGCAGAACAGGCACAGCAGGACCCCAACGGGGGTCACCCACCCGAACTCGGAGATGGGCCTGAGCGCCGCAGGAATGAACGACAGGAGCCCCCCGGCGGTCGTCAGCGAGGTCATGATGATTGGCAGACCCGAATGTTCGAGCGCGTGCACCACCGCGTCGGGCTGCGCGAAGCCACGCCGCCGTGCCTGGTAGAAGATGGCGAGCAGGTGGACGGCGCCCCCCATTCCCACGGCCAGCAAGAAAGACGGGATGATCTGGGTCGGGGGCATCATCGGCGTGTCCGTGGCGCCCATGAAGGCAAGCGTCATCAGAACGGAGACGCCCACCGTGACGAGCGGCAAGAGAACACCCCACACCCGACGAAAGAGCACGGCGAGGAAGAATGCAGCCAGCCCAATCGAGAGGCTCGAGAACAGCGCCATGTCCGTCTCCATGTGACGGGACAGAACCGCAGAGAACGTTGGAGCCCCGGTCAGGTGGAACTCCAGACCATCGCGCTCATGACGCTGGAGGATCGCCTCGACCGCTTCAACGATCTCGAGGTCCTCTGCGCCGGTGATCGGAATCGGCGTTGCGGCCTCGAGCGCCATGGGGGCGTCGAACCCGGCGAGCGCGTCTCCCTGCTCCGCCAAGGAGAACGCCTCGGTCTCGATCACGATCGCGGTCGCCTCCCCGTCTGCAGAGATCAGATAGTTCTGATAGACGGGATTCGCCCGAGCGCGACGTTCGAGGTCGAGCAACGCCTCTTCATCAGCCGGCCACTCCTCGAGGAAGTCACTGACGCTCAGGCCATCGGCGTGCCCGATCGTCTCTCTTGCGTTCACCAGGCTCGTGACTTCAAAGAGGTAGGGGACCTCCTCCTCGAGCGCCTCGTGAATCGACCGCAGCGTCTCGAGAAACGAGAAAGTGAAGACGCCTTCCGCCGGGCGGATCGCGACCAACACCACCGCATCGCGACCAAAGAGGTCACGGAACCCGTCATACTCCAGCCGAACCGGGTCCTGCGCGTGGTAGTAGTTCTCGCTCGACGCATCGAGACGGAAATATTGCAACTGGGTGCCGAAGCCGAGCACCAGCAGCAGACAGACCCACACCACCCCGACGGGTCGACGCGTGATCAATCCGCCCCAGGAGGCGAGCCCGGCCTCGATTCGCTTGCGCATCTCTTACGACTTCCCTCTCCAGTGCTGAAGGCCCCACCATCTCACCCTGAGCGCCGCGGCGCCCGCACCGCCGCCCTCTTTGTTCGGGCCGGCCCGACCCCTGCGCGGAGGACCGACGCCCCCCCTGGCGCGCGCAGGCGCACAGCGCGAACACTGTCCCACGCGAACAGGTGACATGCCACGCTGGGCCCCGACGCCGCGGGGGCTCACTCCGCAAGAACTTGCGGGGTGGAGAACTGGTCTTCCACCCGAACGAACCGCCATCACCCATCCCACCCGCTCCTTCCACGGGGCCGGCCCGATCCCGGCCCTCGCGCGGATGACGGCGTCCAGACCGCCCCGCACGGGCTTTCGATTCCGCTGAGAGCGGCACGACTCTTGCGATAGTGGATCTCATCCAATGAGGTTTGAATCCTGTGCTGAACACACCAGTGAACTACCCGGCGCGGGCCGATTTTGACTGCGAGAACCCACTCTGAGATGCGCGCCGCAACACAAACAGTCCACACGACCGCACCGGCCCGAGCACTCGAGAGCCCGATCTTCATCGTGGGTGCCGCGCGATCGGGCACCTCGCTGCTCAGTCGCCTGATGAACAGCCACCCGCGGATCGCGGTCCCCTTCGAATCCCATATCTATTCGACCTTCTTACCCTGGCTCAAATACTACGGTGACCTCTCGAAGCCCGGACACATGGAGAAACTCCTCGACGACATCCTCTCCACCGAGATGCTCCGTCACTGGTCACCCCAGCCAGACCGCGCCGCAACGCTCGCGTCGCTTCAGAGAGAGAGCCTCCACGGCCTCGTTGAATCCCTGCTCTCGACATGGGCGCGTGCTCAGAGCAAAGAACGGTGGGGCGAGAAGACGCCGAGCCACGTCATGTACTGGCGACAGCTCCTCGAAGGCTTTCCAGAGGCCCGTTTCCTTCACATCGTCCGAGACGGACGGGACGTGTCGCTCTCGTGGATCGATGCCCGGTTCGGCCCGAAGAACATCTACTACTCCGCGATCCAATGGAAGCAGTACCTCTCGTTGGTGGACGAGCTGCGAGCGGCAGTCCCAGCACACCAGTTCCTCGACATACACTACGCCTCGCTGCTCTCGAACCCAGAAGGAACCCTACAACGAATCTGCACCTTCCTCGGCGAATCGTTTCACCCCGCCATGCTGGAGTACCACCGGGACCCAGTCCCCTATCCCACAGACGCCCGAAACGTCCTCGCGCTCGAGAAACCGATCCAGCGACATAACACCGAAAAATGGAAGGCCGTGCTCTCTCCCGACGAAGTCCGTGTCTTTGAGGCCACGGCAGGGAGTGCGTTGCAGCAATACGGCTACGAGTTATCGACACCCAACCCCGAGATCCACTCCGCGGAGCGTCTACGCTATCGAGCACTGCACTCTCCCCAGCGACTCCTCGCGATGCTTCGCAACCGGCAAGGCCATCGAGAATACCTGCGGTGGGGGCTCATCTACCTGGGGCTCCGGCTCCGGGCGCCTGCCTATACCTGGTAAGGCCGACGACGGCCTCTCCTCCGCGACTCCGAAGCCCTCAGCCTTCCTGCGGGCGCTCGCCACGCTCCCCATCGCGAGCGAGTAGACTCGCCCCGGCACCGATCATGCACAGCGCAGAAAGCACCAGAAGGCCCATTTCGTAGGATCCCGTCGCGTCAGCCGCGGCCCCGACCCAGCGCGGCGCGAGCCAGCCGACGACCCCTGTCACCGCGATTCTGAGACCGTTGGTGGCAGCGAAGCGAGCCGCCCCGAAGACGTGAGCGACGCACACCGGCTCGCTCGTCATTCCCGTCCCGTAGGCCAACCCAAGGAGAGCGATCGCAACGTAGGCCGTCGCCGGCGTGCGGCTCACCGCGAACAGCGCCAACCCGACCGCCGCGGTCACGAGCGACGCCGCGAGGATTCGGCGCGGGTCGATCACATCGCCCACCGCACCCGCGAGCCGCCCCACCCCGCTGAGACCGACCCGCAGCCCAAGGATCGCCGCCGCGGTGCTCGACGCGAACCCCAGGTCTTCGAGGTGCAGCCGCCCGTGTGCGGTGACCACACGCCAAGGCAGGATGTTGGCCATGCACGCCACAGTTAGGAACACGAACGCGCGAGAGGAGAAAACGCGCGAGAGACCCAGCCAGGAGGCCCGACCGAACGCAGCGACCGGTCGTTGTTCCTTCACGACCGCCGTTCGGGGAGGCCCCTCCTCCCCGTCTGGGTACTGCCCCACGTCTCCCGGGCGCGCTCGGAGCGCGAGCGCGCTGAGGAGCCCCGCCACCCACAGAACCCCAGCCACGACTCGGAATACGAAGCGCCAGTCATGCACGACGAGGAGCGCCTCAGCGGCCGGCGGGACGAACGCTCCGACGACACCCGCCCCGAGGAGGATGACGCCCGTCGCGCGGGCTCGTCGCCGCACGAACCACTCGACCGCGAGCGTCTGGACCGGGAGCAGTGTGCAGAGCCCAATGCCGAGCCCCCCGGTCAGCGAATATGCGAGGAGGAGCTCTCCAGGCTGCGAAGCAAAACTCGTCCACAGAAACCCGAGCGCACCGACCGTCGCGCCCAGCGCCACAGTCGCGCGCAGACCGATCCTCCGGATGGCTCCCGCAGCGAGCGGGCTCGCCACAGCAAAGGTCAGCGTAAACAGCCCGAAGGTGTTCCCGATCTGCTCACGCGTGAGCCCGACGTCCGCGACGATCTCCGGCGCCAGGAACCCCCACGCGTAGTAGGCAGGGGCCATGCCAAACCCGTAGAGCAGGAAGGCCAGGCCCACCATCCGCCAGCCAAGGAAACGGCGCGTACTCGCGGCGGGAGCGTGCAACATGAGTCCGAGCCCCACTCTCCTCCGCCGAAAGCCCTCCGATGGGCCCACAACGGCTCACCCGATGCTCGCCCTTCGCGTCCAGGCGGTCGACCCAGGGGGGACGAGACTAGCCCCATGCCGAGAGCGGCGCGATGAACCTCGGTTCGCGCGCTTCCACCTCGGTATCGCGCGGCACGCCCGGAGGCCAAGAAGGGCCCACCTCGCACGTCGCTGTCTCTCGCTCGACAGGTCCGATATACCCTCGGTCAACCTTCTTCGAGGCTTTCCCGCATGAGCTGGCTCCAAGATGCCTTCATCGCATCCCACAAGTTCGTCTTCCGTGCCACCGGAGGAGCGATCGGATCGCGCCTCGCGGGGATCCAGCACCTGCTCTTGACCACGAGGGGGCGACGCACGGGCCTGCCCCGTGAGCACCCACTCGCCTGCTTCGAACAGGACGGCAAGCTCCTCATCGTGGCCTCGAAGGGCGGGGCCGACGAGCACCCCGCCTGGTATCTCAACCTCGTCGACGACCCCCGCGTCGAGGTACACCACCGAGGCGAACGGGCTCGTCGCCTGGCGAGGACCGCCCGCCCCGAAGAGCGTGCGGCGCTGTGGCCAGAACTGGTCCGCCAAAACCGCATGTACGGGACCTACGAACGCCGAACGACGCGGGAGATTCCCGTCGTCGTGCTCGATCCTGCCAATTGACTCCCCCGCGCCCCTTCATCAAGAGAGACACCCATGGCATTCAACCACCTCCGCGTCGAGACCCGAGACCACATCGCGACCTGCGTGCACGCGAACGCTCCGCACCACACGCTGACGCAGGACGGCGTCGAAGAGTTCCACGATTTTCTCGACCACGTCGAGAGCGACGATACCTTGCGCGCGCTCGTCCTCACGGGTGGCGGGGATGGCGTCTTCATCGCTCACTATGAGGTCAACGAGCTCGCCGAGACGGCAGAGGCCGCTCCCCTTGACGGTGGTGCGGCGCCCGCCCAGGCGCCGCGGCTTCACGCGCTCAATCGACTCTGTCTGCGCCTCGAGTCTCTGCGGATCCCAACGATCGCGGCCGTCAACGGGACCGCTGGCGGGGGCGGTTGGGAGCTCGCGCTCGCGTGTGATTTCCGGCTGCTCTGCGACGGGCCTCACCACGTCGGCCTCCCCGAGACCAACGTCGGCATCATCCCCGGTGCCGGCGGGACGCAGCGAACCACGAGGCTCCTCGGCGAGGCGCGAGCGCTCGACCTGATCCTCCACGGCCGGTTGGTCTCACCCCATGAAGCGCACGCCCTCGGCCTCGCCCACCGTGTGTACGGTGCCGAGGACTATTCCCAATCTGTGGAAGCCTTCGCAGCAACCCTCGCGTCCCGTTCACCAATCGCGCTGGCGGAGGCCAAGAAGGCGATCCGCGGCGCATGGGACCGGACACTCGAAGAGGGCCTGTACTTCGAGCAGGAGTGCTTCGATCGCGCCATCCACACCGAGGACGCCGCTGGCGCAATGCGCTCCTGGCTGAAGGGGGAAAGATGGAAGTGGCAAGGCAAGTAGACGCGACGGCCATAACGTTGGGGCGGCATGGCTAAACCGCTTCACCACAAGCGGGCGCTGGTCACCGGCGCGAGCCGCGGGATCGGCGCCGCGACCGCCCAGCGGCTCGCGGCAGAGGGCGCCGACGTCGCGCTCGTCGCACGAACCGGCCCGCCGCAGGCCGAAATCGCCGGCAGCCTCGAAGAGACGGCTGCTCGCCTCGCGCGTTTCGGTCAGCGCGTCCTCACGATCGAGGCCGATCTCTCCGACGCGCAGGGCCGCGCCGACATCGTGTCACGCGCGACACACGGCCTTGGCGGGCCCATCGACATCCTGGTCAACAACGCCGCGGCAGGGATCTATCGTACGCTGAGCGAATACACCCCCCGCCACCGCACAAAGATGCTGGAGATCAACCTCAACGCACCGCTCGACCTCATGCAGGCCGTCGTACCCGGCATGCGGGAGCGCGGTGAGGGGTGGATCGTCAACGTATCATCGGCTGACGCGCGCCCCATCCCCGGCCCGCCATTCCAGCGTTCGCCCCTCACAAACATCCACGCGTTCTATGGCACGACCAAGGCCGCCCTCGACCGCCTCAGCAACGGGTTCGCGGTAGAGGTCTTCGAACACGGGATCCGCTGCAACAGCCTCGCTCCCCGTGCCGCGGTCGCGACCGCGGGGGCCCTCGCGAAGGGCCTCGACGGGATCCCCGCCGACATGATCGAGTCGGTGGAAACGATGGTGGAGGCGATCTTCGCGCTCTGCACCTGCGAACAAGACCGGACGGCCCAGTGCTATGAGAGCCTCGAACTCCTCCATGCGCTGGACCGCGAGGTGAGGAGTCTCGACGGCGAGACGACCCCAGCGGGATGACACGACGCGCCGGGCTCGACCGGAGGAAACCAGGGTACCGCCCGGCACCGCGACGATTGCCGCACGACTTCGGACCGCTTCAGGTCGATCGCGTCACGCGAGCCCTGAGGACGCGCCCTTTCCGATTCGTCCGCGCCCCCGAACCCGCGACAGGGAGACACCTCCCGCATACCCAGCCCTGGCACCTCTTCGAGCGGGCTTGGGCTCGGTCGCGCGGTCCTCATACCCAGCGCGAGGCTCCGCTTTGAGGGCGCCGAAGCCGATCACCGCCCTCCGGGGAGCGGTCGTGCTCATGGTCCTTTGGCAGGTCGCCGCGACCGCGCTCGTAAGCGTGGACTACTACGACGGCTACGAGGCGATGCAAAACGCGCGGTACTGGCTGGGCGACGCGACGTCCTACCGGCCCGCGCGCTGGCCTTTTACGGCGATTGTCGCGCTCCCTTCCGAGTGGCTCCGCCCCACGCTCTCGCTCCACCCCCTCGACCCGAGGGTCGACCATGTCGCTTCCGGCGTCCTCCACGCAGGGACCCTGGTCGCAGTCGCATTGATGCTAAGCCGTCGCTGCGGCGCGACATGGGCCACCGTCGCTGCGTTCATCGCCGCCATACCGACCTATGTGTACTTCTCCTACGCGCCATTTCTGAGCAACGACATCGCGCCCGGTGCGCTGCTGCTCGCTATGGTCATCACCTGCGAAGACTTCCTGGAGCCCCGCGGCGCACCGCGCGCCCGAACCTTCCTGACGCTGGTTGGCCTCGGCGCCACTGCCGCGCTCATCAAGCCCAGCCTCGGGGTCTTCTGGTTGTCCATCCTTTGCGCAGCCGGCGCGACCGCCCTCTCCCTCCCCTCCGCCGAGCGCCGCCCGCGGCTCGCTCGCGTCACGATGCTCCTCGCCGGCGCGTCGCTGTCCGGTGCTCTTTACTGGATCGTCTGCGGAGTGGCGCTCCCCGCGGAGCTTGGACACACGTTCTGGATTCGCCCCTTCCACCAGCTCCAGACACTCGCCGGGAGCATCTCCGCAGAGCAGCCCCCAGCGTGGCTCTACCTCCGGAACCTGCCCGCCTACGGCGTCGCCGCCGGCTTGGGCATCATCCCGGGGCTCGTACTCTCATGGCGTGCCGGGAGCGTGGGGCGACTCGCCGCGCTCACCTGGCTGGGCTGCCTCGTCGTCATGCAACTCTATGTCCAGCGCGAAGTCCGCTACCTCGCGTTCCTCGCGCCAACGACCGCGCTCCTCCTCGTGCCGCGTTCGAGTGGCTCGCGCGACGAAGAGGCGGCGCGCTCACCGGCGCAGCGATCGTCCTGGTGCCGTTCCTGCCGATCTTTCCGCTCTCGCCACTCGACGCGGCCGCGCAGATCGCCACGCCCTCACACCGTATCAACAAGCTGGCCACGCTGGTCGAACCGCTGGGGTTCGGTGCGGCACGCCAACGACCGCTCGCGCTCGTGGGTGGCGGCCTGACCGCGACGCCTGACCAGGGGACGAGTCCGCTCGTTGGCGACCCCTACCACCGCATCTTCCACTTCGGACAACCACACCTCGCGCTCCTGGGGTACGAACCCGCCGACCTCTACACTCTCCGCCCTGAGGCTCTCCCGCACCTCGCTGCGAGTGACTTCGCCGGGGCGGTCCTCTGGAGCAACCGAGGAGGGCTGCGCAACCCCTACCGGTGGTCCGCTGGGCCCCCGATCGGCCGCGAAACACTCCAGCAAGCTTGCGGTCGTCTGGACGAAACCGTGTTCCAACCGAACGCCCGCGGACGCTACGAGAGCCCCGACGCGGCGGAGCTCCTCCTGCGAGACGTCCCGCCGGCCCACGCGCCCGGCCTGTTGCTCAAGCCGTCTCCCGAGCTGCTCTCGACGCTCAGCGGCCTCTCCGCGCCGGCACTCCACTACGTCCTCGAGGACGCGGAGGGAAGCCCGGCCACACCCCGGGAGACTCGGCGCCGCGCCTCGCCCATCGTCACCCGCGCAGGGGTCGGGTGGATCGCCCCCGGCGCTGCGCTCTCGACGCTCGCCCCAGACGCGGCGATCCGTCTTCGTGGCATCCGATGGCAGCGCACCGACCCCGCTGCACGCTGACCCGTCGCGTCGTGTTACGCCCGAGGAGCGCCTGGGCGGCGCCCTCGCCTGCCGCGGCACGCGCCGTCGCGCGGCCCAGCCGCTAGCCGAGCGAGTGCGCTTCGCCGATCAGCAGACGGGCGCAGAGCGTGACCAACAAGCCTGCCAGCATCGCCGCGAACCCTCGCCAATGACCACACCGCTTGATCAGCGGTGCGCTCTGCAGATCGTTGAGCGTCCCCATGAACAGGAACGTCCCCGCGGCCATGGCGAGGACCGTCCCACGCGCCAGCAGGAGGCTCTCCTCCCCGAGTTGCCCCCCCGCGGCGCTGCCGAATGCGATCCCAGCCGGGGTCGCCAACACGAAGAGCGCGAACACGAGGCGAACTCTTGAGACGGGGAGCGAGCTGTCGCTGAGCTTCAACATCAGGGCAAAGGCTGCCGACGACTTGTGTAACAAGATCGCGATCAGGATCAACGTGGCCTGTCGCGTATCGCTCACGCCAAGCGCTGCACCCATGAAGAAGGACGGGATGGCGATCATGACCGTCATCAGGACCGGCACGAGCGGGTTCGCCCCTGCCTCAGCATCCTCCTCGAGGTCCTGCTCGAGGTGGCGCACAAAATGCGAGACACCAAGCAACGCGAGGAGCGCTGCGATCGCGATCAGCGATGCGACGGGCTCGTCCGCGTGTGGCAGCGCCCGCTGGAACAGCTGGAACGAGGCGGGGAGCATCATCGCGAGCGCCAGCGCCAGGAACACCCCGGACGAGAATGCCTCGCCGAGCGGGAAGCGATCCTTCCCCTCAACCCGCCCACGAAGGGGCATGACGCCCCCTAGAACAGTGGCGACGATGATCGTTACGATCGCGAAAATTTCAAACGAGTTCGGCATCGCATGAGTCTATCGGAGATGTGTGAAGAACCACTCGAGCATCCAGGTCGACATGCCACCGCGACACCCGCCTCCCCCCCCCAACGCTGCGGATCGTTCAACCGCCGGCCATCCCGATCTTCTCGAGCCACGAGGCCGGCTGGTTCTTCATCAACGAGGCGACATCCCAGTAGTCACGCCACAGGATCATCTTGTCGCCGTCGAATTTGATGACGCTCATCACGTCGAGCGGCGCTTCCTCACCCGTTTCGTGGTGCCAGACCTCGGTGCGCTCGATCAACACCGTATCTCCGTTCGTCGCGATCTCGTGGATGGTCTGAGGAAGTTGCGTAACGCCGACGAACGCGGCCCCGAGCTTCTCGCGGATCGCCGCGGGCCCAACAGCACGCGCCCGCCCTTCGATCGGCATGTCCTCGTAAACCGCTTGCTCGTGGAAGTATCGCTCGACATTCCCAAACTCGAGGCGACCCACCTCCTCGAAGAAGGCGTTGATCGTGTCTTCTTGACTCATTTCGCTCTCCCGCGTCCCGTGACGTCGCGATCGGTTGTTGTGCTGAACGCCTGCAAGAGCGGGCCGGGCGACCGACCCTCGCCCGCTCCCTAAGGGGTTCCAAGGCGCCCCAGGCGCCTGCTGCAGAGTAACAGGACAGCCGCCGCTAGCGCGGCCGCCCATTGCAGGCCAACTTTGTCGCGATGTCTCGTCTGCTCCCACTCGACCACCTCATCTACGCCGCGACCGATCTGGATGAGGCGATCGCGGCGTTCGCGCAACGACTGGGCGTTTGCGCCGTCCGAGGAGGAACGCACGAGGCCCTCGGAACCCACAACGCGATCGTTCCGCTCGGACCTGGGCGCTACGTCGAGTTGGTGGCCCTCGACCCACTGAACCCGAGCCCCCCGCTGCCGCCGCCCTTTGGCCTGGCCTCCCTGTCCCAACCCCGTCTCGTCACATGGGCCGTCCGGAGCCAGGACATCGCCGCCGATACCCGCTGCGCGAAGCGCCGCGGGTACGACGCCGGAGTCACGGTCCCCGTCTCGCGCACCACGCCCGAAGGCGAGCGACTGACGTGGCAACTCACGGTCCGCCCCGACGGCTTCGGCGATGGGGTGATCCCGTTCGTCATCGACTGGGGTGACGCCCATCACCCCTCGCGCGAATCCCAGTGCGGGCAAGACCAATGCGCGCTGCAGCACCTCGAAGCTTTCCACCCGCGGGCCGACGCGATCAGCGGCGCGATCGACGCTCTCGGCGTCCGCCTGGACGTGCAGCTCGGAGCGACGCCACACTTGCGGGCCACGCTCACCGGGCCTGCGGGCACGCTCGAACTGCGTTGACCCCCTGAGCAGCGGCGGCTGGCGAAGCGGACACGCGCTGATCTCGACCTTGCGAGGACCTCGCGGTCCGGGCCACCGTCGCCCCCTCCCCCAAGCATTGCAGGCGCTCGTACAGCGACTTAGCTTCCACTGGCCCCAGTATCGAAAACGAGGAGGAACCGCGATGTCCCGTCCGACGCTACGAACCGAATTCTGCGACCGGGTGGGGATCGAATACCCCGTCATCCTCGCGGGGATGGGCCCTGTCGCCGGCACCGGCTCCCCGACCGCCTGCGCCGAACTGGCGGCTGCCGTCTCCAACGCCGGGGGCCTCGGCGTGCTCGGCGGTGTGGGCTTCTCACCAAGCGAGCTCCGCGATCAGATCCGAAAGATCCGTTCGCTTACGGACAAGCCGTTCGGCGTCGATCTGTTGTTGGCCTCGACCTTCCTGATTCCCCGCCCAAGCCAACCCATGTCTCCCAGCAGCGCACCGCCCATCCCGCTGCCGGCAGCACATGTCGAAGCCGTCTCGCGGATCGCGGAGGAGCTCGAGATCGAGCTCAAGACGGCCCCTGAGCAAACCACCACGATGGGCTCCTGGCTCGAGGAGGGCCAGAGCTGGGCGGGGTCACAGATCGAGGTCCTGCTCGAAGAAGAAGTCCCCGTCTTCGCCTCGGGACTCGGCTCACCCGCCCCCTTCGCAGATGCGTTGAAGGCCAACGGGACGACGATTCTCTCGTTGGTCGGCAACGTCCGAGGCGCGATCGACGTCGCCTCCGCCGGCGCCGACTACGTCGTCGCCCAGGGGACTGAGGCCGGCGGCCACACCGGACGAATTGGGACCCTCGCCCTGCTGCCCCAGGTCATGCAAGCCATCCGTCCCACACCCGTGATCGCAGCGGGCGGGATCGCCGGTGGGCGTGCCCTCGCCGGCGTCCTCGCGACAGGGGCCGCAGCTGCCTGGTGCGGCACCGCCTTCCTCGTCGCCAACGAAGCCGACCAACCTGAGCTCCAGAAACAACGCATCCTGGATGCCAGCGCAGAGGACACGGTCGTCACCCGTCTCTACAGCGGCAAGACGATGCGCAATATCTCCAACCCGCTGATCGAGGCATGGGAAAGAGAGGGCCTGATGGCGCTACCGATGGGGGCGCAGGCCCTCCTCATCCGGGACCTCGAATATTCCGCACGCGAAGCCGGACGACAGGATCTCCTGATGAACGCGGCCGGCCAGACCTCAGGCATGCTCAAGACCCGCAGACCCGCGGCCGAGATCCTGGAGGAGATGGTGGCCGAGGCGGCTGAAATCCTCGCGACGGAGCTGCCAGGCCGAGTCAGCGCCGCCCCCTAGGCTCAAGACGCAACCGCATTGCGCCGAGTCTTCGTGCTCGGCGATCGCTGAGGTAAGCGCCCCCGCTACAGGGCACCCCACCGCGGACTCCGTTTCTCGAGGAACGCGGCGACGCCTTCCGCGTAGTCTTGTTCGGTCATCATCTCTTCGATCAACCGCTCGGAGTCTTCAACCGCCGCGGCCGCGCCGCGGTGGAGGTCGCGATAGATCTGCCAGCGCGTTTGGCGAAGGGCGTTCGGGGAGACCGTCGCGATCATGCGTTCCACATAGTCGTACACCGAATCCAGCAGCACCTCTGGCGAGAAGAGCCCGTTGATCAGCCCAAGCGCGTGGCCTTCGTCCGTGCTGAAGACACGGCTCGTCAACAACAAATCGTTCGCGCGAGTCAGCCCCATCACACGGGGCAAGATCCACGACAACCCGTATTCCGCCGGCAGATTCAATTTGCCATGCGCTGTAGTGAGCTTCGCGCCGGGGACCGCGAAACGCAGGTCGGTAAAGCACGCGAGCGCGAGTCCAACCCCTGCGGCCGGACCATTGATCGCAGCCACGATCGGCTTACGCAACGCAAAGTGGTAGGCGAAACTCGCTTGAAACACCGCGTCACCGGCGAGTCCCGGCTCGGCCATGTCCTTCGGTGTGCCCGGGTCGTAGCCGCCTCGTTGAGCGTGCCCCTGCAGCGCCTGCGAGTCGCCGCCAACACAAAATCCGCGCCCCGCACCGGTCACCACGATCGCTCGGACCGAAACGTCCTCATCGGCTCGCACCAACAGGGCCCGATACTCGGCATGCATCCGCCCGGTCCAGGCGTTCATTCGCTCCGGACGGCTCAACGTGATGGTCCCGATCCCGTTTGCCACGTCATACCGGGTGGCCTTGAGTTCCATCCGTGAGCTCCCTCTCCCAGGTCCAGTGAGACCGGGAGTATATGGCCCTCCCGCGGCCGGCAGCTTCGAGGGGGCCCCTACCCACCCGCCCACTTAGCAGCCCAAGGGGGCATCAAAGCGCCGTGCCGATTGCCCCGGCCGCTCGGAAAAATCTCGAATCTACACGAGAAGAACTCGACAAATCCTCAATCTTGCTAATGAATCTAGCACTCACCCAAAACCGAGAAGACGCCACGACGGCGCGCACCGCAGGGGCCAACCCCGGATCTCGCTAGTCGAGCCCGTAGAGCACCGCGGCGTTGTCGTGCAACACCTTGCGGATCGAATCCTCGGGGACGCCTTCGAGCACGCGCTCCGCATAATCGTTCGGGTGTTCCGCGATCGTCGCCGGGCCAGGATGTTGACACGTCGGATGCGGGTAGTCCGTCTCCCACAAGAGGTTGTCAGGCCACAATTCGAGTGCTTTCTGCAGACCTGCGGACTCGAACCAGAAGCAGCCGTACACCTGACGCCGGAAGTACTCGGACGGCAAGAGGTCATACTCCGGGTGCTCGATGTGCACGCCCGAGTTCATCCACTGCCAGTCACACAGCTCGAGACAACTTTGGATCCAGCCCGCGCCACTCTCGACGGACACGAAATTGAGGTCCGGGAACCGGTGACAAACGCCCCCAAAGAAGATCTCCGCCAAGCAGCTCGAGTTCGCCATGAAACTCAGCGCAGAGACCCGACCGAAGTTGGCACGGTGCCCCATCCCGGAGGGGTCGGTTTGCACTTCCTCGAGCCCGCCCGCGCCGACATGGAAGCTGATTGACATGCCGCAATCTTGGGCCGTGGCCCAGAGCGGATCCCAGTGACGGTGTCCGAGCTTGGGATGGTTCCAGTACTCCGGCTCCGAGCAGTGGAGTACGGCCTTGACGCCCATATCGCGACACCGGCGTATCTCGGCACAGCTCGCCTCGACGTCCCAGAAGGGCGTCGCCATCACCGGCACGAGTCGGCTGGGGTCGGCGCTGCACCAGTCGACCAGGAAGTCGTTGTAGGCACGGACCAATTCCAAGACGAACTCGGGCTCTCCCATGGAGGTAAAGCGGCCGGACCCAAACCCACCCACGTTCGGGTACAAGACCTGCGCCTGGATGCCCTCCGCGTCCATATGCGCCAGGCGTGCCTGCGCGTCGTAGCTGGCCTTTGGAATGTCTTCATACCCTCGCGGGTAGTTGGGCGTGTAATCCGTGAAGCCCGCGACGGTGTAGAAGCCGGGGCCGCCGATCATCTCCCCATCCACCATCCAGAAGTCCCGCCCGTCGACCTGCTCGATGTGAGGGATCTTGTCGCCCCACTTCGAGGCCACCCGGGAGGTCCAGACGTCTGCCGGCTCGGTGATATGCGTATCCGTGTCGATCGCCTTGAATCGCTCGAGCAGTCGTGTCATCCGATTTCTCCAGTGGTTGCGTTCAGAGACCGTGAATCAGCGCCGCCTTCAACGCGACACCGGGCAGGCGAATCGCTTTGGCCGCCTGGTATTCCTCCGAATCGTACCAGGCCCTGAAAGCGGCCTCGTCCTCGAACTCGAGGATCACGGTCTTCCCCCCGTGCCAGTCTCCTTCGATGGGGATGAAGCCTTCATCCACAGCGAGGGGCCTCGCGTTCCCCGAGGCGAACGTGGGATTGGCGGCCTCCACGTACTGCGCGTAGACGTCCTCATCATTAATCTGGACCTGGGCGACAAAGTAGACGGACACGACGTTCCTTTCGCGCCCGCGAGTGCGACGTCACGCGCGAGGGCTCATCGGGCTGTAGCATGGCCCCCAGAACCACCGGTTGTCACGTGGCTTTTCGACGCGCGCCCGCCTGGAGTATCCCCCGCGGCCCCCCCCCGGGTCCTTCCGCTCGTCGCAAAACGAACAAGCTTCGAAGCCGCCTTGCGCCCCCCGGCATTGCCGCGTCCGACGCGACGGGCGCAGGAGCCCACGCGCCTACCGGTTTTAGCAGTCGTCGCAAAAAGGTACGTTTCGCGGTCCGAACCGCTCAACCAACGAGCAGGACGATCCCATGACGGCGCCGACAGCCGCCGGCCCGGCTCTTCGAGGACAACTGATGTACATCCCCGACGCCTTCTCAGATCGAGACCCCAACGTCCTGCGCGACTTCATTCGCGACCACCCTTTCGCGACGCTCGTGAGCGCCACGCCGAGCGGTCCGCTCGCCACGCACCTCCCCCTCGATTGGGCAGACGGAGGCCCCGCAGCCCCCGGCAGGTTGCTTGGACACGTCGCTCGGGCCAATCCGCAATGGCGCGCATTCGATCCCGGAGAGACCTGCCTCGCCGTCTTTCACGGCCCGCACGGGTACATCTCTCCGAGTTGGTACGTATCAGACTCCTTGGTCCCCACTTGGAACTACGCAGCCGTCCACATCACCGGCACACCCCGGATCCTCACGGCGTCTGACGAAGCGCGGTCCGTGCTCGACCGTCTCGTGGCGCGATTCGAGGGGCCACGCGCCACCCCCTGGGTCAACACACTCGAAGCGGAGCTCATGGAACAACTCCTCGAGGCCATCGTCGTGTTCGAAATGCCCATCGCGCGGATCGAGGGCAAGTTCAAGCTGGGACAGAACCGCTCGCTGCCCGATCAGCGCGCCAGTCTGGCGGGCTTGGCCGCCGAAGACGGGGACGGGCCGGGGACCCTCGCGGCGCTGACCCGCGCCCACCTGCGGACGCGCGAAGCTTGAGACGGCGGGATCCATCTCTCGAGAGCACGCCGAGTCCCTCCCCGCACACATACCCGCAGTACGAACCGATCTACCGAGGTGGCGGGGAGCGCGCTCTGTCTGTGCGTGGCGCCGGCATCCCGCACCAAGGCCTGGAAGTTGGGGCTCACCGCACCGTCGAGCGCGGAGGGGACATCAGCGAACCGGTTCGGGATCGCGCCCTGCGCCTCAACGGAGCGAGCGACGACACCCCGACGCACGCTGGCTCGCACCCTCGGCCAACATTCAGCCCGGCTCAGGGTCGAACCTCGCCAGGAACTCGAGGATGTCGGTGTTCATCTGATCGGCGTGCTCCGAGCGACCGAGGCTAAAGAACCCGTGCCCCTCGCCTGGATACTCTTTGTGCGTGACATCGCTCGCCCTCTCAACGAGACGTTCCGCGAACAGCGCAGAAGAGCGTCGCAACTGATCTTCCGTCCCCACCGTGAGCAGCGAAGGCGGCACCTCCGTAAACGCAAGGTCATCCGGCGTCAGCGCCAGGTCGGCCCCAACGCTCTCCTCGAACGCTGCCTTCCCTCCGTAGCACTCGAGCATATTGTCTGAGCCGGGGAAGCCGTCTTCGATCCAGGTGAGCCGATCGAGCACGCCATAGATCGAGACGACGCTAATGCAAGGCAACGGGGCTTCCGCCCGCGCGGGATCCACCTCACGCAAGAGTGAAGGGTTCTCGATCAGCAAGCCGATCATCATCGCGAGGTTGCCCCCCGCTGAATCTCCCGCCACGTGTACCCCGCCGGGGTACCGCTCCCCAATCCAGTCCAGCGCCCGGAGTAGCGAACGCAGGAGCGACGGGTGTGGGTGCTCGGGCGCGAGCGGATACTCCACGTTGATCACCGGGTACCCCGCCTCGGCCAAAAAGGTGAGGTGACGTGTGTAGGACTCCTTCGTCCCCAGGATCCAGCCACCGCCGTGGAAGTACACAACCGGTCGACGCTCCGCTGCCCCTGGCCGGGGCGCGATGACCTCGAGTCGCTCGTCGGGGTCAGGGCCGTACGCGTGCTGCTCGATGCCATACGGGGCGCGTTTCCTGCGACGCAACACCCCCGTCAGGTTCATCGCAACCGGCACCACGGTCCGCATCAGCTTCGTCGCAAAATCCAAACGGGGTCGTTCTTCCATGAAGGGATCCTCCTCAATCCCACGACGCACTCTACGCCCCCCCACCCCCAGATGGGCGAGAGGATCCCATCCGAGCCCCGGCACCCGAACGACGCGAGGGCCCCCTACGCGTTCTTACGACACGGAACGGAAACCCGACAAGCGGAGATCAGGAGCCTCGGGCATCCTCGCTCTTCCGGCAGTTCGGCCGGTGGAGAGGAGCCCCATGGGCAGCTCAAACCCGCAGACGCCGCTCGAGGCCTACTTCACCGCGGGGGAGCAGCGCGCCCACGCCCTGCGAAACCGCGGCCCTCTCCAGTTCGGTGCGGACGGGAAGCTCGATGCCTCGATCCGGGCGGCCTACGACCGGACCGGCTTCTACATCTTCGAGGATGCGATCGACGCGACGGAGCTTGCCGATTTTGATCGCGACCTCGAATCCCTCCTCGACCGCGCGCCCGCGGACGAAGGAAGCCCGGTGGACAAAGCCGGGCGCCCTGTCGCTGGCCTCGGCCGGGAGCCCGTCTTCCTGTGGGCCGAGCGGCTCTCCGATCCATGGGGCGGCACGAAGCTGCTCAACGGTCGGCACCCTGTCCGCATGGAAGACGTGCCCGCGCCCCCCGTTGCCCACCAAGCGAGCGCAAAGTCGATCTTCTTGATGATCGGGCTCTTCGGGCAGATGCCATCCGCGCTGCGCCTATCGGCCCACCCGGGAATGATGCGCGTCGCCGAGTCGCTCAACGGGCCCGACTTCGTCCCGTACAACGATACGATTTTTTTGAAGGAGCCCGGACGGGGCGCCGCGGTCGCCTGGCACCAGGACGGAACCACGCACTGGTCGAACCCCAACTGGACCCCTGACATCCACGGATTCAACTTCATGGCCCAGATGTGTCGAACCACGCCGGCCAACGGACTGTGGGTCGTCCCCGGGAGCCACCGGGCGGGGCACATCGACATCCCAGCCCTCGTCGAACAGCAGGGCGGGTCGACCCGGTTGCCGGACGCGGTCCCGATGCTTTGCAACCGCGGTGACATCGTGGTCTGCAACCGCCAATGCCTCCATGGGTCGTTCGCGAATGCGTCGCCTGACCGACGCGTCACTTTCGTTTGGGGATTCTTTCGTCACGACGCGGTCCTCGACGTGGAGGTCGATCTCCCCGCGACGAGCGAAGGGGCGCCCCCCAGTCGGCGGCGTTACACGGCGGATCTCATCCAGGAGCGCGCGCGCCTGATCCAACACGCGATCGATGCGAGGAAGGTCCACCGGCCCGAGGAAGAGGCCTACCAGTACGCGCCCACCGCCCACCTCGGTGCTTCGCGCGCAGCCACAGAACCCCTCGCTCGCTATGCAGAAGGCTTCATCTTCATCTGACCGCCAGACCACGCCGCTCGAAAGAGCCTGTCATTTCGCCGCGCGCCCGGCGCCTGTCCAGTCGGCCGCCATTACATGCCATAACGCCTCGGGGGGTCTGTTCACACGCACCGGTGAGCGCCTCAGCCCGGGCGAAGCCGCGCGTAGTTCGTATGTGTCTTCCCACGCTCTTGCGGAAACAAGACCCGCTCCCAACCGCCGTACTTGTCGAGAAAGACTTCATCGATCCGCGCTCGATCGCTTTCCTCGGTTACAAATTCGACCTGGAACTCACTGTCTTGCCCCGCCATCCGAACTCGAAGGCTCGGGTCGCGCTCGAGGTTCTGCCACCAACGGCTGTTCCCCGTCCGAAGCACGGGCTCTCCTCCGAGCACAGCGATCCAGATCCTCGTCACCCGTTCTTCGCCATCCTCATCTGCCGTCACGACAAGAATCGACCATCGCTGATCAATCGCAGTCGCGTCCGCAGACCGCTCAGCCACCGGGACAGGCCCCGATGCGCAGGAGACCATCAAGAGGAACAGGGCCGGCACCACGTATTTCATCCGGCCAATCTATCAGCGATCACCGGGCACGGTTCGGCGACCTCGCAGCTCTCCCTGCACCAGACCTCCGCCGCCACCCGCAGCGACGAGGTCCTTGGCTCGAGGCGAATCGAGGCTCCTCGCTCCATGACGTGGTATCCGCAGCACCCCCTGGACCAAAACGCAGAAAGATTCTTACCGCGACCGCGAGGCGCAAGTGATAGGACAAACGACGCCAACACCCGGGGCGAGGCATCACGCTCCCCGGGCACAAAGGAGCACAGATGCGCAAAGTAGCCCTCATCACCGGAGCCACCCGCGGGATCGGGAAGGCCTGCGCGATCGCCTTGGCCCGCCGCGGCTTCGACATCGCAGTGACGGGCCGGACCCGAAGGGAGGGCGAAGGCAAGGTGGTCAAGCCCTACGCCGCCGATCCTTCCATCGTCACCGTGCCGGGAAGCATCGAGACCACCGTCGCCGAGGTCGAGGCGCTGGGCCGCCAAGCCATTGGCATCCAGGTCGACATCACCGACCGGGCCTCAATCGATGCGGGCGTCGCGGCAGTACTCGAGCGCTGGGGCCACATCGACGTGCTCATCAACAACGGAATCTACAACGGGCCCGGACTCATGTATGGCTTCGACGAGTTCTCCATCGAAGCCTTCGAGGCGTGCCTACAAGGCACCGTAGTCAATCAGGCCCATATCACGCGGCAGGTCGTGCCCGGAATGATCGCCCGCGGCGGCGGCGCGGTCGTCTTCATGGGATCCGTGGCGGGCGCCATGGTCTCCCCTGCGGCGCCCGCGGCCGGCGGCTGGGGCCTCCTTCACGGCGCGAGCAAGAGCGCCTTCCACCGCATTGCGGAGTTCCTCCACCTCGAGCACGAGAAGGACGGGATCCGATCGTTCCTGGTCGAACCGCAGCACACGACGACCGAGGCCATGGAGGTCCTGTTCGCCGACAGCCCTCGCCCGAGCCGAGGCCACACGCCCGAGGTCACCGGTGAGGTCGTGGCCTGGCTCGTGTCTCACCCGAACGGAGGGGAACACACGGGACGCCTACTGAGCACACCCACCTTCTTTGCCGAACACGGCATCAGCCCGTAGCGATCGGGCAATCCACCTCCCGGTCGGAACCGGACCTGACCGCGACGCGACCGCGCACCCCGCAACCGGTTGCGGGCCGCTGGGGCCAGCCGGGTTCACGAAAACACCACACAAGTCGCACCGCAAGACGTGTTCAAAGACTGCCCCCCACCCCCGAGATCCGATGCGTCGACGCTACTCGCGCGTGCGCGACCCGGAGACGGACCTCACCGTGTCGAACCAAAGTTCCCAAGGGGCCACAAGGCGCGCGCCGCAGCAGCGCTGAAGGCCCACGAGCCAACAGCCCTTCGCATTCTCTTCGCCGGGACTGCGCCGATGCCTACAGGAAGAGCGATCCATGTTCCCGTTGATAAAAACGTTCATTCAGATCTTCGACCGCAAGGCCCTCATCGTCGCTGCCCTCTCTCTTACGACCACGTACCTGCCAGCCCAGGCCGGTATTCGACTCGACATGCCGCTGGTGTTGATCTAGATCGCGATCGACTTCCCCATCGTCTTTTCGATCGGGCGCGCTTTCCAGCGCCGTGAGATCGCGCTCGTCGAGTTCGCACGCGCGAACCAGTACCTAGAATTGGCTATCGCCAACTTCGAAAAGATGAGGAGTATCGCGATCTATCGAACTCCGCGGTCGCTTCGATCTTTTCACAAAGGTCGTCCTGATCACCTTTCCGATCCTCTTCGGTCCGTATTTCGCGTATGTGTCAGAGGGTTCGGTTCCCCTGGTCGGGTACCTGGTCGCCATCGTGTACAGCCTTGTGCTCGTCGGACTGGACGGGATCCAAGAGGATCTCAAGAACCCGCACGATGACATCGGAAGCGACGACATCGACTTCGGGGAGGGCTTCGAGCTCTGACATAGCGAGGCATACGCGGCATTGAAACCGGCGGAGCCCTCCGGAGAGGTCGGCTGCTTTGGGTCTCTTAACCGCCAGCACCGCCGAGCCGGACACTCAGGACGGCTCGCCATACCGGGCCTCAGGGCACCCTGAGCGTGTCTCTCCCTGCGACCCGTGCTCCGCGGCCCGGCTAGGTCCGAGAGCACCGGGGCTCGCAGGACGAATCGACCCGAGGCGAATCCTTTTGCCAAGAATCGAGTTCGACATGTACCCTCGTCGCGTTACCACGGCGCCCGTAGGATCTGGCGTCGACTCGACCGCCCCCGGTCATCCTTCAGAGGAGGTTCCCGTGCTGCACCTGGACGATCAAACCCGCATGTCAGTCGCGGGCATCCTTCGCACAGCCACCGACGTGGACGGCGGACGGACGCCGGAGCAGGAGCGCTTTGTCGCGGCGTTGACCGAACACGTCTTGCGAGTGGCGCCCAGTGACATCCCGGTGGTGACGGTCTCGGACGTCTCGAGCGTCGTCACGGGGAAGCCCCGCCTGCGCAAGGGTGTCGCCGAGCTCCTCGTGACCCTCGAGTTCATGAGACACCCGGCGAGCGCCCCCCTGACGCACCGAGTCGGGGAGTACATCACCGCCCTGGAGGTCGAAGACGGCTTTCAGCAGCTTGCGCGGGATTACCTCGCGGGAGACCGAGAACTCATCGGACGAGACTGGGAGAGGACCCGCGAACCAGACCTCCAGGAGAGCTTCATCGAGGGGAAGAGCAACGCGGAGATCGGCGCGACGATGCTCGCGCTCCAAGATCTACCGGCCGACAGCGTCGGCCACGCTCTCTTCGAGTTCTATCGACGGAACGGATTCCCCTACATCCCGGACGATGAACCCGACCAGGACAGCCTCATCCCACACGACATGACGCACGTGATCGCGGGCTATGGCACCACCGCTGAGGCGGAACTCGCCCTTCAGGCCTTCCTCGTCGGATCCGCGCGCGGCGAACGGCACTTCTCTTCGCTCGCCGCGTCCATCCTGCTTTTTGAGATCGGGATGGTCCCGTTCCCCGGGATCGAGGCCACGGACAGCGTGCTCGCGCGGCCAGGCGCAGCAGAATTCATGGCCAAAGCGATCGAGCGGGGGTTGCGCTGCGACGGCGACGTGGCCGGGGACCATTCCGCGTTTCTCGACCAACCGCTGGCAGAGGTTCGACGCAAGCTTGGGATTCCGGAGCCCGAGCCGGGACCCCATATGTTCATCCTATAAACTCCGCTGCGCCGGAGGACGCCCGCGAGCCCCGCTCATGGAGCCGACACGGCGAGCGCCCTGGCCCCAAGACGCCACGGCGCCCACCGGCACGTCGCGTCACGCCGCGATAGATTGTGGGCATGGCTGAGAGCACCGCAACGACGCACGAGCCGGAAGCCCCCACGTGGGGCTGGAAGCTCGACTTCGGCATGCTGCGGGAGGCCTCGGAGATCCGCGAGCGGGACCCGAAGGCGTTCCGCGGCGCGGTCCTCACCTTCTTCGGCTTCGGCGGACGGGACGACGGCTGGATCCTGAACGCGATGCACAACCACCCAACCGGCTCGGCCATACTGCGCGAGCGCCATCCCCTCCCTCGTGGGATCCTCGAACCCGAGCGTCTCGCGCACCTGCCGGACGGGAGCCTCGGGCGGACGTACTACGAGCACTGTCGCCACAACGACCTCGACCCCAAAGTGATCGCCGAAGAAAGCGAAAAGGTCGCCGCGGAGATCCCCGCGACCGATGAACATCGCTTCATCTACAACCGTACGCGGGACAGCCACGACTTCTGGCACGTGCTCACGGGCTACGGGATCGATATGGCCGGGGAGGCCGGGATCATCGCCTGGACATACGGGATGATGCGCAACCGGGCCTACCTGCTCATCTGCCTACTCAACGCCATGATGTGCGCTCGACGGGGCCGCCCCGACGTCTTTCGCACCGTTTGGCAGGGCTACTGGTACGGTCGGAGATCGCCACAGCTTCTCGCCATCGACTGGGAGCCCCTGCTCGAGCGACCGCTCGACGCCGTACGATCAGAACTCGGTCTCTATCCGCGCCCCGACTACCCGCTCTTCCACATGGCGGACGCACCAGGCGCACCCGAGGAACTGCCACCCGAGCGGGTGACCTAGGCCCACACGACGTCTCGGATTCACCGCGGCCCCGCGCCCAGAGCGCCTCAGAGGTTCTTGTCGAGCTTCAGCCCAGGCTCGTGGACGATGTCCGGTCCCTTGCGCCGAGTCACGGGTCCCATCTCGCCACACCACAGGTCGTCCCAACTGCGCACGAGCCGCCCCTCTCCTGGGATCCCGAAGCGCTCTCGGACCTCCTCGAGGGGCTGCTGCATCAGGGGATGCATGTCGAAGTCCGGCGTCAGGTAGTCGACCCTGGCTTCGCTCCCTCGCTCGAAGGCACGAAAGACCAGGGCGGGGTCGAACTGATTCTTCCAGGATCGGACGGACGGATCGAACACCAGCCCTATCTGCATCTGTCCCACGATACCAACGATCGTGCCGGAACCGTCCCCCGCCGAGATCGCGTGATCGAACGCCGACACAAGGATCTCGCCGAGAGGTGTCGTGTCATACCCCGCCATCACGTGATGAAAATCGTGCGTCGTCAGCGCGTTGGAGAACGGTGCGCCGGGCGTTCCGGGGAGCGGAAACTCGTTGTCGAGGTAGTAGCGGACCATGTTTCGCCCCACGGTCTCCTGCGGGAGCTCCGCATAGCCCTGATACTGCGCGAGAACCTTCTTGCTCCCATCCAGGTGCAGCGGGCCTAGCAGGAACTTGAGTGCTGTCCGCGCAGTGCTCCCAAACTCGTACTTGCTCATTCGCGTCGTGTCCATGTAGAGCAAGCGTTTGTGCCCCCTCGCGAGCGCGAGCACCCCCCGGACGACGTTGTCTTCGATCCCCCACAACTTCCCCAGCCGGAGCAGAGCGACCGCCTTCTGCTCGACGGTCTCCTCCTCGAGATACGGGATCACACCCGCCATGTGGAGCACCTCGGCCTGCAGCTCAGCGTCCTCGACCTGCTCGTGCCCAACAAAGGTCCCCGCGAGCGACGCCGTATCCACATCCTGATGGAACAGGTGCACCCCCATCGCTTCGAGGGTCGACCGATGGATCTCGTGCAGCGGTAATGCGCCTTCATCGGTCGCGACCGCCTTCATCAGGCCCAGAATCGTGTGGCCAAGTTCGCCCCGTACTGCAGTGATCTGCTTCATCGCCCCCCCCTTTCGACCCAGCGCCCCTCAACAGGAACATAGAGCACCTCGGATTCAAGCGATCGGACGCGAGATCGCGATTCGGAGACGCTTCCGGGGAACGCAGGGGGCCACCCCAGCGCTGCGACGGGCCGCGAATGGCGCCGCCGCAGTCACCCTGCGGGTTCGCAGCCCGCCCACAGCGAGACCGATTCATAACATCGAGAACCGGAAGGCGGCCCCGCCCGCCGGTTCGCCGCTCCTCGTTTCCGCTGGCGTGGCCTCACGCAGCAGCCCCTCCAACGCCACGCGTTCCGGTATAATCTCGGGCTTATCATGACGCTAAATTTCGTCGACCCTCTCCACCGTGTCAGCGTCGGGCAAACGGCTTGGACCCGCGTGAACATCGCCGAAGGCATTCCCGGTGTCTGCACCCCGCTCAACTGGTCGTGGTGGGACGAAGCCAACGAGCGGATGATCCGCGGCGCGTACCAGGACATGGGCGTGCTGAACGCGTTGGCGATCCCCGACGCCGAGCGAGTGGACGAGCGCGCGGGAGCGATCTTCTTCGGACGCCCCGCGCTCAACGTAGACGTCTCGAGACGCATGGCCGACCTGCAACCCGGAACCTCGGGCGAGGCGCTCGAGAAGCACTACTTCGGCGCCGTACGACCAGACGCCGTCTCCGCCCCGTCTCGTCGACGGTACCCCTTCATCGCAATGAAGCTCCCGGGCCAGTGGCGCGGCGTACCGGGGCTCCTCAACTCGCTGTACCACGAGTCCCACCGTTGGTGGCAGGGCATCGTCGCACCCGACGCCCGGGATGACGCCGCTCGAACGAAGCAATCCCTCCAGGAAGCGCATCAACGGTTCGAGACCATCGCGCGCCCCCACAGCGTGCTTGCCCTGCTCGGGGGCGCGCTGACCCAACAGGTCTCGCGGTTGGCCGAGACCGCGGGCCAACCCGAGCTGCTCCTCGACGCGCTCGGCGGCTATGACTCCGTAGAGTTCGAAACCCTTCAGGAGATGCTCGCCGTACGACGCGGTGAGCTGCCCCTCGTGCAATTCCTCACCCGCCGCGGTTATCAGGGGCCTCAACAAGGCGAGATCTCGAGCTTCTCCTGGCGGGAGGATCCGGGGCCCGTCGAGGCCCTCCTCGAGTCCTTGGACAGCGGAACCGACCCGACCCGCGAGCTCGCGGCGCAGCGGGCGCGAAGGCGCGCAGAGGCGGAGGCCGCGATCTGCCGCGGCGCAGGAGCCCTCCGGCGGGGCTGGGCACGGTGGCTCTTCAAGGAAGCCGCCAGGATGCTCCCCGAACGGGAGACCGGCAAAGCCGCGATGATGCTCTGCCTCGATGCAGCCCGCTGCTGCTCGCGCAGGCTCGGGCGGCACTTCGCGAAACAGGGCCAAATCGACGACCCCGAGGACATCTTCTACCTGACGCTCGAGGAGATCCTCACCGATCCGCCGGCCGACGCGCGCGAGCGCGTCTCGACGCGCCGCAGCCAGCGCGCCACATACCTCGAGCTCGAACTGCCGGAGTCCTGGGTGGGCATGGTCGAGCCCCTCGACCCCGCGGCGCTCGAGACCGCCGCCCCGCTCGCCGGCCTCGGCGTCAGCCCCGGTGCTGTCGAGGGCTCGGTGCGCATCCTCACCGACGCCTCGGGAGACCTCGAACCCGGAGAGATCCTCGTCTGTGAGGCCACGGACCCGAGCTACGCGGCATACTTCCTGGTCGCCGCGGGCGTCGTGACGGACATTGGTGGCGCCATGGGACATGGCGCCATCGTGGCGCGAGAGGTCGGCATCCCCTGCGTCGTCAACACACGAGACGCGACCCGCCGCCTGCACACCGGAGACCGGGTGCGGATCGATGGCACCTCGGGCGCAATCGAAATCCTCGAGAGGACCGGAGACCCTTCATGACAGTCGACCACCCGGGCCCCGACGCCCTCACCCCCGAAGATGACGACTTCCACGCCGCGGAAAGCGACCACTGGTGGACCGAGACCTGCTGGTTCTCGTTCATCGTGCCCGAACGTGACCTGATGGCGTATCTCTATTGCTGGAACCGCCCAAACATCGCGTGTTCCGGGGGCGGCGCGCTCGTCTGGGACGCCAGCGGGGAGGCCCCCTGGGAGCTCCCCTACTTCGACTATCAATGGAACCTGCCCGCCGCGCACGGAGACATGCGAGACATCGTCTGGCCCAACGGCGTCGGCGTACGCTGCCTTGAACCCCTCCAGCGCTACGCCGTCCGATACGAGAAACCGGGTCGAATCCAGATCGACATCGACTTCCGGGGGATCATGGACCCCTGCCTCAGCGGAGCTCACATCGATCAGGTGGGGCACGTCACCGGCGAGATGACCTTGAACGGGGAGCGCTCGAAGATCGACTGTTTTGCGATGCGCGACCGCTCGTGGGGGCCTCGGAGCGACCTCCAGGGGATGGGCGTACGCGTGGGCTACTGCTACGGGACCGCCTCGGCCCGGACCGGCTTCCTGCTCTTCACGGACATCGACGAGACACGTGACGACATGCAGGACCGGTACGGCTACGTGATCCGAGACGGCAAGCGCTGTGACCTCGTGCGAGCCGAGCGGACCGTGGAGCGGATCGCTGGACGCCCCACCCACATCCGGATCGAAGGCGAAGATGCATTGGGACGACCGGTGAAGATCCTTGGGGAGTGTCGAAACCGCGTCGCCTTCGCGCCCTACCCGGGCATGTTTTGCTGGCTCTCGCTCACGCGCTGGGAGCTGTTCGGAGAGGTCGGCTGGGGTGAGAACCAGGACGTCTGGCCCCCCGGTTCCTGGCGCGCTCACCAGGAGATGACACGCGGCTAGCATGACCGGAATCGCGCGAATCAACGAGCCCACCACCCTCGAGCGAGGTGGAGGCAAGTGGCTCGGCTTGTGTCGACTCCACGCGGAAGCGGCGGCGGTCCCCAAGGCGCTCTGCGTCGAGGCCCACCACTTCCGCGAACTCGCTCAACGACTCCAACTCGCCGAAGACGCGGACGCCCTGGACGCGAAGGAAGGACAGTCGATTGCGCCCCTCTCCGCTGCGCTGCGCGCTCGCATCCAGCGAGCCGGGATCCCGGACCCGCTCCGCTCGGCGATCCTCACCGCAATCCGTGAGCTCGGCGCCGAGCGCGTTGCCGTTCGCTCTTCCGCGACCGCTGAGGACCTCGCCGACGCCTCCTTCGCGGGGCAATACGACAGCTTCCTGAATCTCCAGGGAGGCAGCGCCGTGCTCGACGCCGTGCTGGCGTGTTGGGCCTCCACCTTTAGCGACCGAGCCGTCGCGAGCCGCCAACGGCTCGGAATCGCTCATCGCGACGTCGCGATGGCGGTCGTGATCCAAGCAATGGTCGCGCCCGAAGTCTCGGGGGTCGCTTTCACGCATCACCCCCTCGAGGAGCGCCCAGTGCTCCTCGTCGAGGCCTGTACCGGTCTCGGCGAAGAGCTCGTCAGCGGGCGATTGGACCCCGACCGGTTCGAGATCGACCGCGAAGGTCAACACTGGCGGCAACTCTCCGGAGCCGCAGGCACAAACCTCACGGAGTCTCGGCTGTTCGCGATGCGTGACGAGTTCCTCCGCCTCGAAGCCCAGCTCGGCTTCCCCGCGGATCTCGAGTGGTCGTGGTGCGGCGATCAGCTCTACCTGCTCCAAGGACGCCCGATCAGTACCTCGCGTCCCGCGGCGACGAGGCCTCAGCCCGGCGGGGACGAGGCCTTGCAAGGCACGGCGGCCTCGCCCGGAGTCGCCGAGGGAAGAGCCCGCGTCCTGCTCGAAGCGGACCAGGTCGAACTCGACCCGGGTGACGTGCTCGTAACCACGTTTACCGACCCCGCCTGGACCCGTCACTTCACCCGCGCGAGCGCGCTCGTCATGGAGCACGGCGGCCTCCTGTGTCACGGGGCGATCCTCGCGCGAGAATGTGGGATCCCCGCCGTGGTCGGCGTCCCGCGTGCAACGAGCAACATCGACGACCGCCGCACGATCCGAGTCGACGGAGACGCGGGAGAGGTAAGGTTCCCATGAACGAGACGACCGATCTGAGGCTGCTCCAGGCGCTGCGCCTGAGGGGCCGAAGCGACGCCTCACGCGTCGCGGAATCCTATGGGGAAGATGAGGCGGCGACCGCCGACCACCTCAATCGCCTCGCCGCGCAGGCCCTCGTGGACGAGAAGAACGGGACCTTTGTCCTCAGCAAAGCGGGAGAGTCCCTGCGCGCCCGGCTGATCGCCTCCGAGCGATCCCAACTGGACGACTCCAGCCTGCAAGCCCTTTACGCGGACTTCTCTTGCGTGGACCCGGCGTTCAAACGACTCGTCGCAGACGTTCAACTCGGGCAGATCGAACGAGCCGACGCGGCGCAGCACCTGGCCCCGATCCACCAGCAACTGCAACCCCTCCTCGACCGCGCCAGCGCGCTCATCCCTCGTCTCTCTCTCTACGCTTCGCGCTTCCAGGACGCTCTCCAAGCCCTCCAGGGGGGCGACGGCCGCTACCTCGCCTCACCCCTCGTCGAGAGCTATCACAGCATCTGGTTCGAATGGCACGAAGAACTCATCCAGACTTCCGGGCGCACCCGGGCTCAGGAGTCGAGCAAGGCCGAAGGGGGCTGAGCCCGGGCAGTGCAGCGCCCCGAGCCCCTGAACGAGGCGGCACAAGACGCCCCCCAAGGAGCGTGTTGCGAGTGCTCGCGGAGCCGCAGTCTCCCGAGACCGCCCCTTCGTCGCTCGCGAGAGCACAGCCACCATCCTCGAGCCTGAGCATCGAACGCCCACGACGTGCGGTCACTCTAGGCGCAACACTTCTTGTGCTTGCGACCGCTCCCGCACGGACAAGGATCATTTCGACCGACCTTGGCGTCCGTGCGAACGACGGGTTGTTGCGGCGGGCAACAGGTCGTATCGGTACAGCCGCCCCCCTCATCATTGGCCAGGCCCTTGGGCTGCGTCCGTTTAATTTCCGTCATCG
>Ga0315331_10000375_pt1 | contig 30421 bp, 34 predicted proteins | sample M160m34915metaG_FD_203456 | JGI IMG/M metagenome (GOLD analysis project Ga0315331, IMG submission 203456) | Ammonia-oxidizing marine archaeal communities from Monterey Bay, California, United States - M1 60m 34915 | ecosystem: Environmental > Aquatic > Marine > Intertidal zone | place: USA...
ACCCTGAAGGAGGATCGCCTGCGCGCATTGGCGGAGGCTGAAAATGCGCGCCGCCGCGCGCAAAAAGACCGCGAAGAAGCCAGCCGTTATGGCGCAGCAGGTCTTGCCCGGGATATTCTTTCCGTCGCGGATAATCTTTCTCGCGCGCTCGCAGCAATGCCTGCCGACGCTAAGGCCGAATCGGAAGCGCTCGGCAAGCTAGCTGAAGGTGTCGAGATGGTCGAACGCGAGCTCTCTCAGTCGTTGGCCAAACATAATGTTGCAGTGTTCGGCGCACCGGGTGACGTCTTCGACCACAATTCCTTTCAGGCAGTGTTCGAAGTCGAAACGGCTGATGTGCCACCAGGCGCTGTCTCTCAAGTTTTGCAGCGCGGCTACATGTTGCACGATCGCCTCCTCCGCCCAGCGATGGTTGGTGTCGCTAAACCTCCGGATGGCGGTGCGCCCACTGGTGACCGTGGCGCTGCTGTAAACGAAACGGCTTAACGCGCAGTCAGTATCCCCGCCCGCGCTCGACGACGTTCAGCAACGGTTCGTTAGAGCGCGCGCGGCGAATATTTTCAGCAACTTGGTCTGCGGCCGTATGCGCATTGGTGTTGCCTGAATTATGTGGCGTGATGCGAACATTTGGCATCCGCCAGAGCGGATGATCTTCTGGTAATGGCTCCGGCTCCGTGACATCCAGAAACGCGCCGTTGATTCGCCTGGAATCAAGCGCCGTGACAAGGTCGTCCGTATAAACGATCCGGCCACGGGCCATATTAATCAGATAAGCCTCTTCCGGCAGATGGCTAAATGCAGCGGCGTTCAGCAATCCCGTCGTTTCCTCCGTTAGCGGCAGTAGGCAAATTAAGAAATTGCTACGGGCAAGGAATGGCGCGAAGCCATTGTCACCATGGAAGTTCTCAATTTCGCCAAGATCACGTGCGCTGCGCGTCCACCCAGCGACATCAAAGCCGATGCCGGCAAACCTACGCCCAATTTCTTGACCAATTTCACCACAACCTAGCATGCCCACCCTAGCGGGTGCTGCCCGCCACGGATCAAGCTCATTCCAATCACCTTCCGATTGCTGGGCGTGATAATCGCCGAAATGGCGGTAGAAGTGCAGGACAGCATAGAGCGCCCACTGCGCCATCTGCTCCGTCATCCATGGGTCAATGATGCGCGCGATCGCAACGTCCGGTACGTCATCCGCTAAGAATATCCCATCGACCCCAGCGCCAGTCGCCAGCACGGCCTTCAAATTGGTCATACCAGCGAAATCGCCCGTGGCAGCCTTGAAGCCTAGAAAGAAATGGATATCCGCCGGGTCACCAACATCAGGCCACACCCGAAACGGCACATCCGGCAAGCGCTTCGCCAACTGCTCACGCCACGTATCAGCGCCGCCAACAACAGGATCGGGTTTAAATAGAATGGTCATGGGGGCTCATTTCAGCACAAGACGGCTTGGTCATTGTCAGCGTCTGTATCAACGGCTTTCATATCGAAAGCAGCCGCCAGCAACGCCTTGGTGTATTTTTCTTGGGGTGCCTGGAAAATTGCTTTGGCGGGGCCTTGCTCTATGACTTTGCCGTCTTTCAGCACGATCAGGTCATGGGCCAGCGCTTTTACCACCTTCAAATCGTGGCTGATGAACATGTAGGCTAGGTTATGACGATGTTGGAGATCACGCAGCAGATCTACGATCTGGGCCTGCACGGACATATCTAGCGCAGAAGTCGGCTCATCCAGCACTAAAAACCTTGGTTCCAGCACGATAGCCCGGGCGATGGCGATCCGTTGGCGTTGGCCGCCTGAAAACTCATGCGGATAGCGACGGGACATGATGGGCTCCAGGCCAACCTCCTCCAAGCCAGAGGCGACGCGCTTCTCAACCTCCGCACCTTCGCGAATGCCGTGGGTATTCAAGCCTTCCGCAATAATCTCCCCGATTGTCATGCGTGGGCTGAGGCTGCCGTATGGGTCTTGAAACACAATCTGCATTTCCCGGCGGAGCGGGCGCATATCTGCCCAGCTGGCACCATGGATATCCTTGCCATCAAACCGGATCGCTCCTTCGCTGGCCTGTAGCCGCAGCAGCGCCAGCCCAAGCGTCGTCTTACCGGATCCAGATTCACCGACGACGCCAACTGTTTGCCCAGCCCTGAGCTTCACGGTCACGCCATCAACGGCTTTGACATGGCCGACAGTGCGTTTGAGCAGGCCGCGTTTGATCGGAAACCAGACCCTCAGGTTATCGGCAGCCAGAATTTCGTCCGCACTCGCATCTGCCGCCACGGGGTCGCCCTTGGGTTCTGCCGCAAGCAGCATTTGGGTATAGGCGTGCGCCGGATTATCGAAGACCTGGGCAACAGGCCCCTGTTCAACGATTTCGCCGTCGGTCATCACAGCGATGCGGTCTGCCGTGTTCCGCACGATGCCAAGATCATGGGTGATCAGCAACACGGCCATGCCAAGCTTCTGTTGCAAATCCCGCAGCAATTGCAGAATTTGTGCCTGAATAGTCACATCAAGCGCCGTTGTCGGCTCATCAGCGATCAGCAGGTCCGGCTCATTCGCAAGTGCCATGGCGATCATTACGCGCTGGCGCTGACCGCCAGACAGTTGGTGCGGATAGCTATCTAGCCGCTGTTCCGGGTCTTTCAAAGCGACCAGCTTCAAGAGTTCCAGCGCCCGCGCCCTGGCCGCACTTTTAGATAGGCCACGATGTACGACCAGGCTCTCGCCGATCTGCTTGGCAACGGTGTGCAGTGGGTTCAGGCTGGTCATCGGCTCCTGGAAAATCATGCCGACGCGTGCACCGCGCACCTTCATGAGCGTTTGCTTCGACGCCCCAATCATTTCCTCGCCGTCGAATTGGATTGACCCGGTTGGATGGGACGCAAGCGGATATGGCAGCAACTGCAGGATCGACAGCGCCGTCACGGATTTACCCGACCCAGACTCGCCAACGAGCGCTAAGGTTTCGCCCTTGGCCAAAGTCAGCGAGACGCCCTTAACCGCATCCTTCGCGTGCGGGTCATCTGCGCCGCCGAAGCGAACGTCTAAGTCATTGATTTTGAGAAACGGATCACCGGTCGCCATCAGGCCGCTCCTGGAATAGTTTTGCGCGGGTCAAATGCGTCTCGTACTGCTTCACCGGCAAAAACCAACAGTGTCAGCAGAACGGCAATCGATAGGAATCCGGTGAAGCCTAGCCATGGTGCCTGCAGATTGTTTTTGCCCTGCTGCAGCATCTCTCCGAGAGAGGCAGACCCGGGCGGTAAACCAAAGCCGATAAAGTCCAGCGCCGTCAAAGTCGTGACAGAACCAGCCAGTATAAATGGCAAGAATGTTATGGTCGCCACCATGGCGTTTGGCAGCACATGCCCGACCATAATCTTACGGTTGGACACGCCGAGCGCCCTTGCCGCCCGAACGAAATCCAGGTTCCTGGCGCGCAGGGTTTCCGCGCGCACGACACCGACGAGGCCCGTCCAGCTAAATAGCAACAGAAGTCCTAGTAGCCACCAGAAAGTCGGTTCAACCACGCTCGCCAGGATGATCAAAATATAAAGCTGCGGCAGCCCGCCCCAAATCTCGATGCAGCGCTGCATAATGAGATCAAGCCAGCCGCCGTAGAAGCCCTGCACTAGCCCTGCCAGCACGCCGATCACGCTGGATACGACCACTAAGGTAAACCCAAACAGCACAGATATACGAAAGCCATAGATTAACCTTGCCAGCACATCTCGCGCCTGATCGTCCGTGCCGAGCATATGTTGCGTGTCTGGGCCAGTCGGCGCTGGTGACGGCAAGTCCCACGCGACAGTGCGGTGGTGATAGCGAATAAGCGGCCAGAGCATCCAGCCTTTCTTCGCAATCTTTTCCGCAACGAATGGGTCCCGGTAGTCAGCTTCTGTCGGGAATTCACCGCCAAAGGCTGTTTCAGGGTATCCGTTGAAAACAGGCAGATGGATTTCGCCGTCATACATCACAACAAACGGCTTATCGTTGGCGATGAACTCCGCGAACAGGCTCAACATGAACAGGATCGCGAAAATGATGGCGGACCAATAACCACGCTTGTTCGCTTTGAATTGCTGAATGCGCCGCTGATTGATGGGAGAAAGGCTCATGCGCGGCGGGCCTCGAAATCAATACGGGGATCAATAAACATGTAAGTCAAATCGCCAATCAGGCTCATGATGAGGCCAAGTAGCGAGAAGAACCAAACGCTCGCAAACATGATGGGATAGTCCCGCTTGATGGCTGCCTCGTAGCCCAATAGACCAAGGCCATCCAAGGAGAAAATAACCTCAACTAGCAGCGCCCCCGTGAACAGGATGCCTATGAAAGCGGCAGGAAACCCTGCGATCACGATCAGCATAGCGTTCCGAAAAACATGGCCGTAGAGCACCCGGCGTTCTGAAATGCCCTTAGCGCGCGCCGTTAGCACATATTGCTGATTGATCTGCTCCATGAAAGAATTCTTGGTTAGCATGGTAAGGCCTGCGAACCCGCCGATCACCATTGCTGCAACGGGCAGTGCCAGATGCCAGAAATAGTCTGCGACCTGGCCTAGTGTGCTGAGTTTATCAAAATTTTCAGACGTCAGCCCACGCAACGGGAACCATTGCCAGTAACTCCCGCCGGCAAATACCACCAGCAGCAATACGGCAAACAGAAATCCAGGGATGGCATAGCCGACGATGACAACCGCGCTCGTCCATAAATCAAACGCCTCCCCGTCCCGTGTCGCCTTGGCGATGCCCAGCGGAATGGAGAGTAGATAGACCAGCAGCGTCGTCCAAAGGCCGAGCGATACCGAAACAGGTAGTTTGTCGATCACTAAATCCACCACACGCTCGGAGCGGAAAAAGCTCTCGCCGAAGTCGAAGCGGACAAAATCGTAGAGCATGCCGAAATAGCGCTCATGCATCGGCTTATCGAAACCGAAGCGTTGTTCCAGGTCTTTGATGAAGTCTGGATCAAGCCCCTGAGCGCCGCGATATGAGGATTCCCCTACCCCACTGCTTCCCTGGTCCGTTTGCTGCGCACCGCCCTGTCCGCCAGCGAAATCACCGCCCGACCGTGTGATCCGTTCGGTAGCAGCACCAGTGCCAGTCAATTCTGCGATTACCTGCTCCACCGGTCCGCCGGGCGCGGCCTGAACGATAAAGAAGTTGATGGTCATAATCCCAAGCAGAGTAGGGATGATCAGCAGTAAACGGCGGAGGATATAGGCCGCCATCAGGATTTATTCCTCTTCGCCCCGGCCTTCGCCGGGTCCAGCCACCAGGTCATGATGTTGACCCCTTTGTATGGCGACTTTTTGGGTCGCCCGAAGATATCCCAATACACAATTCGCTGCGCTGCAATATGCCAATTTGGCACGACCCAATGGCCTGCCAGCAACACCCTATCCAGCGCACGGGTGCGGGCGACAAGGCTGTCACGGTCCGGCGCTTCGATCAGAAGCTCTATCAGCGCGTCGATTTCTGGTTTGGCGATACCAATCAGATTGCGACTACCGGGCCTATCAGCTGCAGCAGAGCCCCAGTAATCCCGCTGCTCGTTTCCGGGTGATTCAGACTGACCCCAGCGGGAAATCACGCTGTCGAAATCGTACTGACGGAGCCGGTTTATATATTGGGACTGATCAACAAGCCGCACCCGCGCATCAATGCCCAGCCGCTCTAGATTACGCTTGAACGGCAGAACAATCCGCTGGAACGCTGGGCTGACTAACAGGATTTCAAAACGGAACGGTTCGCCCGTCTCAATATTCACAAGCTTAAGATCGCGAACTTCATACCCAGCCTCCTTCAAGAGCGCGAAGGACTGCCTAAGGTTTTTGCGTGGCCCCCCAGTTCCATCTGTCTCAGGCGGCTTGATAGGCGGCAAGAAAACAGTGCGGGGCAGACTTTTCCGCAAACATTCGAGGATAGCCAATTCCTCGCCAGAAGGTGCCCCGGTCGCCGCTAATTCTGAATTAGCAAAGAAGCTGTCTGTGCGTTTGTACTGACCATAGAATAGGTTTTGGTTGGTCCATTCAAAATCAAATGCCAACGTAATTGCTTGCCGAACGCTTGGGTCCTGGAATCGACCGCGCCTTGTGTTCAATACAAAAGCTTGCATGCCCTGGGGAGTGCGCTGCTCCACAAGCGTCTTTATTAGCCGCTCTTCGCGGACTGCGGGCGTATCCCAATCAACCGCCCAGGCTTTCGCTTGGTTCTCCGCGAAGAAATCGACCGCACCTGCTTTTACGGCTTCCCGAATCGCGATCCTGTCGCGGTAATAGTCGGTGCGAATGCGCTCAAAGTTATTCTTGCCCCGATTGACGGGTAAATCCTTGCCCCAATAGTCGTCCACACGCACGCGTTCCATAAAGCGACCTGGCTCAAAATTGCCAACCTTGTAGGGGCCGGAGCCAAGCGGTGGATCGAGCAGGGTCTTGGCGAAGTCGCGGCCTTCCCACCAATGTTTGGGCAGAATTGCCAGCTGGCCAATAATAAGTGGCAGTTCTAGGTTGGCTGCAGCACCGAAACTGAATTTGACGGCACGTTCGCCAATTTTCTCTGTCGTTTTTACGCTGCCATAATAGTAGCGATAGAATGGCTGACCTTCCTTACGCAGTGTCTCCAGGGAAAAGATCACATCCTCTGGCGTGATTGGCTTTCCGTCATGCCAACGCGCTTCGGGTCGGAGATGGAAAATCACCCAGGACCGGTCTTCAGGATATTCAATCGATTCAGCAATCAGGCCGTATTCTGTGAACGCTTCATCCTCACTGCTGGTCAGCAGCGTCTCAAAAACACCGGGATTTGCGGCATCGCCCTTGGGAATAAATGGATTGAAGCTGTCGAATGATCCCTCAGTTGCCAACCGTAATGTGCCGCCAACGGGCGCGTCCGGATTCACATAATCGAAATGCTTGAAATCCGGACCGTATTTCGCTTTCCCATGCATCGCGATCGCGTGGGAGCGAACGACACGGTCATTGACCACCTCTGCCGGTTTCAGCTTCGCCAGGCAGGCGCGTTCTTTTTCCGAAAGCGACGGCCTCGGCGCATCTTCCTGCGCCAGTGCCACAGCGCCCGTCAAGAGCGCAGTTAAGCCAAAGAGTGCAGCGGCGAAGCGCGTTGCCATATGAAATCCCGTTTCAGGCCATAAGCGAATTACTGGAATTCTTTATGGCGCAGGCTTAAGCCGCGATGCAAGCCTTTGGCGGATTACGATTTCGTAATCGCGCTGAGAGCAGCGTCATGCAATTGCGGATCGCCAGAAGCCAATACATCGCCATTGCTGGAAAGCGTGAGCGGTTCGCCTGCCCAATCGGTCATAACACCACCGGCACCAGCAATAACCGGCGCGATGGCTGCGAAGTCATAGGGCTGCAAAGTAGATTCAATCACGATATCAAGCCAACCCGACGCGAGCAGGCCGTAGCCATAACAATCCCCGCCATAATTACAGTCGAGCACCTCGCGCCGCAAACCGCTGAATGCTTCGATCCTTTGAGAGTCGGAAAAGATTTCAGGGCTGGTCGTCCCGATCCGTGCCTGCCTTAGGCTGGCGCAGGCACGCGTGCATGCAGGGGTGCCATTGAGCAACGTCGGCAAACCAAGGCCTCCGACCCAGCGCTCATTCAAAATCGGCATATCGATCACGCCCATCACAGGCACGCCTTTATGCGCGAGGCCAATCAAAGTGCCGAACGTTGGCTTGCCGGATATGAAAGCCCGTGTGCCGTCTAATGGGTCAAGCACCCATACGAACTCCGCATCCGCGTTCTCCGAGCCAAATTCCTCACCGATAATGCCGTGCTCAGGTGCCCAACGCTTCAGAACATCGCGCATCGCTGCTTCTACATCCCGGTCCGCCTGGGTTACCGGAGACGCATCGGACTTTGCATCAATAGGAATTGGCTTGCGATAGTAGCTCTTCAGTATCGGCCGTGCAGCATCAGCCAAGCGTTGCGCTAGTTCAGCGCTGCCCGCAGGAACGTGCACATCAGCCATCAAAGCACCATTTCGGCCTTACTGGCCAGCTGGAAGCGCTTCAGGGGCATCATCCTGCGCACGTAGATATGCGATCACGGCAGCGCGATCTTTCGCCCGCTTCAGGCCTGGGAACGCCATTTTTGTGCCTTTTACGTATGCCTTTGGCTTGAACAGGAACTGGTTCAGGTCGGCATAGGTCCAATTACCAGGCAAATCTGACATTGGGCTTGAATAGGAGAAGCTACCCACGCTGGCGATGTCATTACCAACAATACCGAAAAGCGCTGGGCCAACCTTATTGGGAGCACCTTTGTCAGCGGAATGGCAAGATACGCACTTTTTAAAAACCTTTTTCCCGGCTCCAAGGTCAGCACTTGCCAGCATCTCGGCAATGGGCTCGGGGCCAACTGGTGCTTTGGGACCACTGTCAGTGCCTTGATCGTCCTTAATGTATGAAGCGTAAAGCGGATCGACTTCGCCATGATGCGCGCCGTGGTGGCCGCCGCCAGCCGCCGGATGGATCAAACGCGTGACAAAGCCAGTTGTCATCGCAACGACGCCCGCGAGCAATACCGCCGCAAGAATCTTATTGATCTTCATGGAATCCATGGTCGAAAGCCCCTAAATAAGACCGAGTTTGCGCTGGATATAGCGCATTTCCGCGCAAGAACGAACGTGAGAAATTCCTTAATAGTGATAATAGCGCCCGGAGCCGTTGCAAACTCTGCGTCTTTCCGTCGCGCGGTTTTGAGGCTGCTGACAAAGAACTATGAGCGCCTTGGCGGTTGGTCCAGCGCACTATAATTTGGTGTATTGCCAATTTCGCTGCTCAACGTGATCCAGCCAAATTGCAATTGTCCTATCACGCGAGAAGGTTCATGCATCGGCTATGGCCAACGAAACACCTATAATCCTGATCCCGGCGCGCATGGCCGCCACCCGCCTGCCGGGCAAGCCCTTAGCGGATATCAATGGTCGGCCAATGATCGCCCACGTCATCGACCGTGCGCTGGAGGCTGACATTGGCCCCGTCGCCGTTGCTGCCGCAGAGCAAGAGGTTGCCGATGCCGCAACAGCGGCCGGTGCCATCGGAATTCTCACGGATCCTGAACTGCCTTCAGGCTCAGACCGGATTATGGCGGCACTTGGCAAGATTGATCCTGGCCGCACCCATTCCGTGATCGTTAATGTCCAGGGTGATCTGCCGACGATCGCACCACAATCCATCAAGGCGTCCTTGAAGCCGCTTGAAGACCCGGGAGTGGATATAGCAACCCTGGTGGCTGAGATAACCCGAGATGAAGAGCAGGACAATCCTAACGTCGTGAAAGCCATCCTCGCCGCGAACGGTCGGGCGCTATACTTCACCCGCGCGACAGCGCCCGCAGGCCCAGGGCCGCTTTGGCACCATATCGGCCTCTATGCCTATCGCCGGAACGCGCTGGAGCGCTTCGTTGCCTTGCCCCCCAGCCCATTGGAATTACGGGAACGGCTGGAACAGTTGCGCGCATTGGAATCAGGCATGATTATCGCGGCTGCAGAAGTCGATGACCCCCCCCTTGGCGTCGACGGATCGGATGACCTTGAACGCGCGCGGATTATGATCGCGCAGAACCAGTAGAAGTTTAATTATGGCTGATCCTAAGAACATTATCGCTTTCCAAGGCGCGCCTGGTGCCTATTCGAATTTGGCGTGCAAAGCAGCTTTCCCGGATATGATACCGCTCCCCTGCTCGTCCTTCGAGGGCGCTTTTGGTGCGGTGGAAAACGGCGACGCCCGCCTTGCAATGATACCAATTGAGAACTCGATTGCTGGCCGCGTTGCGGACATTCACCACTTACTGCCAGCAACGGGGCTTCACATAATTGGCGAGCATTTCGAACCGGTCCGCCACTTCCTAATGGCCCCCAAGGGCGCAACGCTGGACACCATCAAGACAGTGCGCAGCCACGTGCATGCGCTCGGCCAATGCCGCCAAGCGATCAAGGAACTTGGCCTGAACGCAATCGTCCACGTGGATACCGCCGGCGCTGCCGCAGACCTTGAGCATTCCACGGACCTCACCGAAGCAGCCATTGCCTCCTCCCTCGCAGCAGAAACCTATAGGCTGCAAGTCCTCAGGTCTGAAATGGAGGACCACGCCTACAATACGACCCGCTTCATCGTTCTTGCCCGCGAGCCTGAAACGCCGCCCATGACAGAGGTACTAACCGTCACCACCTTTATTTTCCGCGTGCGGAACGTGCCAGCTGCGCTCTTCAAAGCCATGGGTGGGTTTGCCACCAACGGCGTCAACATGACCAAGCTTGAGAGCTACATGATTGAAGGTGAATTCTTCGCAACCCAATTCTTCGCCGACATTGAAGGCCATCCAGATGACGCGAGCGTAAAGATGGCGCTTGAGGAACTCGGTTTCTTCAGCCGCGAATTCCGCCTGCTTGGTGTTTATCCGGCGAGCCCTTTCCGTGAGCACGGCTTCCAGAGCATTCAGGAAGGCCGCAATGGCTGACGCCCGCACCCAGATGCTCGCGTCTGTCCGAAAGGCGCTTGGCCGGGCAACGTCACCTGATCCTGCAGAAGTCGCAGCGGAAGCAGCCGCCCTCAGCGTTGATGCTGCGGCAACACAACCGGCGTTGAAGCATCAAGACCCATTGCCTGAATTCATAGCGCGCGTGCAAGGCGAACGGCTCGCGGCAACCGTAGAACGTATTCCAGACGATGCCGCCATTCCCGCTGCCATCGCGCGTTATTTGCAAGCCGAAGGCGCACCGCTCTCCCTCGCCTTACCGCCCGATCCTGCAATGGAAAGCTTGGATTGGACAGGCATCGAAACACACCGCACTCTGGACCCAAATGAAGGTGCGGCTATCAGCCGGGCGCATTGGGGCATCGCCGAAACAGGATCACTGATCCTACTGTCCAGCCCAGAACAGCCCACACTATATTCCTTCTTGCCACTCAGACACATTATCGTTACCCCCGTAGCCAGTCTAGTTCCACACATGGAGGATTTCTGGGCAGCGTTCCGCGCATCCGGCAAAGCGCATCCCCGCAATATCAACTTTGTGACGGGTGTCAGCGGAACCGCAGATATTGAATCCAAGCTGGTGCGCGGCGCCCATGGCCCGAAGGCTTTGCATATTCTGCTGACTGGAGACGCCTGATGAATCCAGAGGCCTGCACCCCCGCCCCCAGCGACGCCCGCGACCGGCGCCATGCAGAGCCGGTGTTGGTCTACCCAACGGGAACGTTGCCGCACCACGACGCAGGATTGTTGGATCACGCCCGCACGACGCTTACAAAAGTCTCAGAGACGGATGTCCCGCCGCGCGATGCCCGAGCAGTTACTATAAAGGCCGGGCAGTTCTTCAGGATTCTCAGTCTTGAGGACGCACAAATCGGCGATCTTAATCTCTGGAACGCTCATGATCTGTCGGAGCGCTTCTATTCCGGCAATACCCGTGCCCTTCACGGCACGCATTTGGGCCTCGGCGACCGGATGTGGAGCAGATTCCCACACCTCCGCCCGACGGCGACGATCACTTGGGATACCCTGGATTGGTTCGGCTGGGACGCCGATGGTGGCGGTGTTCACGATATTATCGGAACGCGCAGTGCCCCCTACACCAATGGCCTGATTGGCCATGATCCCTATCACCATTGCTGCCACTCCAAGTTAACCCATGGACTTGATGCCGCGACGGGCATGTCGCTCACTGAACCTGAACCGCTTGTGCATGACGTGCTGAATGTTTTTATGTGCACGGGCTTCAGCCTGGATACGCGCCAATATTTCATAAAGGCCAACCCCGTTCGCCCTGGCGACTACCTGAAATTCCTAGCAGAGATTGATCTGTTGGCAGCCCTATCCCCCTGCCCCGGCGGCGACTGCGGCACGAAACATTCAAGCGTGACAGCTGGTTGCCACCCACGCGTCATCGAAGTGTTTGATGCAGCACCGGATGCGCTCCGGGGCTGGAAACAGCCTGAACCCGCACCGTATGACCTTAGCCACGGCGCATAATCCGGAGCTTGCTGATGTCGGCCCATATTTGCCAAACCTGCGGCGTCTCATATCCAGATGCGCATGCGCCGCCTGCCGAATGTCCGATCTGCGAAGATGAACGCCAGTTCCTCCCGGCATCTGGGCAAGCATGGACCACACATTCGACACTACTGGACAGCCACACCATCGAATGGACGGAGGTTTCAGCGGACCTTAACGCCCTAAAAGTCAAGCCGACCCTGGCGATTGCGCAGCGGGCATTCCTGCTGAAAACGAGCGCCGGCCTTATCCTTTGGGATTGCCTGCCTATCCTAGATGACACGACGGCGGAACGCATTGAAGCCATGGGTGGCCTGTCTGCTATCGCGCTTTCACACCCGCATTATTATGGCAACATGGACGCCTGGGCCGAGCGGTTCTCTGCACCAATATATGTAAGTTCAGCGGATGCAGCTTGGGTCCAGATACCATCGCCATGGCTTAAATTCTGGCATGGCGACCTGGAGCGCCTGGCAGATGATGCGCTGCTCATTCGGTGCGGCGGTCATTTCGCTGGCGGGACTGTGCTGCATTGGGACAACGGAAAAGGCGTGCTTCTAACCGGAGATATCATTCAAGTCGTGCCGGACGCCAAACATGTCAGCTTTATGCGCAGCTACCCAAACCTCATTCCATTGGATGAAAGCTCCGTCACCGCAATTTCGGCCGCTGTGGCACCCTTTGAATTTGACGCTATTCACGGTGCCTTCGTTGGCCGGACAATAGAAATCGATGGCAAGGCAGCGCTAGAACGCTCAGCCGCCCGCTATATACGAGCGATCAATACGCCGCCTGAGAATTAACCGGTGGCTGATTAAAAGACGGAACATTAACGCTGGGCACACCCCAAGCGACCTTGCCATCCTCGCCTAAATAGTGGTCAATCCGGGTGGTGGAACAATTATCCACACTGAACGCGAGTGCCTGAGCTGGCGAGAGATTTAACGCCTGCGCCAGCGCACCACGAATGGTCCCGCCATGGGCCGCGATCACCAAATGCTTACCTGCATATTCCGCTGCGATTTCTGGCACGACACCTGAGACACGCTTGCACAACTGAGCAAAGCTTTCCCCGTTTGGCGGTAGGTTATCCGCTGGGGTCATCCAAAACCCCGGCCACGGACCGACCTTAGAGAATATTTCTGCAATCGGCTGTCCTTGCCAGTCACCAAGGTCTTGCTCATTCAACTCAATATAGCTTCGTAATTGCTTGGGGATGTCCGTACGGCCCGCAGCTTGAACAGCAGCAAGCGTTTGATGCGTTCGGCGCAGCCCAGACGCCAGAAATACGGCCTTCTTCGGCAGCCGCGCGGCTAAGCCTTCAAACAACGCGATGTCGGATACATCTGCATCAATTTCACCGCCGCCGTAGACCAAGCCGCCATTGTTAACGACGGGCGCATGGCGCACCCACCAGAAATGCGTCGTTTTCGTCATATGAAAGCCGCCAGTGTGAGAAGAAGTGCAATTTCTGCGAATTGTTCCGCAGCGCCCAGAACATCCCCAGTATAGCCGCCAAACCACCGCTTTACGAGCATTGCCCATATCCCCAGGGTCAGCCCGGCAAACACGAAAGCTGCAATACCGCCCCACCCAGCGCCAACCATAAACAACGCTGCCAGTGCTACCGCCAGGACAGTCCGTGCCCAACTTGGTTGGCCAACATAAACCGCTAGCCCATCCGCTCGGGCCAGTGGCAGCAAACGCATAAGCGGAACCGGTGCTGCTCGCGCAGCTGCAAGGGCAAACCCCGCCGCCCACCACATTTCTGCTGCACCTAATGCCGCCAATGCGGATGCTCTAAGGCCGACTGTTACGATAAGCGCCAGGCCGCCATGGGCTCCGATTCGACTGTCCCGCATGATTTCAAGGCGATGCGCCCGGTCGCCCGGAGCAGCCAAAGTATCGCCGCAGTCCGCCAAGCCATCCTCATGCAGAGCACCTGTGACAACAGCGGCCGCAGCCAGCGCTAAAAGCCCGACGGCAAGGGATGGCAGGCCTAGCGCCATTCCGGTCCATAGGCTCAACGCACAGGCGAATCCAGGCACTAGGCCCGCTAACGGAAACGCCCACGCAGCGTCTGCCAGGGAAGGCGGCACGGAAATCGGAACCGGCAGTCTGGTCAGCAACCCCAACGCCGCCTTAGATTCTGCAAACGCGCGCTGCACGGGCGCTCCTTTATCAGGCTTGCTTGGCGAGACAGAGGCACGTACCCCTTAGCGTTCAAGCGATTCTATTTGATATTAGGACCATAGCTTATGTCTGCGGAAAATGGATACGGTACGCGCGAGCCGGAAGTAACACTTACGGAAATTGCGCTTCTGGTCGCGGATTTTCCCGGTCCCGACATCGAATCCGCCACAACTACCGTCGCCCACGAACGCGACCTCGCAAAGCCCCGCAAATCACTAGGCCGCTTAGAAGAACTGGCGGAATGGCTTGCGACCTGGCAAGGCAGGCACCCGCCCCGCATAGAGCGACCCTGCATTAGCGTGTTCGCCGGTAACCACGGCGTCGTCGCGCAAGGCGTTGCGGCTTTCCCACCTGAAGTCACGGCTGCCATGGTGCAAACCTTTGCCGATGGCGGCGGCGCTATCAATCAGATGTCAGCAGCACTCGATGCTGATTTCCGGGTATTTGAACTCGCCCTTGAAATTCCGACCAAGGACTTCACCCAAGAAGCAGCCATGACAGACAAAGACTGCGCCCGCGCCATGGCCTACGGCATGATGGCCGTGGAGCAAGGCGTGGACGTTATCGCGCTTGGGGAGATGGGAATTGGGAACACGACGGTTGCCGCAGCTCTATCCGCCGCCCTTTTCGGTGGCGATGCCGCAGAATGGGTTGGCCCAGGTGCTGGTGGGGATACAGATCAGATGGACCGCAAGCAGGCTGCAGTCGATGCAGGCCTAGCGTTACATCGCGGCGAAATTACCGGCCCCCTTGATGCGCTCCGACGCTTGGGCGGATATGAGCTGGCAGGTATTTGTGGTGCTATTATCGCAGCCCGCATGGGGCGCGTGCCTGTGGTACTGGATGGTTTTGTTGCAACGGCAGCAGCCGCGGTTATCGCCAAACTGGCACCGGGCGGACTGGATCATTGCATCATCGGCCATCTCAGCCGGGAACCAGGCCACAAGCAGCTGTGCGACCTGCTCGGCAAGAAACCGGTGCTAGACCTCAACATGGCGCTTGGCGAAGCAACGGGTGCTGCCCTGGCCATCCACATCCTCCGCGCTGCAGCGCTCTGTCATAGCGACATGGCGAAGCTTAGCAATGTGCTAAAGAAAGCCGGTCCGCAGGCCTGACCTAGCCAAATTAAACGAAGGCGAAATCTGTTGCGTCCAGGCGGGTATGGTCGAAGCCAACAATCGTGATGCTCTGCGTCGCGACGCCTATGATGCTCACAACAGCGTTACCTCCATTATCCAAGATTGCAGTTCGCCAAAGTCGAGCGCGCCGCCTGGGCTATTTGAGACGTCAGCGAAGCGGATCAGCTCTGAGCCGTTGTCGGCGAACCAGCCTTGAATCGGATCACGCCCCCAAGCCGAGTTGAATTCGAAGATGTCGCCAGGACCGCCGCCGCCGTTTAGGCGGTCATTGCCGCCAGCGCCGCCGCGCAGAATATTGGATGCGTTACCGCCAGTTAGCGTATCGTTTCCGACCCGGCCCTCGAGCACGAAGGTTTTGTTACCGCCAACCGCGCTTAAAACGTAGCCAACGCTGGAAGAATTGGGGCCGAACACGCGCTCTACACTGCCGACCACCACGTTGAACGTGATGCCATTGTCGCTTTGAACGCGCAGGATATCCAGCCCATCGTCGCCGCTGATGAAGGTGTTAAAGACGTCTGCAAACAGAAGATCATCGCCATCGCCGCCGGATAGAGAATCCGCCCCGCCCTCACCAAAGATGCTATCCCGGCTAGCACCGCCAACGATAACGTCATCCCCAACGCCGCCTTGCAGAACGTCAATGAAGAAGCCGCCGGTGATTTCATCCGCGCCACCGAACCCGCGAATGATAACGAAGCTGTCATTCACGCCGCTAACGTCGAACACATCATCGCCCGCCTTGCCGTCTGCGCGCTCATACACTACGGTGCCAGCCACCATGCCGATGATTTCATCGTTGCCGCGCCCGCCAATGACGATGTCCTGGCCGCCAGCGCCGACCAGAATATCAGCGCCCCTTAAAAGCAGGCTTCCGCTTTTCGAAGAACGCAGTGCGGCCTTCTTGGAGGTCGTCTGTGGAGAAAAGGATGCCTTGGAGCTGGCCTTCCCATGCAAGCTCCTGCACGAGAGTCATCGGCCAACGCATGGTCATTGCTTTGGTAAAGCCAACGGCGAGGGGGGCCATGGCTGCGAACTCTGCCGCGACTTCCTTGGCCCGCGTGAGCGCTTGGCCGGGGACGGTTAGCTCATCAATCATGCCGTCCGCTAACGCATCTGCCGCAGGCACGTCTTCGGCCAGCATGCAAATTTCCTTCGCGCGGCCGATACCGACGCGGGCGGTTAGTGTGGCAAGCAAACCGACATCAGGCATCAGGCCAATTTTCGCGAAAGAGGCACAAAAGCGCGCGTTATCCGCCGATATCACTTGATCCGCCAACAAAGCCACAGACAACCCACCGCCATAAGCACCACCCTCGATTGCGGACACCACAGGCTTTTCCGAGTGCGCAATCTTAGCCGCAAGCCCCTGCAGGCGCGGCATGCGACGACGTAGCGGCATGTCCATATCGTCAAAACCGGAAATATCACCACCGGCACTGAAGGTCCCATTGGCACCAGTCAACACAATGGCACGAATGGCATCATCCACCATAATCTCCGCTACATGGCGTTCCATGTCGGACACGACAGCTTCAGACAGTGCATTCCGCTTCTTCATATCATCCATGATGAGGATAGCGATGGAACCGTCTTTCTCTAGCGTAGCGCCTGGATTGTAATCACCCATGGTTCAGGCCCCCTTGAAGACTGGCTTTTTCTTGGCGAAGAAGGCGCGCCTGGCCTCGGTCGCGTCCGCAGTGCCCATGAGCGCCTGTTGTGCGTCGATTTCCATTGCAAATACGGTTTCGAGATCAAACGGCCAGCGGGCGAATGCGCCTTTGATCGCGCCAATAGCAAGTGGTGCAGCGGCAGCAAACTTCTCTGCCTTGGCTACTGCCGCATCGAGCGCGCCGCCCGGCGGTGCCAGCACATCCACCATACCGAGACGTTTGGCCTCAACACCATTTGTAACGCTGGCCAGCATCAGCATTTCCTTAGCCCGGCCCATGCCGACGCGCTGCGGCAGCGTATAAAGCAGGCCACCATCAGGCATCAGGCCAATCTTGTTGAATGCGGCGCAGAACTTCGAGTCTTCTGCCGCCACAACGTGATCTGCCGCCATAGCGACACCGAACCCGGCACCATACGCGAAGCCCTCTACGGCTGCGATGATCGTCGTTTCGCCACGGATCATCGTGTGCAGGAATTCACGCTGGCGATAGACCACATGACGGCCTTTGGCGGGCGTCATATCCCCAAAAAGCGAGACATCTCCACCGGCAGAGAATGTACCCCCTGCCCCGGTTATGACGATTGCGCGCACATTCGGGTCACGCTCTGCCTCAGCCAGCGCTGGCCCAAACACGGCCTTCACATCCATAGTCAATGCATTGCGCTGTTTGACATTATTGATTGTGAGGATGCGGACCGAACCACGGTCCTCAACAAGCGTTTTGGGTGCGGCGTCACTCATCGCCTAATTCCCCTGGAATACGGGTTTGCGCTTCTCGAAGAATGCATTCAAGCCTTCTTTCGAATCAGCGCTGGTGAAAAGAATGCCCTGGCCCTGGGATTCATAGGCCAGCATGTCGTCCAGACTGGCTGGGAAATGCGCGAGTGCTTCCCGTGTGAGCCGGTTCGGCAACGGAGCGGCTTCTGCAAACGCCTGCGCCTTCTTGAGCGCTGCCGACAGAGCTTGACCTTTAAGGGCAACAGCCTCAACTAGGCCAATTTTCTGCGCTTCATCCGCGCTGATGATATCCGCCAGCATCAACATGCGCTTGGCTTTACCGGCTTTAACACGCTGTGGAAGCGTCCAGAACAGGCCCATATCGCCCATCAGGCCAACCTTGCCGAAGGATGCGCAGAACTTTGCGTCATCCGCCGCCACAATCCAGTCCGCCAGCAGCGCTAAGCTAAGGCCCGCTCCGAATGCAAACCCTTCGACGGCTGCAATAATCGGCTTCTCACCGCGCGTTATGATCTCAACAGTTTGACGGCCTGCACGGATGCGATTCCGCCCTTCGAACGCTGTCATATCTTGCATCGTGGAGAGGTCGCCACCAGCCGAGAATGTGCCACCTGCACCCGTGATCACGATGGCGCGGGTAGCGTCATCGGTCTCGATGTCATTTAGGTGGCCTACAAGCTCTGCCCGTATCTCAGGCGAGAAAGCGTTGCGGCTCTTCACGTTATTCACGGTAAGAACGGCGACCGCTCCCTCCTGGATGCGGTCCACGCGGGACACCGTGTCCGTTTCACTCATGGTGGGAGCCTTTCAGAATTAAAGCGTCAGGCAAGGCCTGACTGTTTGGAGCCAAGCTTGCCAAGCGCCATCCCGATGCCAGCGCAGACGACGCCAACTAGCGTCAGTTCAGCAAGCTGGAACCCGGCAAACCCATCCGGAGCAGCAATGCAGATACCACCGAAGAACAATATTGCCCGTCCTAAGAGGCCGACTGCACCATTGCCAAAATCACCGAGATACATAATTGCACCCTGAATCGCACTGGCGATAAACACGATGCCAATAATCGCCATAACGAAGGAAATTATAATCTCACCCATCGGGCCTTGCCCGATCAGCGCCGGGTTATAGACGAAGAAGAACGGCACGAAGTAGATGACAACGCCGATCTTCATCGCTTCAACACCGGTCTGCATCGGCGGTGAACCAGAAAGCTTAGAGGCTGCGAAAGCGCCAATCGCAACTGGCGGCGTGATGAAGGAAATCATCGCCCAGTACAACATGAACAGATGGACAGCCATTGGGTTCATCCCGGTTTCCACCAGCGCCGGTGCCAAGATGATGGCAAGGAACATGTATGCAGCTGTCACTGTTAGGCCGATTCCCAGAATGAAGCTGGTCAAAGCACCCATCATCAACAGCACAAGCGTATTGCTGCCTGCGATATGGACCAGCTCATTTGTGAATCCACCCGCCATGCCGGTGAAGGACAACGCACCGATAACTAGGCCAATTGACGCCAGCAGGCCGCCTAGTTCTGCCAGCAAGAGCCCCATTGAAAGAACAAATTGCTTCAGCTTCGCTAGGTCCCAGCGATGCTTCTTCGAGAAGGCCTGGTTGATGATGAGAAGAACAACGGTCGCATAGAACGGTGCCTCTTGCTCACGATGCAGTGCTATCAGCATGTAGACCAGCAGCGCGAAGGAAAAGATATAATACCAGCCTTCTTTAATGGTATCCAAAACCTTCGGCAGTTCCTCCCGCGGGATGCCTTTCATATTGTGCTTCTGAGCGTTCGCGTCGATCTGCATGAAAAGGCCAAAATAATACAGGATCGATGGCACGGCAGCGGCAAGCGCGATCTCGATGTATGGCAGGTTAAGGAACTCAGCCATGATGAAGGCGGTCGCTCCCATAATAGGCGGCATCAGTGTGCCGCCGGTCGATGCGCAGGCTTCCACACCGCCAGCATAGGCCGGCTTGAAGCCAACGCGCTTCATGGCGGGAATAGAAAGCGTACCGGTGGTCAACACGTTGGTGACAACACTGCCGCTCATGGACCCCATCAGCCCGGATGCGAAAATCGCTACTTTCGCTGGGCCGCCGCGCACATGGCCAAGCAGTGCGAAGGCGAAGTTGATAAAGAACGCACCAGCGCCCGTGAATTGCAGTGCCACGCCGAAGATCAGGAAGCCGAAAACGAGGTAAGCAAAGGCGCGCATCGGAATGCCGAGCAAGCCTTCCTCGCTCAAGATCAATAGTGCTGCTGATTCCAGAAGCGTAAAGGAAGCACCAGAAAGCGCAGCCGGCAGCCAGGAGGCATCCGCCCAGAGGAGATAAGAAGAGGCAATGGATGTAACGAAGAAGATTGACCAACCACCAGTGCGTCGACCAATTTCAATAGCGAAGGCCCAAGCGATCAGGCAAATGATTTGTGTATCTTTGGGCGCGTCGTATTCCCAGGCTTCATCCAGAATCTTCTGCGCCATGAAAACAAAGTAGAGCATCAACGCAACAACGCCGACGCCCAATATAACATCATACAAAGGAACTTTTGACCTGTCTTGCGATGCGTAGGTCGGGAACAGGATGAAAACCATCGGCCCGAGCGCCGCTAGCAATATATAATAGTACCGCGTATCGATGATGATAAACTTATTCCATTCCTGATCGATCAAGCCAATGGCTTTCAGACCTGCCGAAATGTCATCAAGGAAAAACCCTGTATTGAAAATCTGGTTCGTAGCCAGCACGACGATAAAGATGATCGAACATGTAAATACAAATGACCAAAACGGCGTTAGCGTCCGGTAACGGGCGAGTTCTTGCTCCTGCTCGACCTGTTCAAGGCGACGGTGCACGTCATCCGAAAAACCTTGGCTTTCGTTCGTATCAGCCATGAAAACATTCCTTGTCTTACGCACAGAAAGCGCGATCGTTCTAGCTATTGCTGTTGGGGATAGCGGGGGACCCCAAACACGTTTCCGCGTCCAGGGTCCTTAGCCGTATCAAGTCATCAGACTACGCCGACTGTCGCCTTACTGCATATACCGCAAGGCGACGTTGCAGCGTTTATCGTCAGATCACTTCGGGTCTGGCCATTCGGTCCAAACCGGAGCAAAACCAGCAGCTTTCAAAGCTTTAGCACGGTTGGTCTTCCATGCAGCGTAGAAAGTCGCATCGTCATCGCCTTTGTGGGCAGCACTCGTGGCGTCCCAAGCAGCGCCGACAACGTCCTGGCGACGCAGCATGTTATCGGTGTTTTCTTGGTCAGCAGCCGTCCACTTCCCGATTTCCTTGTAGTAACGAATCGAACCATTGTGGATCGGAACAACCCAGGAGAGCTTCTGGTTATCGATGTTCCAGCCCTTCATGCCCGGCGCCGCATCTTTCATGGAATCGTAGTTCTCAAACAGAGTTTTTGTCATTTCATAAGCGACATCATCTGCGATGTTCGGATAGGACATGAAGACTGGGTAAGGGTACAAAGCGCCTTCAAGCGGCTTGTCCTTGGAAAGGCCAACGCCATCTGTGCAAAGCTTTTTGATGTAGTAAGGGCCAGCTTCGAAGAAACGAGCCCAACCTGCTTCATCATTATGCGGCGTTGCGGGCCAAGAAAGGCCTCGTGGCGTCGCTTCTTGCTTGCGAGGATAGTTGGAAATGGTGGACGTGAAAGCGATATCGGCTTTGCCGTTCGCAATGGCTTCCTGCGCAGCACGGCTTCCACCGAATTCTACCCGCTTAACATCGTCCCAGGTCAAGCCAGCGAACCGGAGATATGTATAAACGTTGTAGTTCAACGCAGGTGCAGCCTTAATAACAGCAACGCGCTTGCCTTTGAGATCGTAGGCGGTTTTCACGCCAATATCGCCAGCAACGTAAGGGATCAGGCAGTTGTCGCCGAAGTTAAAGGCGAGAACGCGGGTCTTTTGCGGACCCCAAGAGCGCTTGGCGAACACAAAGGCCGCTTCCTGGCTCATAAAAGTGCCCAGACCATTGAACGAGAAATCCGCCTTACCAGAGCGCACTGGTGCCAAACGGGACAGATCGTTCTTGCCCGGCAGGACGCGCATCGTCACGCCTGCGTTGTTTTTCAGGGCAGCGCCCAAGGCGACTGCCTGGCTATAACCGGATGTGCCGACGCCATACGCCGTCAACATGACCTTTTTCGGCAATTCCGCCATGCTTGGCGCCGCGAGGGCGGCAGCCATAGCGCCTGCGGTAGCCGCAACTGCTAATCTCATAAAGTTTCCTCCCAGGGTTTGTTCGCCGAGACAATGCCTGCTGCCTCGATCTAGTGAGAGTGTCGCAACGCGGAACGCAGTAAGTCAATCCCGCAGAAAATATCACATCTGTGCCGTTATCATGCGGCATCAGCCTCCGAAGCGACCTGCGGCTCACCGAATAAATAACCCTGGCCAGATGCAACATCGAACTCTAGCAGCTCAATAAGTTCGCGTTCGGTCTCTACTTTTTTAGCAATGAGTTCGATCCCGTCGAGTGTAAGTCTGCGCTTCATACGATGAGCATCTGGTCCATTCTCTGCAAGAAACGCCCCGGCAGCAGTCTTAACAAATCGAAATCCCCGTCGACGCAGCAACGCGCCATCGGCTTCGAAGTCTTCCACGCGATCCATGCTAAATCGAACACGAATTGTAGTTAGGCTTTCCATATAGCGTTGAAGTTCGGCGTCACCTGGGTCCCAATCATCCTGCAAAATTTCAAAGATCAAGCTTGATGCCAATTCATGATTTTCTTCTAGAAATTCGATAAAGTCCGCAAGAAAGTCCCGGTCTTTCAGCGTGTGACGGGAGACATTGCAGAAAAAGCCGACATGAGCGTTTGGGGCACGCGCCCGCTGAACCAATTGCACAGCATGAAATAGCAGCAGATTATCAATCGGCGCGATCAGACTTGCTTCCTCGGCTGCAGCCACATATTAAACTGCGGACATCAGGCCATTGGCACCATCAGGCTCACGACTAAAGCATTCACAATAACGGCGCTGGCGTTGCGGAAGCGGCACGACCGGTTGCAGGAAAAAATCTATCCGGCCCTCCGCCAAAGCGCCACGCACTTTATTCAGAACCTCTGCGGGCGACATATCCAGCGTTGCTCGGCGCTTGGGGAACGGTGTCACGCGCTGTCCGCATACATTGGCTGCCTGCAGTGCCCAAATTGGCGCTACATAATCGCCATTTCGTCAACCATCGCCTTGATTGGACGCTTAGCACAGCCAACATCCGCAAGCGCTTGATGCACAGCCATCATGCAACCCCTGGCGAGCGCACAGTCCGTATCGGCTTGATCTAACGTTCGACGAACATCGGTGAGTTCACCCCTGAGACCAGCAATATCCTTAAGACGAAGCGCCATTTTCAGCGCGACTGCAGCGAGTGCGGCAACGCCTAAGCCCGCATTGCCTGTGAGGCCAATCGCTCCCTCAAGCGTCCATATACCTGCGATTGCACCAGCGGTCGCCAGCACCGTTCCGCCTAAAATTGGCCAAAGCAAATCCATGAACGCCCCATACCCTTCGGCTCAGTTTCAGCCTTAAGGATAAAGCCAGTGCTCTTGCGGTATGATTAACGGAATAAGGTGAAAAACTTATGATTCACTAATTAATCTTCCGCCTCCGCCTGTTGCGCCCGCCTGATAGCGACCGGTGCGGCGTATTCTCTATCATTGAAGAGCGAGGGAACTTTTGCACGGGCTTCGGCCACTTTGGATACGTCAATCTTGGCTGTAACGATGCCAACTTCCTCGCCGCCATCAGCTAAAACCTCGCCCCACGGATCAACGATCAGAGAATGGCCATAGGACTTACGCCCCTCTGCATGTTCACCAACCTGCGCCGGTGCAAACATAAAGCACCCGTTTTCAATCGCCCGCGCCCGCAGCAGCACATGCCAGTGCGCGCGCCCCGTCGGCACGGTGAATGCCGATGGTGCGGCCAAGAAATCCGCCCCCGCTTTCGCTAACTCTCGGTAGAGGTAAGGAAAACGCATGTCGTAGCAAACTGTCATGCCAAGCGCGCCCCAGGGCGTCGCCGCCAATGCTGCATGATCGCCGGGCCGGTACCCTCTGGATTCGCGGTAACTCTCGCCTTCCGCCACATCAACATCGAACATATGAATTTTGTCGTATTTGGCCGTGACTTCCCCCTCTGGCGTTACCAGAAATGAGCGATTAGCGAACCGGTCCCCATCGCTTAGCTTGACGGCCATGGAGCCGACGAGAATCCACGCACCAGTTTCCTTGGCCAAATCCTTGAACATGGCCAGCGCCGCATTGCTTTCTTCCAGCTCAACCTTTGTCGCAGCCAGTGTGCGCCGTGGTTCCAGCATGGCGCAGACTTCCGGCGTCATGATGAGATCGCCACCAGCGTCACGAGCCCGTCGGATCAAGTCGCTGAGCGTCGCCATTGTTGGCGCAACATCACGCTCAGCCGTGTTCTGAACGCAAGCAGCTTTGAAAATATTGCTCATGCGGGCGCGCCCGAAAGCATCCCGTCCAGCTTGCCTGATCGATCAAGCGCCGCCAGGTCGTCAGACCCGCCAACACCGACATCATCAATAAATATCTGCGGCACGGTGTACCTGCCATCTGCCCGGTCGCGCATTGCATCCCGAATTGCGGGCGAGCCATCTACGTCAATTTCGGTGAATTCAACGCCTTTGTCTTTCAGTAACATCTTCGCGCGGAAGCAAAATGGGCACCACATGCTGGAATATACTTCGACCTTGGCTGCCATTGTTCGGCTCCTCATCCATGCTTCATACTGGGACAATATGGGGCTAACTGGGCGCGGTGCCAATGCGAGGATTGTATCATGGATAACGTTAAGGCCTACGAGAACCTGCGCGGGCTGGTCTACACACCTTTCTATGCGGGCATCGCCGAGGGTTTGTTTGAGGCTGCGGGCATTAAATTAGAAGCCACACTGTCCCCATCTGGCGAGGAAACCGCTGCTGGTGCTGCCTCTGGCCGGGTTGACCTAGCATGGGGCGGGCCAATGCGCGTTATGGCAGCCTATGACAAGGACCCCGAGGGCGCAGACTTGGTCTGTTTTGGCCTCGCCGTTGCCCGTGATCCGTTTCTAGTGATCGCGCCCAAACCCGATCCCAGTTTCACGCTGGCGAAACTTCCTGGTCGCCGGCTCCTTGTCGCAACACATGCGCCAACACCCTGGATGCTATTGCAAGAAGATGTGCGCCGACTGGGTTTAGATCCAGCAGCAATCAGCCGCCAAGACGGTGTCGAGCCATTAAATGCCTTACGCCGCCTTCAATCCGGCGACGCAGATTACGTCCTGGCGTTTGAGCCGTGGGGGTCATTGGCAGAACTCGATAGCCTCGGTGCTGTCGTATCCGCAGGTGCTAGGCGTGGACCATTGGCGTTCACAAGCTTTTACGCCAATAGCACATTTATGGCGACACGCTCCGAAAGCGTCACCCGCCTAACCGATGGCCTTCGTCGCGCCCTAGACTTTGTCCGTGGAACTGATCCAGCCAAGCTGGCCGCGATCATCAAGCCCTGGTTTCCAGATTTTGACGAACCACTACTCGCAACCGCCATCGCACGCTACCAACGCCTTGATCTATGGCCTAGTGATCCGGCAATGACCGCAGACGGATATACCCGCCTGAAATCATCCTTGCTGTCATCCGGTTATATTAAGAGCGATCCTGCATTCGAGAAGGTTTGCCGCTAAATTGCCAAGTATTGCTGGCGGAAATCTTCGTTTTCGAGGACTTCAATCGCTGTGCCGTCGAAAGCAACTGCACCCATGTCCAGGATGATCGGGCGATCTGCCAAGCGCAGAGCGGCAATGGCTTTCTGCTCAACGATGTTCATCATCACACCAAACGATTTGATCTGGACAAGGATTTTTTCGAGTTCCTGCAAGATCACCGGTGCCAAGCCTTCGTAGGCTTGATCCAGCAATAGTAAATTGGCGTCCCGTGCTAGAGCGCGAGCGACCGCCAACATTTGCTGCTCGCCACCAGACATCGTGGCGGCATCCTGCTTACGGCGCTCAATGGACTAGCTCTTAGGTGGCGCAATTTGAGCGAGCTGCTGGTTTTCTTCGACCGTCAGGCGCTGAATAATGCGACGATCTTCAGGCGCAAGGCCGATGCCAGCCTGCGCGGCCTGACGTGTCATCATGTAGTGCAAGGGCTAGCGATCCGGTCAAATTTTACCCGTGGGCAATTCAGGTGATCCAGCACGCGCAATCATGCGGAGCGTTGAGGTTTTGCCAGAGCCACTCCGGCCAAGCAGCGCCACTTTTTCACCTTCTCGAATGTCAAAACCAACACCCTGCACGATGTAGGTCTCACCATAATAGGCGTGCATATTCCGGCAGAAAAAATGCTAGAGCAGAGCCATGACCTTATGTTGGCTTGACCTTCTGCGCCCCGAGATTGCTCATATTTTCGCCCCTTCAAGATAGGTTTCCTGGACGCGGGGATTGCCCTTGATGTCATTCGGCGCGCCTTCAGCAATCACATGGCCCTGCGCTAGCACATTAATTTTGTCGGCCAGCGAGAACACCACATGCATATCATGTTAAATAACGACCATTATGATGCCACGGGATGCAATGGTCTTCAGCAGGTCAATTGTGTTGTTGGTATCCGTCCGCACTATGATTTCGAATATCGCGTTGCTGAAAGCATTAGTCTGGCTGAACTGAACAATGTGGCGGATGAGGCCCCGCAAGCCATCGAGTATAACTAACAAGTTGAAGAGAAATCTTTGCAGCTTGAGGCGACCGCACGAGAACTTCGTGAAGCCAACCGGCTGCTGAAAGAATTGGACGCTCGCAAGGATGACTTTCTGAACCAAGTCTTCCACGAACTCCGAGCGCCGATGACATCCATCCGATCATTCTCCGAAATCTAGCTTGAAAGCAGAGATATTGACGGCCCACGCTCCGACCGATTTCTGTCCATCATCTATATCGCAAGCATAAGGCTGATACGCCTGCTTGATCAAATCCTCGAACTCAGCCAAATGGAAAAAGGTCGCGTAGAATGGCCCCTCGCAACGGTCAACATTGATGACGCCCTTAATCGCGCTGCTGCCGTGTCAGAAGGCATCGCGGCTGAGGCAGCCGTTCGCCTGCACCTCATCTTGAACGCAACTCGCGTGGTTACAGAGGCAGAGGCTGACCGGCTGGTTCAAGCGTTCGTCAATCTGATCAACAATGCCACTAAGTATGGTGCAGCCAGAGGCGATACCATCGAGATAAATAGTGCTTTCACAGATGGTCGTTATCGAATGACTGTGGCAGAGAGCAGCCCCTGCATTCCTGAGCGCGGCCGTGAACGGATCTTCGAGAAATTCATGCGTGGTGCCCAACCGGAAACCAGTGGTGCTGGCCTTGGCCTGCCGATCAGCCGTAAAATCATAGGCCAATTCAACGGCGATCTGGTTTTGCTTGATGGGCCAGAAGGCGCTGGCGCGGTCTTCCAAGACACTCTGCCAGGATCTCTTCGCGCAGCTGCAGCAGAATAAAGGCGCAACCCTATCCGTCCAGCGGACGCCTGAGCCTGAGCGCCGTAGATAGCGTGCCATCATCGAGATAATCAAGCTCACCGCCAACGGGCATGCCGTGGGCTAACCGGGTGACCTTTACCCTAGTATCCGACAGGCGTTCAGCTAAATAATGCGCCGTTGTCTGCCCCTCCAACGTGGCGTTTGTGGCAACAACAACCTCTTTAACCTCTTCCGCACGCACGCGCGCGACGAGCGGATCGATGCTGAGATCTTCTGGCCTGACTCCATCCAGGGCTGAAAGAACGCCGCCGAGTACATGATAACGCCCCCGAAAGGTCCCTGCCCTCTCAAATGCCCATAGATCACCAACACGCTCGACCACACAGATCATAGCGCCATCGCGTTCTGAATCGCGGCAGATGTCACAAGGGTCCCGGGCATCAATATTGCCACAATGGCCGCAGGTACGCACCGTCTGTTCTACATCCGTCAGCGAACGTAACAGCGGAGTCAATGCGGCTTCCGGGCGTTGAATGAGGTGCAAAGCAGCGCGCCGCGCTGACCGAGGGCCGAGCCCAGGCAAGCGCGAAAGGTGCTGAATCAGAAGCTCAACAGCGGGGGCGGGCATGGGATTCGGCTGACGTCACGAAAGGGTCAGAACGGCAGCTTGATGCCATCGGGCAGCGACAGGCCACCAGTCAGCTTCTGCATTTCCGCCTGGGAATACTCTTCCGCCTTGGCTTTAGCATCGTTCACTGCAGCGATAACTAAGTCTTCCAACAAAGTTGGGTCCGCTGGGTCCATGGCTTCTGGAGAAATGGACAGGCTTTTCAGCACGCCCTTGCCAGTAACTATCGCTTTTACCAAGCCAGCGCCAGATTCACCCGCCGCTTCATAGTCCGCCAAGCCTTCCTGGAGATCGGCCATTCTGCCCTGCATCTCCTGGGCCTGCTTCATCAAATTACCAAGGCCTCTCAATCGTCCAGCTCCCAATCACCAAAATTATTATCATCGTCATAGACGACGTCAGGGTTGTCGTATCCTATTTCGCCATAATCCGATATAGGGGGACCGGAAAGGTCGGTGCTAGACTCAAACTCAGGCGCTTCAAGTTGCGGTCCGCCAACTGTCAATTGCGCCCCGGGAAACGCTTCCAACGCTGCAATAACAAGTGGATGCGCTCTCAATGCTGCATCGGCATTCGCTTCGGCATCAATCTGGCTTGGCTGGCCTGCCTCTGTGCTAGGATCGACAGCCCATACCCGGTCCGTCACTTTGCCTAATTCTTCCCGCAGGCGCCGTGCGTAATTCTCCGGCAGGTTGGCTTGATCCTCATAGATAATCCGTCCAGCGGCATAATCGACGAGCCTAAGCCGTCGAAGCAGCGAGAGGCCCCGCGCAGCACCGACTTGGCTCAAGTGGGCTAAAAGGCTCTCAAAATCTAGGAATGCGCCAGGGGATTCCGCGCCCTTAAGCGGTTCTGGCGCTGCTTCCTGGGATGGTTCCACGTTCGGTGCCGGAGATGCTTGTTCTTCAGACGGCACCGCCTCAACCAAAGGCGCTGGGTTAGTCGAAGCCATCGCACGGGTAGCCCGTCCACCGCCAATATCAACAGGCTGCAAAGCCTCAACGGCAACTGGCGCAGCAGCACCAGCAGCTGATGCGCCATCGGTCCCACTGGCATTTGGAGCCGCTGTAGCAGGCACAGCTCGGAACGGTGCCCCGCTACCCGGATTATTCCGCTGGGCCTCATTATCAATCCGGCGAATAAGATCGTCCGGCGTTGGCATATTTGCAGCATAGGCCAAGCGGATCAGTGTCATTTCCGCTGACAGCCTTGGGTTTGGCGCGTTCAACGCCTCCCCTTGCCCTTTAGAAAGCAGCTGCCAAGCCCGCGACAATGCTGGAAGATTGAGCCGCTTCGCCAATCCAGCCGCACGCTCACGCTCCGCTGCTGAAGATGCTGCAAAATCAGTACCCGCAGGATCAACACCAAGCCGCGTCGTCCAATATGCTGCTTCCATCAGGTCCTGTAGAGCGGCAGCCGGGTCTGCACCGATAGCCAGCATTTCACTAAACTGATCAAGCGTCGCCTTCGCATCCCCACCCATTGCGGCTTCGAACAGGTCATATGCGGCGAGGCGATCTGACAGTCCCAGCATGCCCCGCACCTGGTCCGCCGTGACGAGACCATCGGCCTCGGCGAGTGCAATGCCCTGATCCAGCAAAGAGAGGCCATCGCGCACAGACCCATCAGCTGCCCGCGCGAACATCGCCAGCGCCTCTTCCTCGACCTGCGCGCCCTCTTTCTCAGCAATTGAACCAAAGTGCGCCGCCAGCCTATCAGGCGGCACCCGGCGCAGGTCAAAGCGCTGGCACCGGGAAAGCACGGTCACCGGAAGCTTTCGGGGTTCCGTCGTGGCGAAGATAAATTTAAGGTGCGGCGGAGGCTCTTCCAGCGTTTTCAGCAGCGCATTGAAGGCGGCGTTTGAAAGCATATGAGCTTCATCAAGGATATAGACCTTGTAGCGCGCAGATGCCGGGCGATACCGCGATACTTCCGTGATCTCACGGATATTATCGACACTGTTGTTGGAGGCTGCATCCATCTCGACCACGTCGACATGGCGATCCTCAATGATGTCGCGGCATTGGCGGCACACGCCACACGGCTGGATCGTTGGCCCGCCCTCACCATCCGGACCTTCACAATTCAAAGCGCGCGCTATGATCCGAGCCGTCGTTGTTTTACCGATACCGCGAACGCCGGAAAGCAAATAGGCCTGAGCGATCCTGTCCCGCTCGAACGCATTCGTCAGCGTGCGAACCATCGCCTCCTGGCCAATCAGGTCGTCGAAGGTCTGTGGGCGATATTTCCGCGCCAAAACGCGGTATGGCTGCGCGTCGACCGGTTTTTCTGCATCGGCCATGGCGTGAAGCAGCCCATCTCATGAGACATGATAGCGAACGGCTGGCGAGCGACCCGGGCCGAAACTCGTTACGGCTGCTTCCTTCCGGACCTGACCGAGTTGGCGAGGGACCCGCCCGCTGCCAACCGTTCAAAGCCGAATATCGTCCCCCACCCCGCTTTTGTCCAGCCCTTTCGGCCCAAAATACCAAATGCCAAATCCTCCAGCT
>Ga0315331_10000377_pt1 | contig 30341 bp, 28 predicted proteins | sample M160m34915metaG_FD_203456 | JGI IMG/M metagenome (GOLD analysis project Ga0315331, IMG submission 203456) | Ammonia-oxidizing marine archaeal communities from Monterey Bay, California, United States - M1 60m 34915 | ecosystem: Environmental > Aquatic > Marine > Intertidal zone | place: USA...
TGCTCCGCGAGCTCGGCTTTGATGCGGGTAAGCCATTTATCCAGTTCTTCAATTGGGCGTGCATTCAGGGCTGGAAATGATCCGACTACGCCGGCCTTGCACTGGGCAATGACCAGGTCTGGATTGGAAATAATGAAAAGAGGCGCTCCTACTACAGGTACTGAAAGGCGACCTTGCATACATTTTGGTATCGACATAATAACTATCTATCTCTTTTGGCTTGGTTCTTTGTTGGTAAATTCATGAAAGCTACTGGTGTCCGAAACCCCAAGTGCGTTCGATGTGCCTGCCGTGAAAGTCGGTCAGGAGATCGCTGTTTTGAGGCTCGACCATTATAATAACCGCTGCGGTTATTGCTTACCAGATTGGTCGCTGGCTGGAGTAAACTTCGACCAATAGCGTAACTGGTTTTTTGGAAATAACAATCTGGAGTACAGGTAGGCTATCTAAGGGGTTATAGATTTTCAAGACGGCTGGCACTAGTGGTGAAGATCTCGATATTGGTTTTTGAACCAGTACTTTGAGAAAACGCCTGAATTGCTAGCAATCTGGTCGCGCTAAATTAGCGCTTGGCGATAATCATGGCGAAATGTGGGAGCAAGTTGCCACTGTCCGCCAGGTTATTCTCGATAGTAAAAATTAGTTCGAGCATTTTGATCGATTCAGGTTCGTCTTGACGAAAACTAATTGCAATATCCTGCAGTATTTAATGTGGCAGCGTGCCGCCAGTGAATTAAATTCCCCTACGTGAAAATGCCCGTCGATGTTATCCATTATCTCTTCAGAATGGATTGCCCCTGCCGGGTCAACGCGCTTCACCTCCTCTGGGTCTGGGGAATATGTGTGGCTGCGGCTATGTTCCGCGTGAGAGGCTCGAGTTTTGGCAGGGGCCATTTGAAATACACCCCGCATTGCTCCTTATCAGCAGGGTGCTAAAATAAATCGGCCAGCTAAGCTGATAACTAGAAATATGTTGGCAATTCCGCTAATTTGATAACCTTGAAAGAGTAACCTGAGCCGAGCTCGGGTTTTAGTAGAGTTTGAGCGGGAACAGATCCAGACGCGCCCGTATACAGTGAAGGCGGACTCTAAAGTGATCTAATAGCTGATCTGATTAGTGGTCTCATAAGGGAGCGGAAATATGCAGCCAGTTTGTCTAATCATTGGCGCGGGTGCCGGAATAGGTGGCCATGCAGCGAAACGTTTTGCCCAGGGAGGCTTCCATGCTGCGCTTTGTCGCCGTACTGACCAGCAGGGTCTGGATCAACTGGTGGCAACTATTGAGTCAAGCGGTGGTTCAGCTTCTGGCTATCTGCTGAATGCCGTGGAAGAAAACACTATTGAGGAGCGCATTCGAGCCGTTGAAGCAGAGGTGGGTCCCATAGAGGTCGTGATCTATAATCTGGGCGCACAGATTGGAGATAGGGCACTACAAGACACGCCGGCTAAAGTATTCGAACTGGGGTGGCGCATGGGCACCTTCGGTCTTTTCCGGACAGCACAAACCGTATGCCCGCTGATGCAGCAACGAGGCAAGGGAACACTGTTAGTAACTTCGTCGACTGCGGCTGTGCGTGGTAATGCCGGTCAGCATTCCCATGCCGCGGCCATGGGTGGCCGCCGCATGCTGTGCCAGTCACTCAATGCGCAGTATGGCCCTGATAATATTCATGTCTCACATATCATCATTGATGGACCGGTAGACGCCCCCGATACCCTGGGCAAGATGCTTGGGGCTGAGCGTTTTCAACAGCTTAGGGATACTACCGGCGCAGAGGAGGGATTGCTGCAGCCAGAAAAAGTTGCTGAGACATACTGGCATCTCTCGCAACAGCATCGCTCAGCCTGGACCCATGAGTTAGATCTGAGACCCTATTCTTCACTGCCTTGGTGGAATCATTGAACATGATGACAATGCAGGAATTAAAAATTCAGTTCTGATGAGTCTCAACCGACTGCATACTGCAAGTAATTTTGGCAGTTCGAGCAATTAGATCGGTACGTCTGAACTCCGCGCTCTATCGACTGTAAGAAAGTCAAAAGCTTGCACTTTAATCTCCACCAGAGGGTGTTTCCATCGAATCTTATTTTCTGCCCTTGTTAGAGGAGAATAGGAATGCCGCTATTTTGCTGGTGCCGATGCTGGCATTCGCTGAGGCCTGCGTTGGTATAGGGGTTTTCATTTCTGGTGCTTTTCTCGTCATCGTTTCTTCACTCTTGTTTTTTAACGAGATGGCGTCACTTCAAGCAATTTGTTTGTTGGCCATGACGGGCGCGTTGTTTGGAGATCACATCGGTTTCTATGTGGGGCACTTCGTTGGTCCAAAACTGCATGCGTCGCAGTTCGCGCTAAGGCATAAGGAAGCGATCGCGCGGGCCGACGCCATGATTTTCAAGTATGGGCCTTCCACTATATTCATCGGCCGCTTTGTGCCCGCAGTGCGCAGTATATTGCCTGCTCTAATTGGCATGAGTGGTTTCAGTCGGCGGCTCTATTCCTTTCTCGATATGCTGGCCTGTGCCCTGTGGGCTATTGCTCTGGGCGCAATCGTGTATTTCATTGGCGAGACTTTCTGACAATGATGCTTACTTGGAGGCCTGTTTTTTCTTAAAACGCCTGGAGGCAGTAAAATGACAGCGTGAGACTGAGGCTAACCGCTGATTCCAAAAGCTGGCGTAATGGACATTTGGGGGCGTCGGCGCTAGTCTAGAGGGTTAGCAATTTAGTCCAGTAACTCAATTAAATTAGCCAGTAAACAATGAAGCGTCCCAGGCTTTTGTTCTCAATTATTGCCCCGGACTAATGGTTTCATGGACTAGCAAATCCATTGCCTATATGCTTTAACTCAAAGGTGCTTAAAGGGCTCGCTAGCAGATATTAAGCAGCAACCCGCGGAGAATAACGGTTATTAAGAGGGTTCCCATTCATGAAGAAGAAATCTAACCGTCCCAACCAAATTGCCTCGGATTCACGCCGAGGATTCATCAAGCGTGCTGGTGCGGCATCAGCGTTCATGATTGTGCCGCGGGCAGTGCTCGGTGGTGAAAATTACATTGCTCCCAGCGACAAGCTGAACATCGCGGCCGTCGGCGCTGGCGGTAAGGGGCGCTCCGACATCCAGAGTGTTGCTCATGAAAATATCTATGCCATTTGTGATATGGATGATGGCCGCCTCGCTGACACGCTGCAGCAGGAATTTGCCACAGCGTTTCGAGACAAGGTCAAGACCTATCGAGACTACCGCGTGATGCTCGACAATGAGCCCGAGATCGATGCGGTGCTGATTAGTACGCCTGATCATATGCACGCGCCTATTGCGATGCATGCCATGAATATGGGCAAGCATGTGTATGTCCAAAAACCGCTTTGTCACACCGTGAATGAATGCCGCGTGCTGGCATCAGCTGCAGAGGCAAACAACGTGGTATCCCAGATGGGTAATCAGGGGCACGCTGAGGAAGGTGCGCGGGTGATCAATGAATGGGTTGCTTCCGGAGCGCTGGGCACGATTCGTGAAGTTCATTGCTGGACCAATCGCCCGGTGTGGCCGCAGGGTATAGGGAGACCCGAAAGTAATATGCCGATTCCAGAAAGCGTGGGTTGGGATCTCTGGCTAGGAGCAGCGCCTCACCGTCCTTATGTGGAACGAGCCTATCATCCGTTCAACTGGCGCGGGTGGCTGGATTTTGGCACCGGTGTAGTTGGTGACATGGGCGCCCACATCATCGACCACCCATATTGGGCCTTGGATCTGGGTTTGCCGACAAAAATCACCGCCAGCTCCTCACGTTTCGGTCGCGAACTGGAGACCTTTCCAATCGCGTCCAAGATTCACTTCGATTTTCCGGCGAGTAACGGCAGGCCGCCAGTCAAGATGACCTGGTATGACGGAGGGCTGCTGCCAGAGCGCCCAGAGGGCTTGGAAAACGGTCGTCAGATGGGAGATAACGACGGGGGAGTTCTCATCGTGGGCGACAAGAATACCTTGATGCATGGTGTATATGGCCGCAATCCGCAGCTGATTCCGGAATCGGTCCACGCCTCTACATCGGTGCCAGCCAGAACACTGGCCCGCTCCCCTGGGATCTATCAAGAGTGGATTGACGCCATCAAGGATCGCAGCAAGCGCACAACATCAGGTTTTGATTATTCTGGGAAACTCACCGAGACTATGCTGCTGGGCAATATCGCGACGATTAGGGCCAATGAACACAAGGTGCTGGAATATGATGGCAGCGCCATGCGTTTCACCAATGATGAAGGGGCAAACGCCTATCTGAACAAGACTTATCGTCCGGGATTCGGTCTCGCCTGACTGCTGGGGAGTGAGAAGCTTATGGCACAATCTACGGCTCGGTGTCCTGTTGTGCACAACAGAATGATGAGATGGACTTAATTGCTTGATACGCAGCAAATGAAATTCTTTCTGAATCAAGTCTTGGCTAGTGCATTCGTAACTGTTGTTCTGGCCATGATGACTGCCAGCCTTTACGCGCAAACCGTCGATTGGCGCCAGCGGGGGCCTGAGCCCGCCAAGATTGAAGGTGCCGGCATGAGCGCCGCTCCATCCGACGCGATCGTTCTATTCGGTGGCAATAATCTTGATGCTTGGGTCACTGCAGTATCGGAAGAGCCTGCAAGTTGGCGAATAGAGAATGGGGTAACGACTGTCACGCCAGGCTCGCGAACTATCAAAACCAAACAAGTCTTTGGCGATATCCAGCTGCATTTGGAATGGCGCCCCACGGCTATTATCGAGGGAAGCGGCCAGAGTCGAGGCAATAGCGGCATCTTCCTGCAATCAATCTATGAGGTTCAGATTCTCGATAGCTGGGAGAACCCTACCTATGTCAACGGTCAGGCTGGCTCCATCTATCTGCAGCATCCGCCGCTGGTAAACGCAGCCAAGCCCCCAGGGAATTGGCAGAGTTATGACATTATCTTCAAGGCGCCGGTGTTTGGCAGTAATGACGTGTTGCGTTCGCCTGCCTATGTGACTGTTATCCACAATGGGGTCGTGGTGCAAAACAATGTTGAGCTGCAGGGCGCAACCTATACACCGATGCCAGAGGTTGGCGCCCGCTGCGTTCCCTACGCCCAGGAGCGCGAGCAGGACTGTAGTGGCAAAATGCCACTTACACTGCAGGATCATGGTCAGGTCGTGTCTTTTCGCAATATATGGGTCAGAGAGCTGTAAGCAATGATGAAAATTGGATTAACTGTATGGTGCTTACTGTTAAGCAGCGTGACTATTGCACAGTCGAATCAGCAGGGAGGTTGGATTCAACTGTTCAATGGTGAAGACCTTAATGATTGGGTGCCGAAGTTTACTGGTTATCCCCTGGGTGAAAACTACCTTGATACGTTTCGCGTGGAAGACGGCCTGTTCAAGGTTTCTTATGAAAACTGGAATGACTTCAATAGCGAGTTTGGCCACATCTTTTATCGCGAACCGTTCTCCCATTACTTGTTGCGAGTCGAATATCGCTTCGTGGGAGATCAGGTCACTAACGGGCCGGGCTGGGCCTATCGTAACAACGGCATCATGTTTCATAGCCAGTCTCCTGAGTCCATGACGCTAGATCAGGAGTTTCCAGCCTCCATCGAAGCGCAGATGCTGGGTGGCAATGGCGAAGACGAGCGCCATACGGCCAACGTCTGCTCCCCCGGGACACACTATGTGATGGATGGCGAGCTCGTTACGGTGCATTGCATCAACTCATCATCTCAGACCTATCATGGCGATCAATGGGTCACCATGGAACTGGAAGTGCGGGGCAGTGACATGATTCGGCATGTCGTCAACGGCGAAACCGTATTTGAGTATTCCGATGTGCAGCTCGATCCCGAAGACCCGGACGCCCAGCGTTTGCTTGCTTCAGGTTCGGCTATCGAAGTGACTGGTGGATATATTTCCGTGCAGGCGGAGAGCCATCCAATGGAGATAAGGAAGCTGGAAGTTTTCCCGCTCGCGCTTTAATTAGGTTTCTATAACGCAAATCAACACGGGTCAGAGTAAAAATACAGCACTGTATTTTTACTCTGACCCCTTTTTCTTCTTTTTCTTTTCCTACCTAAAGCGCGCCCTCAGCAACTAAGTCGGCCGCATAATGCGCTGCCCTGGCGCTGAATGCCATATAAGACAATGAGGGATTCTGGCAGGCGGATGAAGTCATGAATGCGCCGTCAGTAATAAACAGATTGGGTACATCGTGTGCCTGGCACCAGCCGTTAAGCACAGACGTCGCTGGGTCACGACCCATGCGTGCCGAGCCCATTTCATGAATGCGATTTCCCGGTTTAGAAAGATCAGCGTCATTGGAAGTGATGTTAATGCAGCCCGCCGCCTCCATCATGGCCCTGGCGTCTTTTAGTGCTTCTCGCTGCATGATGTGTTCATTCTCACCATAGGCCACATTAAATATCGGCACTGGGTTGCCCCAGCGGTCTCTGCGTGAAGCGTGCAGAGTCACGCGATTGTCAGGATTGGGTAGCTGTTCACCGAAGGCTAATACGCTGAAGCGCCAGGGCCCGGGAAGTTTGTGCGCTTCCTTGAAGTCTCGCCCAATCCCCGCAATCTGGCCACCGGCATTTCCCAGCGGACTCGCGCCGCCCTGGAAACCGAAGCCACGCTTATAAGGCTTGTCGTTCTCGGTGACGTTGGCGTAGCGCGGAATATAGATGCCGCCGCTCGGACGTCGCCCAAACACAGTCTTGTCGTCAAAGCCGGTCATGATGCCTGCCACGCCGGCGCCGCTGACGTGGTCCATCAGGTTGCGCCCGACTTGGTCTGAGCGATTGGCCAGACCGGTTGGGAATGCTTCGGATTTTGACTGCAGTAGAATCAAGGCGGAGGCGATGGCCGAGGCATTGAGAAACACCATCTTCGACGTATAAGTCCGGCGTTCATTGGTCTCCGCATCAATCACCTGCACCCCGCTGACACGATTGCTAGCGAAGTCATAGTCCAGGCCTCGCACTATGGCATTGTGGATGATGGTGAGATTGCCGGTGCGCTCGGCGGCCGGCAGGGTCGCATTCAATGATGAGAAGTAAGCCTTGAAGGTGCAACCATGGTGACAACGATTGCGAGACTGGCAGTTGGTTCTGCCCAGAGAGCGCTGCTCTTCCGTTGCATCCGTGAGGTGAGCGATGCGTGCCGGAATCACGTTGCGACCATTGAATGTGGTTTCGATCTTTTGTTTGAATGACTTCTCGGCATCCGTCAGCTCAAAGGCGGGCTGGAACACGCTGTCTGGTAGCTGGTTCAAACCTTCTTCGCTGCCGGCAATGCCAATAAATTTTTCCACCTTCTCATACCAAGGCACGATTTCCTCGTAGCGTACTGGCCAGTCAACGCCAACTCCTTCCTCCTTGTTCGCGGTAAAGTCCTGGGGTCCCATACGGTAGGTCTGGCGACTCCACATGATAGAGCGGCCTGCTGTATGGTAACCCCTTAGCCAGTCATAGCTGGTGCCTTCGGCTTCCTCGTAGGGATGCTCATCGTCTTTCACCCAGAAGTGCTTGGTCGACTCCTTGATGGCGTAGGCGACGCCGCCGTATTGTTTAGGGTAATGCTGTTTGATTTCATCCTGGGGCACGTTGTCCAGGTTAGGGCTTTGCCATGGTGCTAACTGATCCGTGTAATCACGTTCAGGAATGATCTCTGGACCGCGCTCTAATACCAGGACTTTCAGGCCGCGTTCCGTGAGCTCTTTCGCGGACATGCCGCCACTCATCCCTGAACCAACTACGATTGCATCAAAATCTGCCATACTGTTTCTCCTAGTCCCCAGCCGAGATGTCAACGCTGGGGTCCCAGCGTCCGGGTAATGCGACCCATTTAAGCTCTTCCATCGCGCCTTCCTCGGTAGCGAAGTAAGCCCGGGTTATGTAACCCTTGAGGGAGCGGTATCCAGCGAGGCCGCCGCCGGAGAAGGCATTACTATCCAGTTCTGTCAGTACGCGGACTGCGGTTTCTTCGCTGGCGCTCAGAAAATTTCCGCTGGCAGCATCCAGGCGCGCTGCAATGAGCTGCAGTGCTTTACGATGAATGCTGCGGGTTTCATCGCTGGCCCAATCCGTCATCAGTCCATCTAGGTAACCCGGCACGTTGGCGTCCAGCGCGCCAGGTGTCTCGGTGCGCGGAATGATCAGGTCACAAATGCGACTTAACAGCGCTATCTCGTTGCCGGTATAGAAGCGGCCGCGCTGCCCCGGTGCCGTGGCGGCAATGGTCGCGGCGCCACTACAGGCACTCAGTGCGGTTGCGCCGCCTACAGAGACTATAAGGCCCTGTAGGAACTCTCTTCGTGTTTTCATGATGTTCTCTCCTGGCGGGCTCATGGCTGCCTCTGCAAGCTAGAACCGCAGGTTGCGGACGGTATAAATGCTGCTGGCAATCGATGCAATCCCATTGCCGGGATTGTCGTGCTCAACGAAGTAATGTTTGAAGCCTGCGGTTTCTACCTGCGCGAAAATCTCGGCAAAGTTAATAGTGCCATTACCTACAGGTGCCATACGTCCTAAATTATCCATATCTTTAACGTGCAGCATGCTGAAGCGGCCCGGGTGATTGGAAAAATACGAAAACGGATCTACCTCGGCATTGGTTATCCAGAAAAGATCCAGCTCGAAATCAACCAGCTCAGGTTCCGTTTCATTCAACAGCACATCGTAATGCACCTGATTTCCAGTGCGGTGGAATTCAAAGCTATGGTTGTGATATCCCATCTTCAGGCCGGCGGCTCGACAGGCTTCTCCCGCACGGTTAAGCGTTTCCGCGTGGTGTTTGAAATCGTCAAGGCTGCGTTCGTTGTTCGCAACAATTGGCACGACGATGAATTGCTGCCCCAGCTCTGCGGCAAAATCGATTTCTTTCTGTAAATCGGCTCGTATTGCTGCCAGCTGGATATGAGCAGCGGGACTGATCATGCCATTATCATCCAGCACTTGTCTTACTTCCCTGGCACTTCGATTGAAATAGCCGGCAAATTCCATCTCTCGATAACCAAGGTCTGCGACTTTGGCCAGTGTGCCTTCAAAATCCTGTGACATTTCGTTTCGGAGGGTGTAAAGCTGAAGCCCCACGCGCTCGACGTGACGTGATTGGGCGAAGCTCAGCGGCGGCAGCATGCCGCCAGCGGCCAGCACCAGGCCTTTGCCCAACAGCTGGCGACGACGCAGGGATTTATCAGTATTCCTCATCACTGTATTCCTCTCAATTGAAGCAAAGAGACTAACGTAATTTGAAGGTATGAAAAAGCCTTTATAGCAGCTCGTGCCAAGGCGATAGGTCAGGGTTTTAGGCGAGGGCTTAGGGCTCTGATTCCAGGCTTGTCCACACGCCACCATTTGTCGAGGAGAGAACCGCTTTTTCGACGAACTCTACGCCTTTCAGTCCATCGGTCACCGTGGGCACCAGGTTTGCGTTGCCTGGAGTCGCTTGCTGATTCTTGAGGGCCTGAATCTGATCAGCGAAGTCCCGATACAGGTTGGCGAATGCTTCCAGAAAGCCCTCTGGGTGACCGCCGGGAATACGGGTTACCGCGTTGGCGGAATCGCCTGCGGCGCTGCACCCGCGGGTGATGACTCGGGGCGTTTCTCCCAACACCGAATACCTGAGTTGATTGGACTGCTCTTGAAACCATTCTAGGCTTGCATGGTCTCCGTAGACGCGGATGCGTAAGCCGTTCTCATGACCGACAGCGACTTGGCTAGCCCAGAGTGAGCCCCGTGCACCATTATTGAAACGCAGCAGCATCTGGGCATTGTCATCGAGTTGTCTGCCTTGGACGAAGGCGTGTAAGTCCGCGAGCAGGCTGGTGACTTCAAGACCGGTGACAAACTCTATCAAGTGGAAGGCGTGGGTACCGATATCTCCAAGCGAACCGCCAGCTCCCGCTAGTTTGGGGTCGGTGCGCCAGGTCGCCTGCTTCTGCCCGCTGGATTCTAGGTCGGTACTTAACCAGTCCTGTGGATATTCAACCTGCACCACCCTGATATCGCCCAATTCGCCATTCCCGATCATCTCCCGGGCTTGTCTTACCATAGGGTAGCCACTGTAATTATATGTAACGGCGAACAGCAGACCGGTTTCTTCGACCAGGGCCTGAAGCTCGCGCGCATCCTGCAAACAGGTGGTAAGGGGCTTGTCACATATCACATGGATGCCCGCTTCCAGAAAGGCTCTGGCCGGTGCATGATGCAGATAGTTGGGCGTCACAATGGCAACCGCTTCGATGCCGTCGGCCCGAACGTGCTCTTCCTGTGCCATGGTGGCAAAGTCTTCGTAAGCGCGATCTTCGGCGACTCCGAACTGGGCGGCGGATTCCTTCGACCTGATAGGATCGCTGCTAAAGGCACCAGCAACAAGCTCATAACGATCGTCCAAGCGCGCGGCTATACGATGCACATCGCCGATCAAAGCGCCGGTTCCGCCACCTACCATGCCCAGCCTGATTTTCATGACAGTCCCAGAATGCGGCGATTGCTGGCGTCATCAGTGCCCGCATCAGCGAAATCATCAAACGCTTTGTCGGTTACCTGGATTATATGGTCGCGGATAAACACCGCGCCTTCCCGAGCACCTTGCTCGGGATGCTTGAGGCAGCACTCCCATTCCAGCACGGCCCAACCATCGAAGTCGATGGCCGCAAGTTTGGAGAAGATGCTTTTGAAATCCACCTGGCCATCGCCCAGGGAGCGAAAGCGTCCGGCGCGGTCGACCCAGGACTGGTAACCGCCATAGACCCCTTGCTTTGCAGTGGGATTGAATTCTGCATCCTTGATGTGGGCCAGCTTGATGCGATCCTTGTATGCGTCCATGAAGCCAAGGTAATCCAGTTGCTGCAGAATCAAGTGGCTAGGGTCAAACAGGATATTGCAGCGGGGGTGATTGTGCACTCGCTCCAGAAACATTTCGAAAGTTACGCCATCATGTAAATCTTCACCGGGATGAATCTCAAAACCTATGTCCACACCGGCGTCATCGAAGGCATTCAGAATAGGCAGCCAGCGCTTGGCCAGTTCATCAAAGGCGGACTCGACCAGACCGGCCGGACGCTGCGGCCAGGGATAGAAGTAGGGCCATGCGAGGGCGCCAGGAAAACTGGCGTGAGTAGTCAAGCCAAGGTTCTTGGAGGCTTTTGCGGCAAGCAGCAGTTGTTCTACCGCCCAGGCCTGTCGTGCCTTGGGATTACCCTGCACTTCGGGTGCCGCGAAACCATCGAACATCTCGTCATAGGCTGGGTGCACCGCGACCAGCTGCCCCTGCAGGTGGGTTGAGAGTTCGGTGATTTCGATATCGCGATCCGCCAAGATGCCGCGCAGTTCATCGCAGTAGCCCTGACTCTCGGCAGCCAGGTTCAGATCAAACAGGCTGGTCTCCCAACTAGGGATCTGAATGCCTTTAAAACCGCAGTCTGCGGCCCAGCTAGATATACTCTCCAGTGAATTAAATGGCGACTCTTCTCCAACAAATTGTGCCAGGAAAATCGCTGGGCCTTTGATGGTTCTCATGCTGATAATTATCCTTTTACGTCTACCCTGAATTTACTCAGGTCGGTGAAAGAAGATTATAAACCCAATTCGGTTGCAATCGACCCCTTGTTCGACTAATTTCGGTTGGGCTTCGGGCTGCCGAAATGCGATTACCACCGCCTAAAACAACGATGGAGAATCAAGCCTTTGGATTTCATTAAGAGTCGCCTCAGTCTGATGATGTTTCTCCAGTACGCTGTGTGGGGCATCTGGCTGCCGGTGCTTGCTACCTATCTGCAATCACCAGTCGCGAATGGGGGTCTGGGATTCACTTCGGGCCAGGTAGGCTTGATCATTGGTGTGGCGGGCTCGATCGGTGCGGTTAGCGCGCCGTTCATTGCGGGACAGTTTGCCGATCGCTATTTCTCCACGGAGAAATTCCTTGCCGTGCTGTTGGTGCTCGGCGGTACCGTAAAGATTACCTTGGCTTTTCAAGAATCATTTGCGGCCTGGTTGCTGCTAGCGACGCTTTATAGCGTGCTCTATATGCCAACGCTTTCTTTGACCAACTCCATGGCCTTCGCCCATCTACAAAACTCAGAGAAGGAGTTTCCAAGGGTTCGCGTTTGGGGAACTATTGGCTGGATAGTTGCGAGCTGGTTGTTTCCCATGATCTGGCTGCAGAACAATCTGGAGTTTCAGATTTTGCCGCCGTTTTTTGTGGGCACCGAAGTGCCCGATGTCACCGCAAGACTGGCGGATACTTTGAAAGTGTCAGGGTTCATTGCCTATATCTACGCAGGTTTTTGTTTTCTATTGCCCCACACCCCACCCAAGAAGGACAGTGTTGAGAAGCTTGCCTTCAAGAAAGCCTTCGGACTCTTTTCACACAGGTCGTTTGCTGTGCTGGTGGCCGCCAGCTTACCAATTGCGGTAATCCATCAGATTTACTTCATGCAGACCGGCCCGTTTTTTGAAAACCAGTTGGGGATGTTGGTTACCTATATTGCGCCGGCCATGACCGTAGGTCAGTTCGCTGAGATTGGGTTTCTCGCCATCCTCGGTGGGTTGTTGTTGCGCCTTGGCTTCAAATGGACAATTACTTTAGGCGCGCTTGCCTACTTTGCGCGCTACGCAATCTGGGGGCTGATAAGCCTGCAGGAAGCATCCGGGCCATCGGTGGATGCAGCAGGTCAGTTTGTCTGGACGACTCCACTAATGATTGGGGTTTTTAGCCAGATACTCCACGGCCTGTGTTATGCCTGTTTCTTTGCGTCTGCCTTCATGTACGTGGACCGTATTGCTGATGCAGATATTCGTAATTCGGCACAGACCGTATTCGGTATCATCATTCTTGGCGTGGGACCGATGATAGCCGGGCCCACTCTCGGCATACTCGGCAATGTGTTTGGGGAGGCTGGCGTAGTCACGAACTTTGCCGGCATGTGGTTTACGCTGGCAATAATTGCTTTGCTGACAGCGGCGCTTGTGATGATTGCCTTCAAAGATGAGACGCAAACTTACGTGAATTAATTGACTGCCCCTTTACCCCATTGTTTAGCCAGGATAGCAAAGCGTGCTGTTCATGTGTCAACACGTTGAAAATACTGCATCTTTGGTAGTTTTTATCTCAAGCCTGCTTAGTACAGTGGTTTGTTCTGTTGCGGCGCACAGCGATAGCGTTGAGACGCTCTCCTGCAATAAGATAGATGATGAGTTTATCCTCGGGCCGCATCTTGCAGTAGTCCACGATGGCCAACTCGTTAGGTTGTTTCACCATGGTGGACTTGGTGTTAATCAAGTTACCCCAGCAACCAGAGACACGATTTTTACATTAAGCTCTATTAACAAAGCCTTTGCTGGCACCTTAACTGCCAAGTTGGTTGCGTAGGAGAAACTACTTCGTCCGACTGTAGTTGGATGAACCTAGAGGAGCTGCCGGGTACCTGGCAGCCGCTTATTATATTAATGACCCGAAGGTTCCTGAGACATGCTCGAAAATTAGGTGAGGGGCGAGATCGCCATGAGATTGCGTGGGCCTGTGAGCAGCTCTCGGCGGGTGACCTGGCAGTTGACGTTGGCGCACACCGAGGTGCTTATGCCTGGTGGTTTCGGCGCGCTGTTGGTGCGGAGGGGCGGGTCGTGGCATTCGAGCCACAAGTCAAATTGGCAGCGAGTATAGGGGCGGCGCTGGTAAAAATAGGTTTCGATAACGTTGAAGTTGTGCCAAACGGTGTTTCCCATGAATCTGGCGTGCGCAAGTTACGAGTGCCGCATACAGGAAAAGGCTATTCTTCTGGCGCCACATTCGAGGAGAAGGTGATCGAGGGCAAAGTTAACGAGCAACAAGCAGATGTTGTATCCCTTGATCAATACTTCGATGGCTGCAATCGCCGCATCGCTCTGATCAAGATAGACGTTGAGGGCCATGAACTGGAGGCACTTCAAGGAGCGGAGCGATTGCTGCGTATGGATCGTCCAGCTGTCCTGCTCGAGGTGGAAGCAAGGCACCGACCAAAGGGGTCGGTGCAACCGGTTTTTGACTATCTCGCTAACCTTGGCTTCGAGGGCAGTTTTTTCCGTAATGGCGAAATGTGTCCGTTGAGCGAATTTGACTCAGCCCGGGATCAGAGCACTGATGGGCCTAGGTTCTGGGAGGCTCCTTCTTACTGCAACAATTTTGCATTCATCAGCTCAAGTTCGCCTGGGTTGTAACCGTACTTGAAAGCATTAGTTAAAAGAAGTGTTTGAGATCGGCTGGGCTTTGTCTTATGCACGACATCGCAATTGCTGCAGAAACAGACTTTATGCAAAAAAGAGCTGGTTGGCTCGGGTTGTATCGGACATTCGTGGCATCGAGTAGACCTTGAGTTTGCGAAAAAAGGCAGTGACAGGCTGGTTTTTTGCGACAGATGCGCACTTTAGCTGGAGTTTATAACCGATTCCACATCTGTGGCAGCGCAGCAGCATCTAGTTCCTCGCGAGCTTTAAGCAAATATTCCTTGAGTCGCTCTACAATCTCGGGATACTCCCTGGTATAGCTATAGGTCTCGCTGGGATCTGACTGCAGGTCAAACAGCAAACCATCCGGTCCATAATAGTTTGAACGTTCAAAACTATTGTGGCCTGCACGATAGCGGGTTTCTACAACGAGCTTCCAGCGCCCGCTGCGCACGCCTACGATGCGATCATTATTAAACAAGAACAGAGCCTGATGGTGTGTACTCTCGGTGCCTGTCAGCAGTGGCATCATGTTTTTGCCATCGATGGTTCGATCATTGGGGCGTTGGCCCCCGGCAAGTTCCAGAAGGGTTGGCATTAAATCAATATTCATTGCCGGTTCATCGGACACCGTTCCTGGCGGAATAGTGCCGGGCCATGATGCGATGAACGGGACGCGCTGGCCGCCTTCCCAGGAGCTGCCTTTGCGGTCTCGGTAGATGCCTGCGCTGCCTTCAAACCATGGCCCATTGTCCGAGGTGAACATTATCAGGGTATTATCCCTCAACCCCTCGCGTTCCAGCGCTGCGATGATTTTGCCCGTGCTCCAGTCAATGGTTTCTACCACATCGCCGTAAAGCCCGGCATCGGATCGCCCATCGAAACGGGGCGAAACAAATAGCGGGACGTGTGGGAAGGAGTGGGGTATGTAGAGGAAAAAGGGGTTGTCGTTATTTTCTTCTATAAAGCGAACGGCCTCGCGCGTATAGCGTTCGGTCAGGGTTGTCTGATCTACCGGGTTTTCTATCATTTGCTTACCGCGATATAGCTCCAGCGGCGTCATGTCGTTGCTGTGCAAGACACCAAAAAATTCATCAAAGCCCTGGTCCATGGGAGACCATTCCAGACGACTGCCAAGATGCCATTTGCCAAACAGAGCGCTGCGATATCCCAGCGGCTGCAGAGCCTCGGCGATAGTGGTTTCTTCGAAAGCGAGGTGAATTTCATTGGTGGGGCGAGCAACATCCGCGACTAGGTCAAGGCGAATGGGGTAGCGCCCGGTGAGCAGGCCGCCGCGTGCGGCAGTGCATACATTGGCGCTGGAATAGAAGCTATCTAGGCGGGCGCCATTAAGCGCCAGACTATCAAGGTGAGGGGTCTTGATCAGGGTCGATCCATACACGCCGAGGTCACCGTAGCCCAAATCATCTGCCATGATGACTATAAAATTAGGCTGTTTGTCCTGCGCTTGGGCGAAGTCTATCGAAGCAACGAGGGTAGTGATAGTGACAAGAAGGGCGATACCGGTGCTAAATAAATTCATGAGAAAAGTTCTGCTAGTTATGGATAGAACGTCTGTGGCATGGCGAGAACGGCGCTGAGACTGCTTGCGGGCTCCTGTTTTTGTCGTCCTTGGCACTCAGGAGGATTCGCATCGGTCGCGTTCTCCTTCAGCATTCTAGCAAATCCAGCAGACTTTGCTGCAAACCGTTTGATTGCCAGGCAGCGTTATGTAATTCAATATGTAGCGATCTACTGCGAGATTAGTGTTGTCAGGGAACATGAATCGAATCGGATTGTCTTTGCTCGTTGCTTGCCTGTGGTCAATGTCGGCGCCGGCTGATGAACTGCTTGTTGCTGCCGCTTCCAATTTCTCCGCGCCTATGAACGAGCTGGTGTTGCGGTTTGAAGCGCAGACTGATCATACGGTCGAGGTCGCTTTTGGTTCTTCTGGCCGCCTGTTTGCCCAAATTAGCAATGGTGCGCCGTTTCAAATTTTTTTCTCAGCCGACCAGGATAAACCTGAGCGATTGCTTGCTTCTGGTTTGGCTGTGCCTGGATCGAGTTTCACCTACGCCACCGGCGCGCTGGTGGTGTGGAATGCCGATGAGCATGCTGCGGTCCCCGACACCCGGGCTCTTAGCCATGATTCCGAGCTACGAATCGCTATTGCTAATCCGCGTGTCGCGCCCTATGGCGCAGCGGCGATGGAAGCTATCGCGAGTCTCGCACTATCGGAAGCCTTAGCGGACAGGCTCGTGCTAGGCGAAAACATTGCGCAGACCTATCAGTTTGTGGATTCAGGCAACGCGCCACTGGGCTTCGTAGCAAAGTCCCAAGTGTTTCTAGATGGTAGTTTGCGCAAAGGCTCGGCTTGGGAAGTGCCTGCCAATTTGCATGCTCCCATCAGGCAGGATGCGGTTTTGCTGACTCGCGCACAGGATTGCGTGGCCTGTCAGCAGTTCCTAACGTTTGTGCAGCTGCCGGATCAGCGAGCGCTTCTTGCAGGCTGGGGCTACCGCTTCGATTGAGCGGAGTGGGCTGGGCAAAAGCTCATAAAAGAGACTGCGCTGTTAGCTTGCCGCTCGACCCAGATATCGCTGAAATGTTTGTTCGACAAAATCATCCACGCCTGGTACGAACAGCACGGCCAACACCATCACAACAATGGCGCCCGCGATACATAAATAGAAAGCCTTCATAGGATATACGCCTTAGTGCTTATGGGTTGTGCTTAGCGCGGTCTTGCCTCAAACAACCACACATTGCCACTCTCGATGGTGGCGCGGGTAGTTTGGGATGGGTATTTGGCGGTGATAGCCGCGGCGATGCCGTCCAGCGCTTCACCACTGTCAATGCGCTGCAGGAAGCGCTCATAGCGGATGCCGTCTATGCGAAATACGGCGTTACCGTTCTCTTGGGCCTGAGCTGGCCACTGCTTCCAGAGGCGTCCTACTTGAGAGTTCATATATCCAGACCACACGTAGAGTTTGCCCGCGTGCTCAACGGTCCAGATTCGGCGTGACGTCGAAGGTACCTGTAACTGCATCTCGATGGTTGGAATCGAATTGACGAATTGCCAGTCAGGTTCCGGGCCGCTGTGCAGGGTGCCGCTGATCAGAGGCCCGCCGGAGAACACGCGATTCGGTCCATCGGCGAAGCGCTGCTTGATAGCGGCGGTTGCAACCGCAGTGATCGGGATCAGGGTTAGGCAGAGAAGTACGATAATGGCGCGGATCAGGATCTTCATGGCTTATGTTCCTGTTTGTATTAGTTTTGCAGCACAGTGCTGGCTCTGAGTTACCAGTGTGTCGACCTTCGGAAAAGCATGATTTCTAGATACCATATCCTAGAAGGGCGCTTTGGCAAAGTTTGCGTGCACCTAATTTGTGGGCAGGCCCTCCGCATACCAGCGAAGAAAGCCACCATTAATATTGGCAATCTCGTCACGCCCGACTTGCCGTAGCAGGTTGAAGGCAAGCACGGAGCGTTTGCCGCTTCGGCATATGGTCATCACTGGCTTGTCGGTGGGCACCTCATCGAGTCGAGCGCGCAGCTGATCAATCGGAATATGCTGGGCACCTTCTATCTGGGTGTTTTCTTCCTCTATTTCTGCCTGGGTACGCACGTCCAGCACATGCACAGCATCGAGGCTGGCGGCCACCCACTCTGGCGCGACTTCTAAAACACCGCTGTAAGTCGTTGTGACCGGCGCCCAGGGTGGCGTCCGAGGGAGTTTGTCGTCATCTGGTTTGCCGGCCTTCAAATTAGCTGGCACCGCAAAATCCAGTTGTTTGGGATGGGGCAGGTTCATGTTCTCCATAAATCCGACAAAATCTGTTTCGTTGGCCTGACCGCCAATGCGGGGGTTGTGGCGTTTCTCCTCGCCAATGGTGCTAGAAGTTCTGCCAGCGTAGTCATGAGCAGGAAACACATTACAGGCATCGGGCAGGGCAAACAGAAGCTCCTTGATGGAGTGATACAACTTGCTGGCAGAACCCTGTTGAAAATCTGTTCTGCCGCAGCCACGGATCAGCAGCGTGTCGCCGGTGAAAACCATGGATTGGTCATTGAGCATATAGCTGACGCAGCCGTCGGTGTGACCCGGAGTGGCGATTACTCTCAGGAAAAAGCTGCCGAAACTGATTTCATCGCCCTGGCTCATGCTTATATCCAACAGGTCTATGCCGGAATCGGCGGATGCAGCTATCTGGCAGTTGGTTCGGTGTTTGAGTAACCAGGCGCCGGTTACATGGTCGGCATGGCAGTGGGTTTCCAAACAGGCTATGAGGGATAGCTCCAACTCCTGAATTAGGGAGTAGTCTCGATTGTGCTGCTCGAATACAGAATCAATCAGTACGGCTTGCCCAGATACCTTATCCGCCAGCAGGTAGGTATAGGTGCCCGATGTTTGATCATAGAGTTGTTTGAAGAGTAAGTGGTCGTTCATTGCCTGTTGCCGATTTCTATTGTTGTAAGCTCAATGCTGTGGTCAGTACCCCAAGGCAGTCGTCTTGCAATTCTGGTTGATTCATCGCACGGATAATCCAGAACAGTATACACTGAGCGTTCGCCGGAAAGAGAATAAGCGCTGTCTCCAGACCGCCCACCATAGTATTAGTTTTCTTGTCAGCAGCCCTGACCCTACTGGTTTTCACGCCGGGTCTCACTGGTGGGTTTCTGTTGGACGATTAACCCAACCTGGCTGTACTCAACCAGGTTTCTGCCAATCCAGGCGTGTCTGAGTTGCTGGAACTGAGCGGGACTGGGTTTGCCGGTCTGTTCGGTCGACCGCTCTCCATACTGAGTTTTTTGCTGAAGCACGGTGTCTGGCCTGATCTATTTCAATTCAAACTGGTTAATGTGCTGATTTACGTCGGCAATGGTTTTTTACTGGCCGCGGTTTGCGTGATGCTGCGCAGATAGAGCGAGCACATGCGGATTGGAAATTTGGCGTTGGTGCTGGTGGTGCTGCTATGGATCTAGCGTAGATGACTCAGAAAATGATGAGTGGAAGGGGCTCATACTTTTGGTTTGCTTTGACCCGCAAAAAGCGCCAATTAAGGTCAAGAATGTGATTTTCTTCGCAAAACGAGAGGCTGAGCGAGAGTTTTTTCCGGCCCTACTGAAGGCAGAATTGTTGAGGCCGAGAGCTTATGATTGGTGTACCAGACCGGCAATCTCATGTCAGAAGTGCCTTGAAATGCCGGCGGCACATGGAAACGTAGCGATCATTGCCGCCAATTTGCACCTGGGAGCCTCGTTTCACCGGATTGCCGGATCCATCCAGTCTGGCTACCATGGTTGCTTTCGCGCCACAGTGACAGATCGCTTTCAGCTCCTTTAGGTTATCGGACCAGGCTAGCAGATATTTGCTGCCTTCGAATGGCTCACCTTGAAAATCGGTGCGCAGACCGTAGGCGAGCACCGGGATATCGAGGCTGTCTGTAACCTCGCCTAGCTGAAACACCTGCTCCTTGGTCAGGAATTGGGCCTCATCCACCAACACGCAGTGCAGTTCCTTGTTGGCATGTAACTCAGCGATCTTAGTGAGCAAGTCATCCTTGGGATTAAAACTCAAGGCCTCGGCTTCCAGTCCAATCCGAGACGTAACTCTGCCTACACCGTAACGATCATCCAGCTCTGGCGCGAGAATCGCGGTATTCATCCCCCGCTCCTGGTAGTTGTAGCTGGACTGCAGCAGAGCGGTGGATTTTCCCGCGTTCATAGAAGAGTAATAAAAGTAGAGTTTGGCCATACTGCTAGCACAAGGTGGCGGGTATCTCAGTGTTGGAGCAACTGAGCTGTCGCATAGTGAGCGCCTGGTTTAATGCATTACTGGGAACTGCTGCTGCCTGCAGCTGCAGATGGGCAAAAATTTGGCGGTTGTTGTAAGGCTCGGGTTCAAAAATCCCCTCGCCGTTGACGCGCCCGGGCAGCATCTTCAATCTAATCCAGCTGCGCACATTGCCGCCGATCAATAGGATTCGATCATTATACTGTTCTACGGCGACGACGATATCGCAATGACTGCGAGCACCCTGGCCGAGTTGACTTCGGCGATCTTCGATACGGCGATAGGCGGGCCTGCTACCGCGACACAACATGTCGCCGGGCACCATCTCTTTCTCGCCCGGGTTGTAAGCTACGTAAGCGGAGCCTGATTCGCCATCGTCTCGAGCCATAATCGCCTGGTCTATGTAGCTATGGTGGGCGATTGCACGTTGAAAGCGTGATGGTTCGCCCAGCCCGCTTTCGCACATGACCCAGGAGATGAATGCGGCGGACCAGGGATTGCGCCAGCGGCTTCCAACACCGCTGGATTCCCATGACTGATTCTGGCGCACCAGAATCCAGGTGCTGTTTGGTGTGGATGACCAGTAGCCGGCGATCGAGTCGGCAACCCGTGCCGCGTCATCGGCTGCAATCAGCGTCCGGCGCCAGGGCTGAGGCTGGAAATTCAGATTAGATGCCCGGGTCTGCGTGAGATCTAGCACACTCATCCCGAAGAATGCCCATTCCTGTACAGCAACATTAATTATGCGCTCTCGCAGATTAGTGTCACCGATAGCGCGACAAGAGCGCTCTAAGTAGACCATATCACCAATCTCGCCGTCGACCCTGGCAGAGGGCGGCATCACATCTAATACGGTGCTCGGAAGGCGATTGATGGGTTCAGCGCTAATTGGTTCCAGCAGCCCGGGAAGGACAAACAGACAGCTGAGGTAAAAGATTGAAGGAAGTCTGGGCACGTCTAAAATAGGCTTGAAAACTGAATCGCAGAACTATAAGAGTATTGCTTCATGAAGTCTAATCCAGAAAATATAACTGTGGCAGACGATGAGCTGAATCCCCGCAGAGACAGGCGAGTATGGTGATTCCATTCCTGATTGCTTAAAATAGGCGCAGGCTTCACAATAATGTCCGTATAAGACTAACAGTTTGCTGGAGAGACCGAGATGGCTAGCTTGAAGAATATTTTTATTGCAGCAGGTGTATTGATTGTCCTGGTGCTGTTTGGCTGGGTCTTTACAGCCCCGTATCTGAGCAATCAGGGCCTGGGTCGCACACCTGGGTTGATTATAGGTGGCACATTGTCTGAGGCGCCGGCCGATTTTACTATCCATAACGATCATGAAGGGCCAATGAAGTTTAAGCTGGAAGGCTTTCCATCTCTAGTTAATTACCTGTCTTGGGTCGCCACAGAGAATGGCATCATTACCGCGACCCGACCTGATGGCGGCTACTGGGGCGAGCGAGTCAAGGCTGGGGGCAATAAGGCCTGGTTGCGCCTTGAGGACAGTACCTACAAGATGCAGGCAGTTCAGATCACCGGGCCACAGCAGCTGGTCATGATGGAACAATGGGCGGCCAAATCGGGCCGGACCCTAAATGAACCTCTATATAATGGGTCAGAACCGTTGAGGGAGTGGGAAGTTTACTACTGGACACCAGAGTAATAGTAGCATTCTTTGGCCCCCGAAAAGGCAGCTTATAGAGCTGCCTTTTTTGATATAGCGAAATGTTATTTAACTGCTTCCAACATTACTGTGATTCTTATCATCAACTGAGCGCTAACTTGAGTGGGTGTGCGGCACAGATGCTTGGCGCGATATTCCTATGACAGATTTACCTCCTCCACTGGATGGTCTGCTGGTTATAGCCTTGGAGCACGCTATTGCCGCGCCACTTTGCACGCGCCAATTAGCTGAACTGGGTGCGCGCGTAGTCAAAATTGAACGACGGAAGCAGGGTGACTTTGCGCGTCACTATGATTCTCGCGTAAATAACTTGAGCTCACACTTTGTCTGGACCAATCGTTCCAAAGAAAGCCTGACGCTTGATCTCAAGCAGGATGAAGCAACAAAGGTGTTAGGCCGACTACTTGCGGATGCTGACGTGCTGGTGCAGAACCTGGCGCCAAATGCGGCTGCTCGCATGGGGCTGAGTTTCACCGACTTGCATGAAACGCATCCACGATTAATCGTCTGTAATATTACCGGCTATGGCGATTCCGGACCCTATGCCAGCAAGAAAGCCTACGACCTGTTGGTTCAGGCAGAGGCTGGTTTTCTCTCGGTCACGGGCACTTCGGACCAGCCTGTGAAGAGCGGTATCTCAATTGCTGACATCGCTGCTGGCATGCAGGCGCATAGCGCGATCCTGGCGGCCCTGCTGCAGCGCCAGCGCAGCGGTTTGGGCAGCTGTATTGATATCTCGATGCTGGAAGCCATGGTTGAGTGGATGGGATTCCCGCTCTACTACGCGTATGAGGGTGGCACTGCGCCGGTTCGCAGTGGAGCGGATCACGCCAGTATCTATCCTTATGGGGTGTTTCGATCTGGTGACGATAAGTTGCTGATGCTTGGGATTCAAAACCATCGGGAGTGGGTGAGTTTCTGTCGGGACGTGCTTGATAGCGAGAGTCTCACGTCGGATCAGCGTTTTGCCAGCAACTCGGCGCGGAGTGACAGCCGTGAGCAATTACAGGCTCTGATTCAGCAACAGTTTGATAAATGGAGTGCAGTGGAGATTGTTAAGCGCTTGGACGCTGCACAAATTGCCAACGCTAATGCCAATGATATGGCCGCAGTTTGGGACCATCCCCAGTTACGCGCACTCAAAAGATACATAGAGGTTGATTCACCAGCAGGGCCGGTCAGTGCATTGCAACCACCGGGCCACAATAATTCTTATGACCCCGCAATTTCGGCCGTCCCAGACTTGGGGCAGCACACCGATAGCATATTGACTGGCTTGGGCTACTCTACGGAGCAAATAAGCCAGCTGAAGAGCGCCGGGGTAGTCTGAGCTGCACAGCGCGAGAGACTGATGTCAATGACCAGTTATCAGAATTCGGGATCGTCGTCGTCATCGCTTGATGTAATCGCTTTGACTTCAATCTTGTCTCCCGAAAATTGCCATTTGATATTGAAGTCATAGAGTGTCATGCCGTATTGCTTGTCATCATTAGCCTGCACGCGCCAGGCAGGTCTGGGATCCTGCTGCAGCACCGCAACAATAAAGTCCCGCAGTCGGGGATATTCGGCAGCAGACGCAGTTAGGTCCTGCATGGCTGAAGCTGAAAATGAGATTGTCCGTTGGCTACCGGGCTGTTCATTGGCAAATCCTGATTCCGCGTCGGCAATCGAATCGGCGTAGGTTACATACGGTTTGATATCGAGGATTGGGGTTTCATCCACAATGTCGATACCGCCTACTCGCAGAGCAAGCTTGCCGTCTACTTCCGCGCTTCCCAGATTACGGACCACTGACAGGCCGATGGAATTGGGACGAAAGGGAGAGCGGCTGGCAAACACGCCGACTTTTTCTTTACCTCCCAGTCGCGGTGGATGTACCAAAGGCGACCAGCCTTGCGCGCTGGTTTCGTGAAAATGCCATATCAGCCACAAGTGGGAAAACTGGTCCAGTGCACGCAAACCATTTGCATCAGCAAATTCCTTCTCAAAAACCAATTCGCCCATGGCTTCTGGTACCAGGTTGGGTTGCCTAGGGATGGCGAACTTCTGCTTATAGGGGCCGCGCAGCGTGGCAATTGTTTTGTAAGTGAATTCTGTCAAGTGTTTAGTTCCGGATGGCTTCATACACCATCTGTGTGGCGAAGGTGTTATCGAATGGCGTGCCGGTGGGGCCACCCCATTTTTGCACCATGTATACGAGGTAGAAATCATTCTCCTCGTCCACTACAAAGATGGTGCCGCCGATTCCGCGCCACCCAAAATTGTGGGGGCCGTCAGGATCATCGCTGCTAGGCTGCAGGTGAAATCCTAGGCCCCAGTCACCGGCGTCGCCATAGAAGAAATATTCGCGAGAAACGTCTGGTCCGAGGGTGCCTTCGCGCATCATGTTCAGGGTCGATTCTGACAGGATACGCTCCCCCCTGAAACTGCCGCCATTCAGGAGCATGAGTGCGAATCTGGCATAGTCCTCGGTTGTGGAATTGAGTCCGTGGCCACCTGCCAGCATGGCTCTTGGTTTTGTGTTGTCGGTCATGGGGCCATAGATGGGTTCGGCAATGCGGAAGGCGTCGGGCTGCGCCACCCAGAAGCTAGTATCGCGCATTCCCAGCGGATCGAAGATACGCTCCCGTAAGACTAGATCCAGTGTCTCTCCAGTAGCGATTTCCAGTACAGCCCCCAATACATCGGTGGAGTGGCCATAATGCCAGGCAGTCCCGGGCTCAAACAGAACCGGCAGGCGTCCGATACGAGTTGCCAATTCTTGGGCGGTGATGGCATTGAAAGCCTCCATGAAGTTAGCATCAACGGTATTCTGATCTGGTCTCGTTAGTACATCAGGAAAGCTGTCGCGGTATATTGGGCCCAGCGGTGTGTTCATGGCAAATGGCTGCTGCACAATGCCGGACTGATGCATGAGAAGATGGCCAATTGTCATGATATTTTCGGCAGGGCTGCTGGTGCCGGTTTCACCGTCTATGACCTGGAGATCCGCAAATCCGGGAATGTAGTCACTCACGGGATCATCCAGCCCGAGCATGCCATCCTCAATCAGCGTCATGGCAGCCACACTTATAACCGGCTTGGTCATGGAATAAATGCGAAATATCGTGTCCTTGTTGACTGGCGTCTCGCCCCTTGCGGTTTGGGTGCCTGCGCTCTCGAGGACGCCTGCACCGTCTCTATTTCCCACCAATAGCAATGCTCCAGAGATATGCCCGCTATCTACTGCCCGCTGCATCTCATGCCTGATTTTGTCCAGTTCTGACTGATCGATGTTGAAATTGCTGGGATGAATCGGATTTAAGGCTGAGATAAAACTTTCAGCATCATCGCTAAGTGAAATGTCGAGGTTATAGTCGACCCGGCAGGTGAAAAGCGGAAGCGTAAGCAGTGATAAGAAAAAGGCGCGTGTCATTTGGGGAATCTCCAGAGTCAGAGTAAGCGTGGTTATATTCAGCTGCGAGGGTATGTCTTCATTTCTGCCTTGAAGCGCTTGAAGTTTTTAACATAAGTCTCTGCGCTTAGAATCAGGCGTGCCTGTTGCTCCTTGCTCAGAGCCTTTATCACTTTAGCGGGCGAACCCATTACCAGTGAGCCATCGGGTATTTCCTTACCCTCGGTAACCAGGCTGTTGGCGCCTATCAGGCAGTTTTGACCAATCTTGGCGCCGTTGAGGATCACGGAGTTGATGCCTATCAGTGAGTTATCGCCAATACTGCAGCCGTGCAACATGACCTTGTGGCCCACAGTGACGTTCTTGCCAATAGTGAGTGGGACACCTGGGTCGGTGTGCAGCACTGAGCCATCCTGAATGTTGGAGTTTTCGCCGACGCTGATGAGGTCGTTATCGCCGCGGATCACGGCGTTGAACCAGACGCTGGCATTGTTTTCTAGGCGGACCTTACCAACAACAGTGGCGTTATCCGCGACGAAATAGTCTTTCCCGGTTATTTCGACTGCGTCCCCTCCCAGACTATATATCATTGCGTTGCTCCTTGATCTAAATGTTGTTGCGGGTGAACGACGCTATTCTAACCCTGAGTCAAGCGCAGGTCTTGCGTGGCCCTGCAAGTGCAGCCTGTATATCTCAGAAAGCAGAGAATAAGAGGTGTGAGGCCCGCGAGGCTGTTGTAGACTTGGCTGTAGTTCAACAATAAGGAGGTACTGACATGCCGTCATCCTGTGTTCTTCTCAAATCTTTGTCAGTCTGTGCTGCGCTCGCTGCATCCAGCGGCGCCATCTCTGACGATACCGATTTCATCACCGGTGAGGGTTTGCCCAATCCGAACCCTGTTGTCATTCCAAACTGGGGAGACCTCCCAGCTGGCCGCAACTGGGGCTCGACTGCCGGTATCGATATTGATCCGAATGATGGGCATATCTGGGCCTATGAGCGCTGTGGCGCCAGCAGTTTCGGTGGCGGTGCGCCGATCAACTGCGACACGAACCCGGTAAATCCTATTTTCAAATTTGATCGTTACTCCGGTGAGGTTATGGCGAACTTTGGCGGTGGCCTCATGCAGACCCCTCACGGGATCCACGCCGCTGCCGATGGCACAGTGTGGGTCACGGATTTTGCCGCCAGTGCCGATGGTAGCAAGGGCCACCAGGTCCATCAGTTCAGTGCCGATGGCGTGTTATTGATGAGTCTCGGAACTCCCGGTCAAACCGGGATTGGACCAGATACTTTCAACCAACCAAATGATGTGATTGTCGGACCAGATGGCAGCATCTATGTGTCTGATGGCCACAATGGTCAGGGCATGACCAGCAATCAGGCCATGGAGGAAGGCCGCGCTGCCGGCAATACCGCCCGCATAATGAAATTTGCGCCGGACGGTACTTTTATTAAGCAGTGGGGCGAGATCGGCGTGCGCCACGGCGAATTCCGTACGCCGCACGCCATGGAATTCGATGCTTACGGCAGACTTTGGGTTGCGGATCGCGGTAACCATCGTATCGAAATTTTTGACCAGCAAGGTAACTACCTGGATTCACGCTATGCCTATGGACGCATCAGCGGTCTGTTTATTACGGACGACGGCATGGTGTACGCCATTGATTCAGAATCCAGCCCGACTAACCATGTGGGATGGCGCAATGGCGTCCGCATCGGCCCGGTTGATGAAGATGTGATTGTTGGTTTTATCCAGCCTTTCGATAGGCCTGACAGGGTTGGCCAAGGCACAGCCGGCGAGGGAGTCGCGGTGGATGGTGATGGCAACGTTTATGCAGCCGAGGGTCCCAACTCACTGAGCTGGGCAGGTGGTGCTTTTACTAAATATGAAAAGCGCTAACCCCAAGCTCTTGCTGAAAGGGTAAGTCGCGGCCTTGATCGGTTGCGCAAACGAAAAAAGTCCGCTAAGTAGCGGGCTTTTTTCGTTCATCAGCAAGGACTTTTAAGAGCTATTTGATTTCCATGAGTACATCACCTGGCGTGACGCGATCGCCTTTGGCAACGTTAACCAATGCCACCTTGCCAGCAATATTGGCATTGATTTCAGACTCCATCTTCATGGCTTCGGTCACCAGCACCGCCTGACCTGCTTCAATCAGGTCTCCTTCATTGACCAGTACTTCAACCACATTGCCCGGCATCGCGGCAGTCACGTGCCCAGGTTCACTAGCCTGTTTGCGCTTGCCTTCATCTTCAGCCACGTATTCATTCAGGGGCTCGAAGATGACTTCTTCCGGCATGCCGTCCAATGAGACATAGAGTTTTCGGCGGCCACCGCCGGAATCACCCACACCAGTTATGGCAACTTCATAGGTTTCGCCGTGGACATCCACTTTAAATTCCGTTGCGGTAGTGCTCGAAGGTCGGCCGCCGGCATCGATAGGCAATAAGGGTTCGGGCTGCAGAGTACCTGCGCGCCGCTGCTCCAAATACTCTCGGCCCAGATCAGGAAACATGGCGAAAGTCAGCACGTCTTCTGCAGACTCGGCCAAATCACCGATATCCTGGCGCAGCTTATCCATCTCGGGCGCCAAAGCATCGGCCGGGCGTTCCTGGCTGTAGCTATCGTTGCCAATAGCCTGCTTGCGAACCGCTTCGTTCACAGCAGCTGGGGGTTGGCCATAGCCACCCTGTAAATAACGTTTCACTTCATTGGTTGTGGTCTTGTAGCGCTCACCAGCCAACACGTTGTAGACCGCCTGAGTTCCGACAATCTGCGAGGTGGGTGTGACCAGTGGAGGATAACCAAGATCTTTCCTGACCCGCGGGATTTCGTCGAATACGTCCCGAATGCGATCCAGGGCATTTTGATCCTTTAGCTGGTTTGCCAGGTTAGACATCATGCCGCCCGGTACCTGATTGACTTGTACTGAAATGTCCTCGCGGGTGAATTCACTTTCAAACTGGTGGTACTTTTTTCGAACCTCACGGAAATAATCGCTGATCTCCATTAAGGGATCGAGCGCGAGCCCGGTGTCGTATGCTGTACCCTGCAGTGCAGCGATCTGAAATTCAGTTGCGGGATGGGAAGTGCCACCGGCAAAAGAAGAGATTGCGGTGTCGATGCGATCTACCCCGGCCTCAATGGCTTTCATTTGGCATAGCGGCGCGAGCCCGGAAGTGGCATGGCTATGAATCGAAAGTGGCAAAGGCACATTGTCCTTGATTGCCTTGACCAGGTCATAAGTACCGTAAGGAGTTAAAAGGCCCGCCATATCTTTGATGGCAATGGAGTCGGCGCCCATGTTCTGCAGTTGCCGGGCCTGCTCTACAAACAGATCAGTTGTGTGGACCGGACTGGTGGTAAAACAGATAGTGCCCTGGGCATATTTGCCGCTGCGCTTGACTGCTTTCATCGCAGTTTCGATATTGCGCAGGTCATTAAGTGCGTCGAATACACGGAACACATCGATGCCGTTCTCTGCGGACTTCTCAACAAAGGCAGCGACCACATCATCAGCGTAGTGGCGATAGCCCAACAGGTTTTGTCCGCGCAGCAGCATCTGCAGTCGGGTGTTGGGAAGCGCCTGGCGCAGTTGCTGTAACCGCACCCAGGGGTCTTCCTTGAGGAATCGAATACAGGCATCGAAGGTGGCGCCACCCCACACTTCCAGGGACCAAAAGCCCATCGCATCCAGTTTCTCGCAGATTGGCAGCATATCTTCCGTGCGCATACGTGTGGCGATGAGAGACTGATGTGCGTCTCGCAAAATCACCTCGGTCACTTCAATTCGGCGGGTGTCACTCATTAGTTTTGTCCTTGGATTCTTACCAGCCAGCGTAGGCGGCGATTGCTGCAGATAGCGCTAGCGCCACGTCACTTGGATGTCGCTTGTCTGAATAGCGAGATAACTCAGGGTGGCAAGCGACAAAGCTGGTGTCGAATTCCTTGTTGCGAAAATCCGGATGTTTGAGAATTTGTTGATAGTAGTTCGCAGTAGTGCGAATGCCGTGTAAGCGCATGTCATCAATGGCGCGCTGGGCGCGACTGACCACCTGCTCCCAGCTCAGCGCCCAAACTACAAGCTTTAAGCACATGGAGTCGAAATATGGCGGAATTTCATAACCCGTGTAGATGGCGGTATCGACTCGTACGCCAGGCCCACCCGGAGCGTAATAATGGGTGATGCGTCCAAAGCTAGGTAGAAAGTCATTCTTGGGATCTTCAGCATTGATACGCAGCTGCATGGCGAAGCCTCGATAACTTACGTCTTCCTGGCCATAGCCAAGTGCTTCTCCCGCCGCGATACGAAGCTGTTCCTGCACGATATCGATGCCAGTGATCTGCTCGGTGATCGTGTGCTCCACCTGGATGCGGGTATTCATTTCCATGAAATACACATCGTCCCCGGCTAAAAGAAATTCCACAGTGCCGGCGCTAACGTAACCCACAGCCGCAGCAGCCTTTACAGCAAGTTCGCCCAGCCGATTTCGCAAGGTATCATTGATCTGTGGACTCGGGGCGATCTCTATGAGTTTCTGGTTGCGGCGCTGAATTGAACAGTCTCGCTCGAACAGGTGAATGACCTTGCCGTGGGCATCGGCCAGCACCTGAACTTCGATGTGTTTGGGGTTAACGATGAATTTTTCCATGAACACTTCGGCAGAGCCAAATGCCTTGGTGGCTTCGGAGATTACGCGCGGAAACTGCTTCTTAAGGTCTGCAGCATCATCGCAGCGGCGGATGCCGCGACCGCCACCACCAGACGTCGCCTTTACCATGACCGGGTAGCCGATGCGTTCTGCTTCCGCGAGCGCTTCATCCAGATCGGCAAGATTACCCTCCGATCCGGGAGTTACTGGCACACCCGCAGCAGTCATAGCCATTCGGGCCTGGGTCTTGTCCCCCATGCGCTTAATTACTTCAGCATTGGGGCCAATAAAGATAATGCCTTTCTCTTCACAAAGCCGGGCAAGTTCGGGGTTCTCGGAGAGAAAACCGTAGCCAGGGTGAATTGCGTCACAGCCTGTTTCCACGGCAAGGTTTACTATGCGTAGAGGATCAAGGTAGCCGGCAAGTGGGTCGCTGCCCAGGGAATAAGCTTCGTTTGCGCGTTTGACAAAAAGTCCGTAGCGGTCAGGTTCTGTGTATACCGCAACCGAACGGATTTGCGCCTCGGCGCAGGCGCGCGCCAGACGAAGGGCGATTTCACCGCGATTGGCGATTAGAACTTTGGCGATGGATGTGCCCATCATGAAC
>Ga0315331_10000378_pt1 | contig 30264 bp, 33 predicted proteins | sample M160m34915metaG_FD_203456 | JGI IMG/M metagenome (GOLD analysis project Ga0315331, IMG submission 203456) | Ammonia-oxidizing marine archaeal communities from Monterey Bay, California, United States - M1 60m 34915 | ecosystem: Environmental > Aquatic > Marine > Intertidal zone | place: USA...
CATCAGTTTTTGGAGGTAGCAGAACCGCCAATTGAGGCATGGGTCATTTGTGCGTCTTGGAGTCAATCGCTGGCGATACAACAGAAGTTGTGGGCTTTGATACCAAAGCATCGAGTGCATGAGAATACAGAGTTTGACCCTGTGAAGGGATTTAGGGGTGTGAACCCGGCATGCCGATTTGACAACGATAGCCTCATCAGAATCAAGACGACGCAGCAAGGCGGTTTGAGCTTGGCGGGCAGTTCAATTCAGTGCGCGTTGTTTGATGAGCCACCAAAATCGGCGCGGATATTTTCAGAGGTACAAAAGCGCGTGATGCGGGCAGGCTCACAGGGCCTTTGTGCGTTGACGCTCACGCCTGTCAATGCTCCGACTGATTGGCTAAAAGAGGCTTGTGAGGCAGGCCTGATTACAGATCATCATTACAAGCTTGAAAAAAAGAACCTCATACCGGTTGGATATCATGAGCCCTTAGTCTTGAAGGATGGCACGGTGTGCAATCAGGCTTGGATAGACAAGATTGTGTCAGAGTCGATGCCGTGGGAGGTCCCGGTCGTGGTTCATGGTGAATGGGAAATGCAGAGCGTGGGCGCAGTCTTTACAGACTTCAATGATAGCCACATCACCAAAGACAAGCCCAAAGGAGAGGTCAAGCTGGCCCTTGGAATGGATCATGGTGACGGTGCTTCATTTAGTCAGGTGTGTGTCTTGTGTGCTGTGGATGACTCTGGTGAGCACGAAAAGGTGTGGGTGCTCGATATGTACTCATCAGAAAGCACAACAACGCCAGACATGGATGCAGAAAGCATCAATATCATGCTACGCAGAAATGGGCTTGAATGGTCTAATATTGACTATGTTTGGGGCGATCGTGCGTATCCGGGCAGACGTTCAGGAGCCTCCAAGAAGAGCAACAACGATTTAATGCACGCAATGGCGCGCACGCTGCGAGTTCCACAGAGCAGGTTAAGGCCTTCAATCAAAACCGTTAAACGTGGTCAAAATCGTGGGGCGGGTTCAGTGCATCGTGGGACACGCTTCATACATTATGCTATGATTCGTCCGGGACACTTCCACATACATCCTCGATGCACTAGGCTTATCGATTCTCTGAAACGTTGGCAAATGCGAGATGATGAGTGGAAACATGCTATTGATGCTTTGAGGTATACTTTGCAAACGTGGATTTTCCAGAGAAGGCGCAGTCAAAATCACACAGTGAGGCTCAAGATATGAAGTGGATACAACCTGTTCAAATACCGATGCCGCGAGATCCAGCCGAGGCGCGCCGATGGGAGCACACGCGCCTTCGCAGACGCATGCTTGACGGCGAGTGGAAACAGGACTTAATTGACAAGATACAAGAGCACATCGGCACAACACGGCGTGAGGCATGGGGCGCGTTAGACCTGTCCTCAAATCAGTACCGGGTGATTTGCCGTGCACTGTCTTGTCTATACGACAGGACACCTAGGGTTTTTCATGCAGATGAATCAGCGTTGCCTTTGACAGGTAGAAAGGGGCTGATTGAGCAAAGTGGTTTGTGGCAACAGCAGCAGCGTTTTCAGTCTTGGGTCATTGGTATGCGTGAGTGCCTGTACCGCATCGACGTTGATGCAAGTGGCGTTTTGAACTATCGGCCAGTGTTCCCAGATATGGTGCATGCCGTAGCAAATCCAGATCGGCCAGACGAGCCTATCAAGATATGTGAATTGCGTCCACGTCATCGGGATGGAAAAACCATTTGGACATATGATGAACTAGACATTAGCGATGAGTACAACCCAACATACAAAGTTTACGCTGCAAAAGGCTATTATGAAGGCACAGCGGTTGACTTGTCAGAGGAGTTTTTGGGCGGTGACATGTCTGGGTACAATTATCCATATCGAAAGAAAGACAGCACGCCTATTTTGCCTTATCAAATGTATCACGCTGACAGGCTTGGCGATCGCCTGTTTGACCCTTATGAAATGATAGAGATTGTGGATGGCTCCATGAATCTGGCTGTTGCATACTCTATGTGGTTCCACGTTTTGAAAGATGCAAGCTGGCCCCAGAGATACATTGCAAACGGTCGCGTTGCAGGGCTTGGAGTTGCTGGAGATGATAGTTACAGGTCAGAAATTGTGACGGACCCTGCAACGGTTTTGATGTTAGAGGCGTTGGAAGAAGGCAATCAGATTATGGTTGGTCAGTGGCAGTCAGGCGGTGACGTGTCGAAGTTGATTGATGCTTTGCAAGAATATGGTGCTCGCCTTGCACAGGATGCAGGCCTGAACCCCACAGACATCCAACGTGTGAGCGGCAATGCTCGTTCTGGTTATGCCATTTCATTGACCAACAGTGGAAAGCGTGAGCAACAGTTAAAGCTGAAACCAGTGTTTTCATTTGCAGATGAACAACTGATGGCGCGCACGGCTATCATGCTGAACGCAATGACAGGCAGTTCGTACCCGGAGGACGGCTATGAAGTGGTGTATCGTCAGACAGAATTGAGCCAAGCTGAAAAGAAGTCTCACAGAGAGGACGTGTTTGAGCGTTTAGACAGAGGCTTCATTTCAATGGCGCAAGCAAAAGCAGAACTTGAACCGGGCCTGACAATCAAGCAGGCCGCATCAGAAATAACCAGAATTGCTGCGCTGCGTCGCGGCCTTGAAAGAGGATAGAACATGTCAGAGGACACCAAAGAGAAGACAGAAGACAACCGCATACCATATGCTCGGTTCAAGGCTCAACTAGAGGCGCGCAAAGAGGCTGAAGAGGCTAGAGATGCGTATCGTGCGCAACTCGAGCAAGCACAAGAGCAGTTGAAAGGCCTTGATGCAATGACGGCATCACGGGCAGAGCTTGAGGCGCAGATGAATAAGATGCGTCAAGATGTAGACTTCGAACGCTCATTCATGCACAACGGCATCACGGACGCAGAGGGAATCAAATATGGAAAGCTTGCATATCAGATGATCGAAGGTGACAAGCCAAACGTCGCAGAGTGGTTGCAATCCGATAGCGTGCCTAAAGCTGTGAGGGCTTACATGTCAACAAAGCCAGAGCCACAGGCGCAAGCGGTTGCAGTGACACAGCCATCTGCACCACAGCCATCTGCACCACAAACACCTGTGCCGCAGGCAGTGATGCCACAAGCGAACAACGGCACACAGGCGCAGCCACATTATCAAGGTCAGGCTGATTGGAAAGCAGCGGCGCAGAATCCTGATTACTACAAAGCCAACAAACACCTTTTTATAACAGAGGACGGATTTCTCAAGAAATAGAGAGATTGACACGTCAATTTCTAAGCCTTACAATGGCATAGATTACAGAGTGGTTCGGGTCGTCCTCGTTATCAGCGTTTTTCACCACAAAACTAAACGCTGATAACTTATAGGAGGCCCTAACCATGGCCACGACTTATTATACCGATATCGCAGACTTGCGCCTTGCGGCAGTTCTTGCTTCTGAATTACGTTTACTCTTAGCAGATCGCGCCTCTTTATGGGGTCACCCTGCAATTTCTTTTGTTGGAGATCAATCAGGTTCAGGCTCAACCGTTCGCAAGGTCGCTTTTGCTGGCTTAGGCGGATTTGATCAGATGCAACCGATTGCTGAAAACGTATCCGCAACTGACACGAGCATCACAGACGCATCTGTGAACATTACTGTTGCGCGCCAAGTGTTACAACGCGGCATCTCTGACCTTGCAAACTCGACTGATAGCATTGGCCTTAACGTTAACGCCTTGGCTGAGGATGCTTTTGGTGCCGCAACTATGGCTTTCATGTCTATGGTTTGTGCAGCAGGGGCGGGCTTTTCGCAGACAGCAGGCGCAACAGGCGTTAATCTTTCAGTCAATGACTGGATGGATGCACAATTCAACCTGACACAGGCCTCTGCCGATGGTCCAGCCGTAGCGATTCTTTTCCCAACCCAATTGACTGACCTGCAAGCATCTTTGCGCGCAGAAACGTCAAACGTGATTGCTTACAAGCCAGCTAATGCCGAATTAGTCAATCTGAAAGGGCAAGGGTATGCAGGAACTTTTAACGGTGTGGATATTTACTCTAGCTCACGAGTGCCGACAGCCAACGCTGGAGCCGACTCAGCCGGGTGCATGTTTGTGCAGGGAGCTATGGGGTACGCTGAAATGAGCGTCAATTCAGTGCGTGGCGGTTCAGAGATTGTGCCTATTGCATCATCTCCGATCTTTACTGAAATCAGTCGTGACAGTTCAGGAGCGTTGACACGCCTTGTTCACAACTATTATGTTGGGGTCAGCATCCTTCAGGATGGGCTTGGAACCGCTATTATCACAGATCGATAGTCTTGATTTTGGGGCTAGTCTGGGGGTATGCCTTTGGTGTCCTCTGGGCTAGTCTCTGGGCTAGTCTCATTTTCATGAAGAGGACACACACACATGGCACATAATTTTGAAACGACAACTACCAACGGCAATTTTGCATCCAGCACTGCAAGTTCACTTACGGGACAGGGTGCAGTTGAGAAGCTACGCATGGAGCCTAGCGCGAACTTTTTATTTATGCACCATCCAAATCGGTGGCAGATCATGAACGGTCATGTGTTGCCATGCTTGACAAAGCTCGAACAGGTGCCGGGATTGAACAACGTTTCACCTCGTGCAGGCGGTGACATGTCGTCAGCTATCGGTATGAAGATTCAAAATGGTTGGCAGATTATTCCGCACGATGTCATTGCGGGCGGATACGTCAAAAAATACGAGGGGTATAGGGGCGCAGTGCACTTGTCAATTTGGGAGACTCCCAGACAGGTGGGCCGTCGAGTGTATGACCCTGAAACAGACACAGAAGGCTTTGAGGGGTTCTTGAAAAGCTTGGTTGCAAATGGTGTGATTCAGCCCCCTAGCAAATACGTTTTGAGGGACTTGGTTGAGCGAGCACAGCAGGCGGTTGATCGTTCTGCACCTTTCACAGCCACCGAGGCGGGAAAGGCGATACATCAGCGAATGGTTGAAAAGCTTGAGGCGGTTGAGATTGCCTGCGGTACTCGCAAACCTAAGCCAGCACCTAAAAAACGCGCTCCGAGAAAGAAGGCAGCAGCTAAAAAAGCAACAAAACCAGAGGCCACAGATGGATGAGGGCTTAAAATTTTGGAGAAGAATGCTAGCGACTCCTGACGGGTCTGCTGATGAAACGGGTGAAAAGCGCACAGATATGCGTGGTAGAAAAACTCGTTTTAAGAACCAGTTGATTCAGAATGGATACGAAGCCTCAAAAGCTGAAGAGATTTCTGTACGCTGTGCAAACAAGGCCTCAAGGAAACAGCAATGACAGTTACAGCACGCTTCCAGATGCCTGATTTGATTGAGCAAGGCCTTAACAATACGCTTGAGGTTGATGCTTGGTTCAATGGTGCACGTGTCACATCGGCCACCACAACAGGCACAGTGAGCGTGTATGATGACGCGGGCACAGCGAAGGCTGGCCCGGTTGCTTTCAGTATTGTTGCCGACAAGCCAACGCATACTTTCGGCGCGGGTACGTTTAGCGCAAACGATTATGGAGACGGCTGGTCAGTAGAGTGGACAGTGACGACGGGTGCAGGTGATGTGTACGTGTGGCGCAATGAGGCTGCATTGGTCAGGCGCAAGCTGTACCCGGTTGTGACAGATCAAGACCTCTTTCGACGCGCCTCTAGTTTGGATCCAGCGGGCACAAATCCCATCACAAGCGTTGCAAACTTTCAGAGCTATATCAGTGAGGCGTGGGTAACAATTCAATTGCGTCTGTGGTCGCAAGGCAACAGGCCCAACCTTATTATGTCACCCGCTGCGCTCCGAGATTGTCATTTGTTTCTGACTCTGGCTTTGATTTTCAGAGACTTGTCAACGCGTCTGAATGAGGCTTTCATTGAGCATGCAGAAAAGTACGATGATATGTTTGAGAGCAGTTTTGGGCAGTTAAAGTTTCGATATGATGACGGCGCAGAAGACGGCACAAGTGATGAGCCGGGCAGCCGGAAAGGCGCAGTCAGCACGGTCTGGCTTTCAGGTAGGCGTTGATGGCTGTTTTGTCTGTGTCAGGAGTGCGCAAACGCGTGCAGGATAGGATCACAACTGTGCTTTCTGGGCAGGGTTGGAGACACTCAAGATATGTGCCTGACCTATTCGGACAAGACACAGATCAAATTACGCCTCGATCTTTTGCAGTCGGCGTGTCATCGAGCACGCCAGTGGGTGATCGTCAACGTCTACCAGTGGGCACTGTTGTACGCACACAGCTTGTGGTGCGGTTTGCTTGGCGTTTGCGCGCAGACAACCAACTATCTGACTATGACGCAGCACTGGACGCTGAAGAGGATGTCCTTGCAGCGGTCATGTCTACAGACCTTAACAACTTACACATTGAGCTTGACACTATTCCATCCCGGACAGTTTCAACCGATGGTGATTTTTTTCTTGGCGAACTTCAGTTCATCTCTGAACATAGACTACCTCTCACATGATCCGCTCGGTTCACAACCGTAATAAGTGCTGCGGCAAAATTAGACATATTGGAGCTTTAAAGTGGCACTTTCAACCGTAGTAAAAAACATGCGTGACGGTTCTTTGACCATCAAAGACGGCACAGGCACACCCCTATCAATCACAGTCCAGTTTGATACTGGAGACTTTTCAATCACTGGCCTCAAGGCCAAGCTTGCAGAGACAACAGCATACGAAACACGTGGTCAATTGCGCACAGTGCGACACACGACACGCATTTATCCGACTGGTTCATTCACGGCATACATGGCTGAATTTAGTGAAAACAGTGTGGGCACGCTAGCCGATGCAATTCTCAAGAATGGCACTGTCTGGTCTGCTGCAATTTCAACTGATGCAGGCGGCGCAAATGCTGATGTCTACTTAGTAGACCTCGAATTTACGTGTGAGGGCACGGATTATGGAGATTCGAGCGACCATATTTTTGGCATGACCAAATGCGAGTGCGTCATTGACTTCAGTGAAAATGACCCTAACAGCTTCAGCGTTGCTTTCACCTGCTATGGTGCACTCACAGGCGGTCTTGCAACTACAGAATAGAATCAATCAGAGAGGACACACATGGATAACAATGAAGAGTACACGCTCAAAGACAACAAAGGTGAGTACAAGTTCAGGCTTGCACCACCAAACAGCGAATCAGACAGATGGTGTATCACCACACTTGCGTCAGACAATCAATGGTTTGCGGTGTGCGCTGCGCTGGGAGCGTGCTGGAGGGGACCGGGCAGGCCCAAAACAAAGGTTGAGAGTCACAAGTATAATTATGCGAAGTTCGGCAAGGCCGTTTTTGATGAATTGCGGGCACGTGAGTTTGATATAGAAAAAGCTTTGGAGGTTGGTTCTGTTGCGTTCATTATGTGCACAGAGGGCATCATTTCAGCGGAGGATGTCGAAGCAACGGCGGATTTTTCAGAAGCCCAGCCGGATCTATCGACTGGGTGATTCTTGATATTGAGTGTGCTTGGAGTCGTGAGCCCGGTTGGTTTCAGACTTTGGATGCAAAACAACAGACAAGGCTTCTTAGTTGGTGGAGAATAAAGCATGAGCATCATCAGGAATAGGAACAAGACGACTGTCAGATTTGGATCATCTAAGGTAATAACGACAGACCCAACATTTGCGCAAGCTGAAGAAGTCGCTAGGTCCTTGTTCCCTGAGATGTCTAAAATATTAGATGGAGCAATGTCCCCAATATACAAAACCACATTAGCGCACTGGCCTACTCCGGGTGAAAAGAACCCACAATCGACCGGAAGGTCATACCATGCCTTTCAATACAGGCGCGCCTATCTTTCAAAGAATGGAGTGCTAAAAACGTCTATTTCTAATAGTGCAAGAAACCCTAGAGATGGTTTCCAATACCCATACGTTGTGAGAACAAGGGCTACCAAAGGGAAAAAAGTCTGGGCTGTTTACGTTTCAAAGCCATTCGGTAAAACAACAAAAAAAATGATCAATGAGATGATTGCTGAATATCGAAACATATTGAGGCGCGCCAATGGCTAGAAAAGATGAAATTGTCAGAATTGCATATGAGGTTGATCTTGATGACGTTGTAAAGGCAGCAGCAAAAAAGAAGGGCTTGTCTGAAAAAGAAACGAAAGAGCTTTTGAAGCAATTGCGCATCAGAGAAACAAAAGCGATGAGGCAACAGGCAAGAATCACAGCCAAAGAACAAAGAGAAAGCAGCAAGCGTCGGTCAGCAATAAGAGCGGCAACTAAATCAAAGATCGAGTCTTTCAAGAAGTTTGGTGACGCTGCACAAGGCTCAATTGGTAGCATCACAACTAGAGTTTTCAACTTAGGTGAGGGCCTTGTTCAGTTTGCCTCTGCTGCTGGCCCTGTGGGGCTTGTAGGGCTGGCCCTTGGTGCTTTGGCTACTGGTGGAGTTGTTGCAATTGGTGCTGTGACTGCTGCAATGGTGGGGCTAGTTCTAAAGGCTGATGATCTCAACAAAGAGATTTCTAAGTTCAATGATTTGGGCGGTTTTAAGGATGCAGTCAGCAGCGAACAGATGAAAATGATTGCAGAGTTTAATCAACAAATCAAAGCAACCAGCATTGTTTTTAAGCAGATCGCGGTTTTGCTTGCGTCGGAGTTTGCTCCACATTTGCGCACGGCTGGTGAGTTGTTGCTAAGGTTGACGCTGGCGGGCAGAGATGGCCTGATAGGGTTAGCAGAAAGCACAGATCTGGTTGTAGAAGGCGTGGTCAAGCTTGTTAAGGGCTTTGGTATTCTGCTCACAGGGCCTGTGGGTGCCTTGAAGCTTTTGGCTGATATGACTGTTGCAGTGTTTGACGCGCTGGGCAAAACAAACCCAGCAATTGAGTCACTAAGGTCAGGCCTCAAATCTATTGATGCAACTGTGGATGGGTTGATAAGGTCAGGCGTTGAGTCAACCTTTGATCTGATTGGCATTGCTGCGGGCAAAGCGAGCACAAACCTTTCAAAGTACGATGAAGAGATAAGGAACTTTTTCAAGCAAATATCTAACGAGAAGAACAAGTCGAACATTGAAGAGGCTCAAAAGCAGTTGGAGGCCTTGCGTGTTAGACTGGGCCAAGTTGGTGCATCAACTTCTGGCCTTATTAAAACCTTTGATAATTTTCAAAACAAGGCGTTGCTAGGAATAGCTAACCCAGTTCAAAAAGTACAGATAGAGCTTGCAAATACTCTTGCACAATTTGAAGACTCAAGGAAAGAGCTTGAAAAGCAACGATCAAAGCTTGAGCAGTCTATTTCTATCGCCTCTAGTCGTGGGATTGACACAGCACTTCTTGAAAAAAACCTCTCTGCTGTTGAAAGCAGATTGAGCCAGTTTGAAGCATCCCGCGTTCAATTGATTGAAGGTGCCGCAGAAAGAGTCAAGGATATCAGGGCAAAAGAACAGTCAGAGCATGAAATGTCTGTTCAAGCAACGCAGCAAATCATTCTTAGCGCAGGCAAGCACATTGGTGCTTTTGCAAGCCAGCTTGCAGACAACGCCAAGGAGGGCACAGACGCACAGAAGAAAGCAGCGCGTGCAGCCTTTGCAATCAATCAGGCCCTTGCAATCTCAAGCATTACTATGAGCACGGCACAGGCGATTATGCAGGCTCTTGGCTCAATGCCTCCGCCGATGTCATTTGTCGCAGCAGGTGCGGCAGGGGTTGCAGGTGCGGCACAGCTTGCAACAGTCGTTGCAACGCCACCACCTTCTTTTCACATCGGTGGTGGGATTGGCACAAGTACCACAGCGCCTGATGAGGTGATGGTCAAAGCAAAGTCAGGTGAAGGCGTACTCACAGGAGCAGGCATGCGAGCCATAGGAGGCCGTCAAGGTCTGGCTGATGCAAATCGTGGTGGTAGTGGGAGCCGTGAAATGGTAGTTGTGCAGAAGTATCAGCACAGGCCTTTGGCTGTTGTGATGGAGGACTCTGTTAGAATGACTAACTCACCAATTCGCAGAGCCATCAAAGGCAAAAAGAAAGTCGGTCACAGGGGTTGAAATGGGCAACGATGCAAGCAGAGATCATTATCAAGGTTTATTGATTGAAGACTCAAGGATCTCAATCTGGGACGCGCAGACGACGGCTACAGAAGCCGGACCAAAGCCGGGCGTGCCAGAACCCCAAAACCAGACAGGAATGACTCTACAGGCATCTGGGAGCCAGTCAGCAAACAAAGACTTGCGCATCAGAACTCAACGTGGTGGATTTAGTGAGCCGGACGGTGCTGGATTCTGTTGGAAGAACAACGCTGACACTTTGTGGCGTGGTCGTGATGTGCCCGGAATAATCACACATTATGACGTGCTCAAATGGTCTGACTTCAGTGTGCCTCAAAAGTGGTACATTCAACCACATGCAATCACGCTTGAGGATGAATCAATCTTGTGTGCCTTTTATGAGCGGGATGACAGTGAGGCCTTGCCCTTCAGTGTAACGGTTGGAAAGAGGTCAGGAGGGGCTTGGACATATGTCAGAGTTAACACAACAGCCACACAGCCCACAGCCGATGAAGCCGAGTTTCATCCTTGCCTGTGCCTTCTACCTTCTGGTCGTGTGCTTTTGTTTCATTGGGTTGAGGATTTGGTTCGTGATGTGGCTCAAGTCCGTATGTGGTTTTCAGACGATGACGGATCAACATGGGCAATAGGTCAAGACAATGTCTTGGACAATCCAGTATCTGTTTCAGCAGCGTTGACGGGCTACGATGTGAGGCGGTTGAGGGTTGCATACTGTTCAGGCCAGATACTGATGATGTGTCATTTGAGATCTAACAACACAGCGTACACAGGCCGCGATGTCATCCGGCAGTATGCAAGTGCGGACGAGGGCAACAGCTTTGACAGCATAGAAGAATGGGATGGGGTTAACTATGCGGGCGGTTATGTTGATGTAATTGAGTCTGCTGGTCATTTTGTGGTGGGTTACATTCAGACCGAACCTTTGAGCACTGCACAGCCTCATGTGTTCAGGCTTGGCAATGCTTATCAGAGAGGCACAAGCGTTGCACACACTGTGATCGCTCCTGTTGGTTGGGGCGACTATGGAGCGGGTGCGACAGGTCCATTGCTGACAGATGGTGACTTGAGCATTGCAAGCACGCCACAGGGCACGTTGTACGCTACAGGACGCACAACGCCAAACGGCAGTTTCAGCAGTTACGACGAGACAAATCAGTGCATGATGCTGCGCTCTGATGATTATGGTGACACGTGGGCAGGCATTGGCCAGTTTGCTGGTTTGTCTGGGCTCACAGCTTTCTCTGGCGGTTGGTACAATCAGAACAAAGTGGACACTTGTCCACGTGCTTTTCAGATGACCTTTACAGAAGGTCGAATGGCAGTGCTCCACAATTGGCGTGCAAATCCGGGTGTTTCAGGCACCATTGACGAGCCTAGTCTTGCGGTCAGTTACTTGGGCGGTTCAAGCACAGTGACGATGCCGGGCTTTCAGCGTTTTCAAACAGGCTTCAGGCGCGTCAATTTTGAAGACACATATCTTCCCTTTGATCTGCCCGGAGCCATCACAACCAGATGGTCAAGCGGATGGTCTAAGTCAGGTGGCGGCACAGAAACGCTATTGAATGGGTATCTCAAGCTAGGTGATGGGTCATCTTCTTCAGTTTCCTATGTGACACAAGGCCTGCCAGCGGGCCACACAATCGAGCAGGGGATCATTTTTCAATGCTCGATGGCCATTGAGTCCGGTGGATCGATGGCCACGAATGACGTTGCAATCACCTTGAATTTGGATGATGGTGGTGTGAACGGCTACAGCTTGATTGTTAGGTTTAACTTCGATCAGGTCATCTTTCTTGATGGGCAGAGTGGTGCAACGCTTGGATCAATTCCGATGGGCGTTCAGGGGAATGGCGTTGACGTGCTCATTGGTCTTGCTGGCTCTAAATTTGCAAGCTGGTTGAAGCCAAGAGATGATGCAGCAGATAGAAGCTGGACAGTAGGCCCGACATCAACAGGCCTTGCCAATACCGGTGGTGGTGGCAACAGTCAGATTTTGTGGGGCAATCTTGCAACCTCTGGATCTATTTCAAAATGGTGGACGCTTCAAAGCGTGACAGGCAGCTTCACAGGCTTGCAGATAGCAGAGGGTCAGGTCAATCCAAATGACCTCATGCAAGCACCATTCAGCGCGTCAGGCACATACGTTGATGATGGTGTTGTTGTCCGTGCTGTTGATGGTCCTACAATTAGAGCGGATGAGTGGAAGATTGCAACTCGTTATGATTACCCTCTTTCGAACGTGCTTGACCCTAATCCAAGACGCGTCTGGCGCAGCACCTCAACCTCTTCACAGACTATCTCTTTCCAGTTGTCGAGCCTAGGCAATAGCGCGCTGGAGTCTGACGTGCTTGGCATTGGTCTTTACAATTGCAACTTTCCTTTTGCCCAGTTGCATGGGTACAACAGCAGCACAGCGGCATGGGTTTCCTTGGGCAACATTGCTTTCTATGAAGGCCTCAATGGGCTTCCATTTGCGCGAACGGGTGACAATGTGAAGGCCAACGGTGTGCCTGCGGGTGCCGCTCCTGTCATTTATGCTGGTGAGTTTGAGGATGCGCTCTTTTGTTTTGGGTCTACGAGTGCTCACACCATCAAGTCACATCTGTCAGGTAAGTGGAGCAACGCTAACACAAAGCCTGCATCGTTAGTGCTTGACGGGATTACAGGCGCAGAGGCGGCATCTGGCACTGCTCAAATACTGTCAAAGGACAATGTGATACTTTTCCATCTGCAAGGCTCTGACTATCAAGCCTTTAGAATCACACTGTTTGCTCCGGGTGGGTTCATACCTGCTATGAAAGATAGCTTTTTCCAGATCGGGCGGTGTGTGGTTGGGCCTGTGATTGTTCATGGAGATCAGACATCGTGGGGTCGAGTCATCGAAACCTCAAGCGGTACAGAGGTTCAAGAGGCACGTGACAGAACTGTGAAGACTCGAAAGATCGCCCCAACTAGAAGGATCATCGAGTACGGATGGACAGACGCGGTTGACACAACGGATGGGATCAACCCGGCAGGAGATCCAGATCCTGACTATGTGATGCCCAACACAGCAGGCAGCAGTGAGCCCATTGCGCTGAAAGACATCACTCCTTTTGATTTTGAGGGTGTTTTTCATCTCTTGTCAGGCCCTAACAAGCAGGTCATCTATCTACCAAGGATTGACAAGCAGGCACTAGGAACAACGCAAACGCTAAACAGAAGACATCAGAGCGCGTTGTGTAGAATTACGTCACCTGTGAGGCTTGAGAGCGTTCAGGGTGAAGAGATTGACAGTGAGGTTATCCGTGTGGGCACAGTCAGCTTTACAGAGGATGTGTGATGCCATACGCTGCAACACGTCGGTTGTTCTGGTCTGAACTTTTAGGAGACGCACAGGTGTACATGCTTGTGTCTGTTGATTATGCAGGGCAGACTTTCAGATGGTCAACCAAGCCAGTTGTCATCGAAGACGTGAACGGTGACAGCCTTTCTTTTGATGGTGGGCTCAATGAGCTTGATTTTGAGACGGTATTGCAGACGCTGGCAGATGCACCTGACCAGACAAGCATCAGCCTCGATTTGATGTGGCCCGTTGACATTGCTAAACTGGTCAGCAACGGTCATGACTTGAGCACTGCAAGAGGTGAGTTGAGTGCATGGATCGAGGGCAACACCTACGAAAACAGACAGGTTCTTGTGTCGGGTCGTGTTCGTCAGCCTATATATGCCGCATACAATGAGCCCGTGAGCTTTACAATTGAAGAGGCACCATTTGAGGACGTTGCTGAATGGCCTCCATCCAGTCAGAGAATCAATAAAGAAACATGGCCCAGATATAGAGATGCAGAGGTCAACAGGCCATATGTGCAAGTCATTGGCAGGCCCGGTGTGTATACGCAGCCTGACGGCACTGTGGTTGAGGGCAACGGCACGAGGGCGCAAGTGGTTGAAACGCGTGTGGGTGATTCAACTCAAGCAAGCACTTTGCTGATTGCAGGTCATCGGGTAAAGAGCCCAACAGTGCGCATCTATTACGTAGGGGCAGAGGGCTGGACACCTGATGAGGGCCTTATTGAGATTGGTGCAGGCATAAACTATGAGAGGCCTGTCTCATATCGTCAGGATGGGCTTGGAAACTATGTGAGCACTGTTGATATTTCTGGGGCTGCTGCTGAAATTTGCAGGTCAGTAGAGTTTCAGGTTCAATGGGTAGGTGCGGCAGAGGGTGAAAATGGTGGGCTTGTGAGAACGGATTCAGGAGGCTTGACGCGTGGAGCGGGTGACGTGATGGAATACGTGCTCAAGCAATCAACTTTGCGGGTGGATTGGGGAAGGTTTAACGCTGTGCGTCAAAAGATGAACGCCTATTTTCTCGATTTTTTTATGGACAGCAACGTCTCGCCTTGGGAGTGGATAAGTGACAACCTGTTGCCTTTGATGCCTGTGTCAATGCACTCTGGTGCACAAGGTCTGTATCCTGTCTTCTGGGACTATGCTGCAACGTCAAGAGATGCGGTTGACTCTATTGAGCATGGGCCAGGCGTGGTGCGAGTGTCCGGCATGGAGTACCAGACACAACCGTCAAAGCTTAGAAACAAAATCACACTCAAGTATGGCTATGACGTGGTTGAAGGTGAACACCAACGCTCTGCCATCCACACACCTGACCCAGACCTGACAGACAGCGAGCAAATCACATCGGAGTTTGCAAAACGCTCAAAGCTTCAATACGGCTTGAAGGCTGAATCAATATTCACATCTGAAGTTGTGAACGACGATGCGACTGCGCACAAGGTCACGAATTGGCGAATACTAGCAGAGGCGTTCAGCCACAGAAGCATCACCTATGAAGTCAGCCAAGAATATGCATATCTTGAGCTAGGTTCTGTGATCCTGTTAACGGATGCAGAGTTATACTTGCAGGATGTGGTGGCTCTTGTTCAGGGCAATCAGATAAACGACACAGGACGCATTGATTTAACCCTGCAAATTGTGGAGAATGTTGCAAGAGGTAACAAGTCAACGGGACCAAGCCCAGATCAAGGTCAGGCAGATCCGGGTGACTACGCTTAACAAAAGAGAGGACAGACATGGCACTACTCACAAAACATGAAAGAAGAAACCTAGACGCTGACGAGCGCAAAGCACTGCGCGCAGAACGACGGGCAGAACGTCCAAAGAAAGGAATCAACATCAAAATTAATTGGGATGGTTTGCTAGAGCGGGCAAGAGACTTGATGCTTGACATTGTGGCTGACGATATACCCGGACCCGACAAGATGGACGAGGTGCTAGCGTCTCTTTCAGAAGAGGCTGACGATTGGCTCAAGTGGGAGAAGTTAGGCGTGGTCGGTTTGCTGTTAGAGGCAATTGACGGGCCTTTGATTGCTGCACTATTTGGTGCACTTGTAAAGCCACAAATTCAACGACTCTATGAGCAGATGGTGGCCGATGGCAAAATCCAAACACAGTAAGCCACCAACTCTGACCATGATCAGAAACCTCATGAAAAAGAATGATTATGTGTGGTTTTCAAAGCCGTTCAGCGTCAATGTCGTGGGGTATCGTACAGCAGACATCAATTCAAACACGTTCAACGATTGGATGACAGTCAGTTGGAATGATGGGCAGGGCATGTGGTTCTTCAGGCGATGGCCTATCACTACAGATCCGGGCGTGTACTATCGAGAACACCCCATGAACGTCAAAGGCACAGCAATTCTCAAGCCCGGTCAGTGGCGTGGACTCTGGAAGCTAGGCACGTTCAAGGGCAGATATGAAGCTTTGCTACAAGTAGGCCCGTGCGTCGTCTATCGAGACAACGACAAATCAGCGACGATTGAACTTGATGGGGCTGAAGACATGGGCAGATTTGGCATTTGTTGCCATCGTGCAAGCAGCAGCCGAACGAGCCAAACCGTTGACAGGTGGTCTGCTGGGTGTCAGGTATTTTCTGACCCTGATTTCTTCGACGAGTTTTTAGCCATCGTCCGATATTCTATGCGAGCATTTGGCCCTACCATCAGCTATACTCTATTATGTGAGTGAGGTTTCAAATGTCTTCAAGCCCGACCAGCACGCTAGACGCGGTATCACGTCAAGAGGTGCGAATGGTTAGGCTTGAAGAACAGGTCAAGGCATTGTCTGCCGATGTTAGTGAACTCAAAGAAGAGCTACGCGCCTTCAGGCGTGCGCTTGTCAGCGAGATTAGAGCACAGACAAAGGCCAGAGAATCACGTATGCAGCTTTGGATGGCTGTGTTGCAGCCTAAAACACTGATACCACTTTGCATCATTGTGGTCAGTGTCCTTGCAGCAGGCAGCGGCATGGCCTTCACATGGGGAGAATTTGAGATAGGGTCTAAGAAAGAACAGAGGCCGTGATCACCACTCCACAACACAGTCATTGCATACGAACAACTTGTCTCCAACGGCTGAAGTAATATAGACACCGGGCTTGGTTTTGGTGCTACACATGCCGCACACATGAGGTGCAAGGTCTGCAAAGATGACCTCTTCAGCCATGCCGTAAGTGATGCCCCGACAAGCCTCAATGCACTTGACCACAAACTCACTGCGGTTCAGGTGCTTGCGCGCCTTGTCAATGTGATTCATTTGCGTTTCTGTCAGGTTCAGGTGCAGCCTTTTAGACTTTCGATGGTACTTTTTGAGATTTTGATCTTCGCTCATGCTATCCTCTTACTATGGGGTTCAAAATGTGGAGACTTCTTTTCTTTTTGTTACTGGGTTGTGTTGAGCCACTTGAGGCACCTGATGGTGTGGCCTTTGCCTTTGTTTGCAGGCTGCACGGCATCAAAGTGCTTGAGGGCTGGCTAACTGTACCAGAGGCCATTGCAGAACGTGCAGAGGCCTATGACCTCGATCAATACTTTCTGGAATGTGAAACGCCAGAGATGAAGGGGCTGAAGTGTCGCACGACGATGTGATGCTAGCGTCAACCATTGGCATCTTCTTTGTGCTGCTGGGCGGCGGATGTGGCATATGTTTCATGCTTGGTGCTGCTTTCGCTTCCTGTAATTAGGCCAGCACTTAGGATTTCAAATGCAAGAACAGCCACTGCTGGTACTTGTCCGTTTCCAATGGCTCTAAGTCGGTCCACCCTAGCGGCCACCCCATTAGCCACTCGACCCACGTCGGGTTCAATTGCCCAGACTTGATCGAAACCGAGGCCGATAAACTGATCTGCTTTCCTTTCGCCTTTCGGCGTTGTATGCAGGGGCTTGACAAATTCCCCCGATCTCGATGATCCGACGCTAGCGGAGTGGGCCAATAATGAACCGCTGCGCTCAATGGCGGTGAGTTCCTGTGAAAGTACGCCAAGGGGTCTAGTATGTTTCTGGAGTCCCAAGCCTTGGGTGTTGCCCACATTTGACGCTTCACCGAAGTTGATAGCCCGTCGCCACTCTTCTGCGTCAGGCCTTTGCGGTTGTTGTTGCCGTGCACTGTTGGGGTGGGCCAGAGGTTTTTGCTGGCCAGCGGCGTTGGAACGGTGCCCAAGGACCCACATTCGGTTCCTTTTATGGGGCGCGCCAACGTGCCAAGCTCCCAAAACACACCATCTGACATCATACCCCAAGCGGTCAAGCCCTTCGATAACTTCTTGCAGTCCTCTAGTGCGCAAGTTTGGTGAGTTTTCCGCGAAGACAAATCGAGGTTGTACTTCTTTAACAATTCGCAGCATTTCAAAAAATAATCCTGAACGTGCGCCGGTAATACCCGCACCTTTGCCACAGGCTGCGATGTCCTGACATGGAAAACCCCCGGAAATAACATCAATTGAACCTCTCCACGGTCTGCCGTCGAACGTGCAGACATCGTCCCAGATCGGGAACGGTTCAAGGTGCCCATCTCTTTGCCGGGCAAGCAAGACGCTTCTGGCATAGGCATCAATTTCAACAGCGCATTTGGTGCGCCATCCAAGGAGGCGCGATCCCAACAGACCCCCTCCTGCTCCTGCAAATAGTGCCAACTCATTCACATGCTCACCCGTATGAACTCAGCAAGTACCATTATGGCCAAGAGGCCAGCAAACAAAAGATGTGCAATAATGTCAGACATACAAACTCCTTGGTTGTTTTGAGAGCGTATATCATCTGATTAAAATGTGCAACAATGTAGAAAAAATAAAATAGTTGTTGACCCATGTTTTCAAATGTATAGAATCTTGTACATGAGGGGATGAACAGCCCCCCTCGTAGAGAGGACACAATGACAAACGCACACACACTTAAAGCAAAGCTAGAAAAAACCGGTTGGGCCCAAATGAACGGCAAAACGTATAGTGTCTGCGAAGCATTATTTGGCGGAGAGATATATTGGACGGTTTTGGTGGGGAACGTTGGTTACTTGTATAAAAATGGCTCGTCTGTTTCAGCGTTAGAATTAGATGCCGACGATAGTGTAGGATATGAAATGAGTTTTTTCCCTCGGCTTTCGAGAGACGAGGCAGTCAACGCATGTCTTGAATACGTAAAACAAAACTAACAATTTCACAGCCCCGAAAGGGGCAAGGAGGACACATGAAAACGTTAAAATTGAAAGGATGGCCACCTGAAAAGGTTAGAGTTGAAATAACTGTGGGAGCGCGAACTGTAGACTGGGCTATGACGGTTTCAGGCTGGTCAAGGCTGCGATCTAAGCGCGCAATGGCCTACATGATAATGCTGAACCATGAGGCGGATTTTGACTGTTACAACGTCGCGCTGCGCTGGGTAGGCGGTGATTCAACTTATACAGCTTTCGAGATGGTCGAGGTGCAGTCATGGGACCGTGACGAAGCTGAAGGGAATCCGTTGTATCACTTTGACCCGGAGGTGCAATGGGCTGGCCTTGCCTACTTAGACTGGTAACCTAGGCGCGCAGACGCTTCCAAAGGACGCGCAGGGGCTGCAATGGGGCCTCTGCAAAGTCATCACAGATACGCTTGTATCCGAAAGGAGCACAGGCGTTTTTTGGTTGGTAGTACCTAGGCGTGTGACCCTTTGAGCACGGGCTTTTTGGGTAGGTGTAGTCTAGATGTGCACACTCGCTGCACTGCTTTGCACTGCTCATTGCCCATCCTCCCAGTATGGCGGCATCCAGACGCGCTTTCCTTGCTTCCTTGCTGCTTTCCATCCCATGTCTTTCAACATCGTGCTGACGATTTGCTGATGGGCTCGGTTCCAACGGCCCTTCTCGATCTCAATTGCCTTCTCAAGCACGTCATTGACGCTCACAGGGCCTGTTTGCCGGGCGCAGTATGATTTGACCAAGCCTTCCCAAGGATGGCTTTGCACGTACTCTGAACGCCTCTGCTCATATTCTACCTCTAGTTCAGGCGGCAGGTGCCAAGTCTCACCACCAAAGAACGCGTGACAAGCCTCTGACCACAGCCTGTCTCTAATCTTCTTCAGCCCGAGACAGTCAATCTCATTCGTCTCCACAGGCCAGAAGCGTCTATTGCCAGTCGTATCAATCAGAAATTCTTGATCGTTTGTAGTCCCACAAAACACAGTATGCCTGTGAACCTCGACAACCTTTGACCCATATGAAGGCCTGAAACGGTCTTTACTCGATGACAGAAAAGCCTTGATTGCTGTTGCCTGTGACCTCTTCATGCTGTCCAGTTCTGCAAACTCAACTATCCAACAACCAGTCAAAGCCTGATATGCATCCTTGCTTTTAAGGTCAATTTGCGAATCATGAAAATACTCCTTCGACGCTAAGAACTCAAGGGCTGTGCTCTTGCCTGTGCCTTGTGTACCCTTCAGAATGAGAACATTGTCCATCTTGCAGCCTGCCCGGAACGCACGGGCGACAGCACCTATCAACCACTTTCTGCCAACTGTAGAGAGCAGATCTTCAGCGTCAACGCCATTCATGTCAGTTGACACGCCGAGGTAGTCAAACATCCAAGTATTTATCAAACCTGAATACTCTGACACAGGATAGTCAGCCATGCATTGCCTCAAATACTCTCTCAATGGATGCCTTGATACTCCCTTTCTACTTCCAACAATATCCACAGCCAATTCAACCATTTTCGTGGTTGGGTCAATTTCATAGTTCACCTGAACAAAATCAATCACGTCTAGCAAGTGTTGCTGTTTCCAACTTGTGACCTCTTGGACATCTGAAGATTCATGAGCCTCAACCATCGTGAGGTCTGTAAACTCATTTTTCCAAATGCGGTTTGACCATCGGCTATCGCGTTGAAGGATGGTCTTCACGTTTTTGGTAGTGCCTTTGAATTTGGGCGGGCCTTCATATGTGGCGGGCATCTTCATTGTGTCAAGGTGTGGAACCACAGCCGGTTCAGGGCCTATCTGTTCAGTCATCAGCTTCAGTTTCATTGTAGTTCATCCAATGGCCCGAACCATCCACATGAATTCTGGTGGTTACAAGAGGCAGTGTATCGGGTTTCAGGGTTCAAAAGATACCACACGCTTTGAGCGTTACATTTTGGGCACTTGATTTTGTGGGCTCGGTTTGCATCGATTTGCGCACCAAGACGTTGAGCAAGGTCAAGCCGGGCCTGTGTGTCTGCTCGATAGTTTGCACGGCCCTTGTTCAACCTCTGGCGTGCTTTCCAGCTGACAGCAGGCTGTGCAATGGGCTTGCGAGCCTTCACCTTCTCTGATGCCGTTACTGTGTACCATTCACCTGTGTGATTGACATGCGTGAAGTGACAGTCTGAATCAAGTGGGCAAGTGGGCACATAGTACATCCTCGATGGGTCACTGCATTTCACGTCAGGCGACTCACCACAGGACAAAGCACGCTTGTGTGACACCTTCCACACCACAGACCAGTCAGCAGCCGTGACAGGTCGCTCAAAAGGTATCACGATTCTGAACTTGTGGTGCTCTTCTGTGTGGCTGTACGACGCGTGAATGACGTGATTAAAGTCAGACCATGGCCTTGCAGCCTTCTGCCAGCTTATGCCGTCGTCAAAGTCCCACACAAGACAAGACACATCAACCACATTTGTGGCCTTTCTGGTTTCACCTTCTTTGAATCGAGCGGGTGACCACAGCCTTGACAGTCGTTTGTCCGGTGTCTTCTGGTATCGTGTAAGGCTTTTAATCAAACTTGTCCACGTCGTGCTGATGGTTTTCGGTTGTTTAGGGTAGACCCAAGTGTCCTTTTTTGGCCAGTAGTAAGGTGATTCAAATAGGCTAATGCTCAAATCCACTTGCTGTCTCTGCAAAGCTTTTTGACCTTGGTGAGACATCTTGAGACAATGACATCGTTGTCATCAATCAAGTAGACAACTGGCTCAAGCTTACCATTGCAAGGCCTCCTGATGCGTCCAACACGCTGCTTGACGCGCTCAACGGCACTGACGGGCATGGCACAGATAAGAGTGTCTAACCTCGGTATGTCAAGGCCTTCATCTGCAATTGTGGTTGCTATCAATACCCGGCAAACGCCATCACGGGCTGCTTGGATAATCTCCAAGCGGTCTTTGACCTTGCTGTGAAGGGCTCTGACCTTCTCTTCACCCAATTCAGAGGCCAAATACCTCGTCAATATTTCAACGTGCTTGACTCGTTTAGTGAGTATGAGCACAGAACCGCCTTCATTTACTCGATTTCGGGCAGTGTTTGCAATGAGGTGGTTCCGCTGGATGTCGTTCTGAAGTCGGTCCAGCAGCCCATTAAAATCATCGTCCCATCCATGCCGCACAAACCGCACAGAAGGCTTCAAGACATAGCCCAGACCTTCAACGTCTTCATCCTTGACCGTGTGGAAGATTGGGCCACACGTTTGAGTCACCCATTCACCTAATCCGTCATCTCTGTCAGGCGTTGCTGTAAAACCAAGACGCTTTCTACATGGCAAGCTGGCCATCACTTGACCAAAGGTAACAGCGGACACCCTGTGACACTCGTCTGCAATCACCAACCCATGCCTTTCACCCATTGACCAAGCATCCACAAGGTCAAGCCGTGCAATGCTCTGGAAGGTTGCAATTGTGATATTGCCCGTCTTGCCTCGTTTATTGCTCCACTTTACCACCTTGACACGTGTGTGCTTTTCGATGGTCTGCTTCCATTGCTCCATCAAATCAATAGACGGCACAAGGATGAGCACTTTTGAGGCACATGATGCTGCTATATGTACGCCTGTGATAGTCTTGCCTGCGCCGGTAGGCATCACACAAACACCATCACCATCCAAACGCCTCCAGTCCTTGACGGCTTCAGTCTGATGGGGCCTTAACTCCAAATCACAGCGCGCCTCGTTTGCCTCTTCTTTGGTCCTCAAGGGCCAAGACGTGGCATCTGTTGCGCCAGATATGTCAACTGATTTGCTGGCGTGTCTGGCTACCCACACGCCTCCATAATAGTCTTTGTATGGATGAATCTTAACCGCACCCGCATTGAAAATGCTCTTTTCAACTGGCTTGCGCCTCTTGCCAAACTTTGAAGCCTTCTGGTTCTGTGTCCATTTTGGGTTCAGTTGACGTGTGAGCATTGCGGCACGCCGGGCAGTGGTTATTTCTTCAAATTTGTAAAAGAGTGCTCCTGCAATCAGCATTGTTTTAGCCACACTTCAGAGCCCTTTGCAGGGTCAACCTCAAGGATGTCCATGAAGACAGCCCATTGTCTTGCAGAAGGCTTGCTCTTGTCAGACTCCACATTGTGGACCGTTTGCCGATGGCATGAGGCCATTGATGCAAGCTGGTCCTGTGTCAGCCCGGCTTTTTGTCGACACCAAGCCAGAAATTGACCGGGTGAATTAGGAGTGATTGCAGATTTTGATGACATGTGATAATCTCCATTTCATTGATAATATTCTCAACATATTATTGTAATTACAACAGCGAGTAAAAATATGCAAACTGAAAATGAAAAAAGCGATCGACTAGATTGGCTGAAGTGGAGACAGTCAGGGCTTGGCGGTTCAGACATTATGCAAATCCTTTTGCCTGACGAGGTGAGGCCATATGGCGGTCCTTGGGATGTGTGGTTGAGCAAAAAGCAAGAAGTCGTGATGGATGAGGCCAATGCTGCAATGGGTATCGGTAATTGGTTAGAGCGTCCAATCGCGCAATGGGTTGCAGATGAAACAAAAAGCACGTTGATTGATGCCGAGGCTGTGCAAGGTCCAGAGGATTGGATGAGGTGCACACCTGACTTTTGGTTGAAGGATGCGTCAGGTGCACAGCAGGGGCTTGAGTGTAAGGTGTCCAGCAAAGGAGGCCTCTGGAGTGCTGGCGTGCCTGATTATGTGTATCTTCAGGCTTTGTGGTGTATGATTTGCACTGACACAAACGTGTGGCATGTTGGGGCATATTTACCGGGCAGCTGGAAACGTGCCAAGTGGGTCGTTGAAAGAGACGCAGCAAAAGAAAAGGAGGTCATCAAGAAGACACGCGATTGGTGGACGCGCCACATCGTCAACGGTGAAGTGCCTGATGTTGATGGGTCAATTGAGTGTATGAAAGGCCTATATAACGTGTACCCAGAGCCAAAGGAGGCAGCAAAGCCAGCAAATGACGATGAGCAGAAATTGATTGAAGACCTCATCAAGCATAATGATATTTTGTCAAATGCACAGAAAGAGGTCAAGAGGATCAAAAATCAACTTGCCTTGGCGGCAGGCGACAATGTGGGCATATATAGTGACCTTGGAAGGTTTACGTGGAGCCGTCAGAAGGGCATCACGAGGCTTGACAGCAAGCGGTTGAAGGCTGACAGGCCTGACTTGTATGAGCAATTCAGCAAAACGTCAGAGCCAAGCAGAGTTGCGCGATTTACTAAAAAGAAAGAGGACACAAAATGAGCAAAACAGACATGAAATTGGTACTAAAACACATGATGCCCAAGATTGAAGAGGTCATCAACCATCACCTGACTCCTGACCGACTTGCACGCGTGGCTTTGATTGAGGTTGCCCGTACTCCCAAGCTAGCGGATTGCAGCGCGCAGTCATTTGCAGCGGCAATCATGCAGTGTGCCATGCTGGGGCTAGAGCCCGGTGGAAAGATGGGATATGTGCATCTCATTCCACGTGGTGGACATGTAACGGTCCAGATTGGCTATAAAGGATGGGCAGAGCTAGCGCGTCGCTCTGGCAAGGTAGCAGGACTGAATGCAGGCGTGTTTTATCATGACGACATCGAGCGTGGTCTATTTCGGGCATCTAATGAGCCTGCTGAAATAGTGCACCAATGGGCTCATGACGTAAAGAAGACAGATGATGAGCTTGCAGGTGCATGGGCTGTCGCAAAGATGAGAGACGGGTCACAAATACAGGTGATTTTGACACGTTCAGACATACAAAAGCGTATGAAAAAGGCCATGTCTGGCGGCAAGTCGGGACCTTGGCGCGATGACTTTGCGGCGATGGCTCGCAAAAGTGCAATCAAAGCACTGTTGACGGGTGGCTTGGTTGATTTGAGTGAGGAACTTATTGAAGCAGTCAACACAGAGCCCGATGAGCACACGGTTGTTGAGGTAGTTGATGAGCCTCTTGTAATTGAACAACGTGACAAGCCTCTGGCATCTGGGGCTTCTGATGCATAGATTGTTGTATGTGTTGGCTTGTTTGTGATATAGGTATTGCATACTCGGATCGCGTCCGTAAAAGCTGACACAAGCATATAAACTATGGAGCGATAATATGAGTCAAGTGGATACAGTACGTCAATTGGTTCTTGATAGGTCTGGTGCGGACTTGTCAGGTGCTGCAAATTATGGTGTGGCAGTGTCTGACGCTGCTGCACAATGTGCCAGAATCGATTGTGATGGTGTTGAGTACGTTGATGTGACGGTAAAAATCACAAACGTTGGTTCTGGGCCGATGACAAAGCTATTGCTTGTGGGTCGTGTTTCAGGTGCTGCTGACCCTGTTGTTGGTACTCCAGCAGACTACAGCCCGGTTGTCACAGAGGACTTGAACAAGTCAACAGGCGTTGCCACGTGTGTGCCCTATCAGATTGAGATGCTAGTTGGCGCAGTTGGTGAGTTCACTTTCACCTTTCCTGTGAGACAGCGATACTTTGCGCCCATTGTATGGGTTGACTCTGCAACGGGCACAAGGGGACAGGTGTTTGTGTATCGTCGGGTGAAGTGATGGCAATTGTTGACGACCTAGTGGCTCTTTACTCATTTGACACAAGCGGGGCACCTACTTTGGGATCTGCCACATTCATTGCGGCAAATGGTGTCAATCATGTGGGCAATGTGGCAGATTTTCCGAACCAGTCCAGTGCCTATTATCTGAACTCTCCATATTTAACGCTTAAAAATGCTGCTACTGATAACTACACACATTCATTTTGGTTCAAAGACTTAAAAAATAGGGCTGCTGCTCCATACGGTTTTTTGATGGCTTTAGGTTATAACAAGGAGACAGGCGGCGCAGGCGGGTATGCTTATTGGGACTATGAAACAAACTATGATGTCGTAATCTATACTAATGATATGCTTGGTGCATATGGTCACGCGAACACTAGCGCGTCGTTGAGCACCCTAAACAGTACCGGTTACCAAATGACCCAAGCATTGTATAATGGCACTGGATGGCATCATATGATGTGCGTTTTTGACGGTACACAAATGACGTACTACATAAATGGGGCACAAGTGGGAGTGCCCGTAAATACGACCGGCGCGTTTAAGCTTCAGAATGTTGGGTCATGGACTGATTACTCATACGGAGCTTTTGACGAAATGGATGAGCTTGCAATATGGCAGCGTGCTGTCACAGCAAGTGAAGTGCTCCAAATTTACAATGCAGGGCGTGGGAATTTATCTACTCTTTTGCGCGTTGCCTCTGTGCCTGACATAACCGGCAGCCCGGCTGTCACAGCAACGTTTGACGGTTCAGGCTCAACGGGTGCTGCCTACTATCATTGGTCATGGTTGAGTGGGCTGCCGTTGCCCTTTCCTGACAACGGGGCCGCTACTCCGATTGACATGACAGGCAACTTGGCTCTGTATCATTTTGAAACGACTGGGGCCACCACTCCTGATACGAGTGGTGGGAGTAGGAACTTAACTGTAAATGGTGCCACACAATCCGCAGGTAAAGTCGGGAACTATGCCTTTGATTTTGATGGAACTAACGACTACTTAGAATACACAGCAGCGGATGTCCTACCCGGTACAACTAATGCAATCTCCATTGCGTTTTGGCAGTATGGCGATGGAGGCAATAACTCTATTATGTGGGCCGAGGATGGGTCGGGCACCCGAGTAATTAATATCCATTTACCTTGGGGTACGACTGTTTATTTCGATTGTGGGTCTGGATATGGATCTGCAAGCCGACTAAGCAAAAGTGCTGCTGCTAGCGAATATAGCGGGCAATGGAACCACTGGGTATTCACCAAGGACGTTAGTTCTGGCACCATGGAAATGTATCTTAATGGTACATTGTGGGAGTCTGGAACTGGAAAGACTGATGCTTTACCTACAATCACAAAGCTGGTTATTGGTGCGCAATCAGGTACGTCAGCGTTTTATGACGGGAAGATAGACGAGCTTGCAGTTTGGTCTAGAGTTATTTCGGCTAGTGAGGTTTCGGGAATCTATACAGCCCAGACTATCGGGCTTCCGCGCGTGCCGAGTGGTTCTAGCATCGCTAACGCGTCGATACCTTTCCCAGATAGCGGGGCCACGTCTCCTATCAACATGACGGATAACGAGGGGCTGTGGCACTTCGAGGGAAATGCTAACGACACCTCTGGGAATAGCCGCAACGGTACAGTTACAGGTGCTAGCCTTGTAACAGGCAAGGTGGGCTTACAGGCGTACCAGTTTGGCGCAGCTGATAATATCAATTTCGGTGCCGCGTCGAACTTCATCACTGCGGATTTCACTATCAGCCTTTGGCTCAAGGGAGATGCGGCATGGACTCCAGCAGTTTACGATTCAATTGTGGGTGCGTCTAACGCTTTTGTTTGGAACTCGGGATTTGGTATATTTTGGCACAACGCCACAACGATTCGCTGCTTTGTGGGGTCCTATGGTGGCAACTATGCTGATATAACTGTATCAGCTGCAAACTGGAATCACATCTTAATGACGTGGGATGGGGCTAACATTAAAGCCTATCTGAATGGAGGCTTGGTTTCTACTAAAGTCCACACATCTGCACTAAATGGGTTGACAGAAAACTTTTATGCAAGTTGGCTGGGCACGCATGGCGGTGGAGAGCAGACTATCGACGAGCTAGCGATTTGGTCTAGGGCCGTTTCAGCTACTGAAGTTTTTAGCATTTATGCCGCTCAAAATGGCGCTCTGGCTGGACTAGGCTCTAATACCTTAACGTTCACACCAGACATTGTAGGAACGTATACAATTAAGCTTGATGTTGGCAACGGTTCAACTGATGATGCGGACGCGGTGATTAGTGCAGCAGCCTCATCTTCTGATGACGGGCCTTGGCAAGGTCTAGCGGTGCAGGGCTTGATCGTTACAGACATACAGGGCTCATAAGATGAGCGGGCGGACATGGTGGCCCATATACCTCAAACACGGTGCACGCATACACAGTGAAAACATGGGTCGACATAGAATAGCCCGGTTGTTCAATTTAGACTTGAACAGTGCGCGGCGGCTGCACTATTATCTGTCAGCCAATGGTCCACCTGAAAAAGAGGCCAAGAGCGTTGATGAGGTTGTTGAGTTCAACAATCAATCAGGTAGGACTCACATGGTGATTGGAGACGCACACGCAGCACCTCATCAGACATTAAGGCGGTTCAGATGGGCGGCATTGTTTGCCATCGAGCACAGGCCTGAAGTCATCGTCAGCATTGGTGATTGGTTTGGTTTGGATAGCCTCTGCAAGCATCACAGTGCTGCTGAAGCGGAGGGCTTGAGGTTACTGGATGACCTGAACGCGGGCAATGAAGCAATGAAGTTGTTTGACCAGACGTTGAAACAACACAACAGAATGAACCCAGACGATCAATATCATCCTCGTTTAGTCGTGACGCTTGGCAATCACGACGCTCGTATTGTTAGAGAGGCCTCACACCATCCATCATTGAAGGGCCTTTTAGGATATGAACTTATGCACTGGAAACAGTACGGGTGGGAAGTTATACCGTTTGGTCATCCGTACACCATCGATGGGGTCAGATACTGTCACTTTTTCACACGTGGCGGTTCACCTCGTGCAATCTCTGGGGCTCATCATGCTGCAACGCTAGTGCGTGAGGGTCTAGGCGTGACGCTAGTGTGTGGGCACAGTCATCAACTGCATTGGTATCATAAAGCAGGGCACGACGGCAGGCGTGTTCATGGCGTTGTTGTGGGCTGTTTCTTTGAGCATCATGAAGACTATGCTGGGGTATCGAACTTTCAATGGTGGAGGGGCTTGGTGCTTTTGAGAAATGTCTGTGATGGTGACTTTGATCTCGAAACGTGGACAATGAAAAGGATAGGTGATCGTTATGGGGATGTTTGATCCACGTACGTTAGGCGAGCTATTGATTAAGATGATCCCAGATGGAAATGTGGGGTATTGGGTCAACGATGATGGGCACATTGTGGTTGTGATACGTGACAAGGATCTGGCTCATGGCATGCTCGAACAAATCAACATGATGCGCGTACTCATGGACGATAAGCCCCTTGATGAATAAGATGCTGGGCCATACATGTGGCTTCTGCAATGTGGCCGATGTGATGCAGTGATGAGCCTGCGATCCTTGATGCACACCATTGCACAGCAGTGGCTTCAGCTTCTTTTGCCTTGGTTCTACCCGGCAGAGCTAACACTTCAGAACGCCACGTAGAGGGGCTCACACGGCTGACAGCGCGCGCAGCAGGTGCCCAGATGCCAGCACAAACACCTGCACTCTCAATAAGCCTTACAAGCCCCTTGAGGCCTCGATGTGGTATGAATGGCTGTTCAATGCAGAGATAGTATTCACCAAAGGATACAGAAGCCCACAGATGATCGAGGGCGGTGTACAGTGACGTGTGAAACGTGGTGACAGGCTGCTGGTATGCGTGTTGGTATTCTAACCTCCATACATCTCCAGCTTTGCGCTTCATGCGTTTCCAGTGAGCACAGCTATGCATTGAGCCGTCATGATTGAGGGCACACAGCCCACCTGCATTGTGACCGGGATCAATGCCCACAAATCTCATCTCATCTCTGGTCGTCTGAATGTCATACATTGTCATGAGGTTGTCATCCTTGGTTTTGCAGGTTTAAAGGTAAATATGGTTGAAGCTGTGACAACCTGACAACCTTTTTGGGTGTTTGTAATAAAGGGGAAGCAATAGATAACTGCTTTGCATTTCTTCTGTGTTATTTACCATAAAAAGGATGGAGGTTGTCAAGGCATGATATGGGCTATGTGCATCGAATAGGTGTGACAACCCCCCCCTAGAGAATGTCAACCAAATGTCAAATGCGTTGACCTCACAAGGTTTGAGTTGAAGTATTTTCTAGGGTTTCAATGATGTGGGTAATGTGATACAAACAATGTGAGGACTAATACAGATGCCGTTGATCGAGAAGAATCGCCGACAAAGAACGATGACACGTTTGATGGATATGTGTTTGGGTATGTCATCAGGCCGATGGTATGACAACGGTATTGGGATTGCATTGGATCAAACAGCAACAGATGCCCGTGCAGAAAACACATTGTATGCAACGCCTATACTGTTAGACCATGACGTGTTGCTTGATAGGATAGCTGTTGAGCCTACACAGACGAGCCCATCAGGCTTGATATACATGGGTATCTATGCCAATGACAGGGGCTTGCCGGGTGCGCTGTTGTTGGATGCTGGCACTATTGCTTTCACTACCTCGGGAGCAAAGGAGATTACCATTAACAATCTTCGTTGCAAAGGCGGTTGGTTCTGGTTGGTGTGGATGCACACACACACAGGCAGCAGGTCTTTCAGGTCATACAATTATATTGAAGGACAGGCTGCACTTGGCTTTGCATCGAGCACGGACACGAGCAAGAGCCTGTTTTTGAGTGCTGCTGTGGGTACTCCGGGCCTGCCTGCAATGTTTCCAGCGGTCACCTACGAGCAGGACAAGCCTCCAAGAATCCTTGTGAGGATAGCATGATTGAGGTTTTAGGAGATGGTGAACTGTATGCGTGCATTGATTGTCATGTTTCTTGGGAAGGTGATAGGCTGTGTCCTCAATGCACTGCTCACGGTTTGTCTGTTTGCAACAGCGTTATCGGTGAGGTTGCTGCTCAAGTCGCTGAAAAGAGGCCATGTGTAAGGGGTTCAACCCCACCCGACCTCTCGCAC
>Ga0315331_10000380_pt1 | contig 30241 bp, 22 predicted proteins | sample M160m34915metaG_FD_203456 | JGI IMG/M metagenome (GOLD analysis project Ga0315331, IMG submission 203456) | Ammonia-oxidizing marine archaeal communities from Monterey Bay, California, United States - M1 60m 34915 | ecosystem: Environmental > Aquatic > Marine > Intertidal zone | place: USA...
ACACCGGCTGCGCTGGCCACCCAGCGGGAAATGGTGCGCCGAGTGACGGAAGTCCTCTCAGAGCTGACTGAGCAGGAGAGTGAGATCATCATGATGCGTCATTTCGAACATCTTTCCAACCAGGAAGTGGCCCAGGCACTGGAGTTGAGTGAACCGGCCGCTGGCATGCGATACCTGCGAGCATTACGTAAACTGCGGGCTCTCTTGTTGGACAACCCGGAAGAAGAATCGGAAAAGCCGTGAATGATCAACGGGATTCCTTGAGTTCAGATGAAAACCCGGCAGGTTCAGCCGAACTGGACGTGCGCCTGGCGGAACTGTTGGGAGAAATGAGTGAGGCAGCACGCCAGGGAGAGGAAGTGGATATCGAGATCCACTGCCAACAATATCCAGAACTGGCGGATGAACTGCGAGAGCTCTGGGGAATGTTGCTGGTGGCTGATATTGCCGGGAACGACCTGGAAGCGACGACGCTGATGGATGGAGGCGATCCAGCGAAATTTCTTTTCGAATTGCCTTGCCAGTTTGGTGATTACGAATTGCAGGAAGAGATTGGTCGGGGCGGCATGGGGGTTGTCTTTCGTGCCTACCAGAAAAGCTTGAAACGGGATGTGGCGGTGAAAATGATCCTGCGTGGTGAGCTCGCCTCGGAGGCCGATCGAGAAAGATTTCGCGTGGAAGCCGAGGCGTCTGCCCACCTGGACCACCCTGGTATTGTCCCCGTCTATGAGGTTGGTGAAATCAACCATTATTCTTATTTCAGCATGAAATATGTTGTGGGAGAAACACTGGGACAACGACTCGCCCGGGGGCCTTTGCCCGCTCGTGAAGCTGTCTCGATTTTAAGTAAGGTGTCTCGAGCGGTTCATTTCGCGCACCAGCAGGGTATCCTGCACCGCGACCTCAAGCCTTCGAATATTCTCCTGGATGAGAGCGGTCAGCCGCACATCATGGATTTTGGCCTGGCCAAGCGATCTAACGATGAGAAAAGCCTGACCCGTACAGGTGCCATTCTCGGAACGCCGGCTTACATGGCCCCGGAACAGGCAGGTGGTGTACGTGGCAACGTAGGGCCTGTCAGTGACGTTTATAGCTTGGGATCGGTGTTATACCACATGCTTACCGGGCACCCAACTTTCCAGGCCGCTTCACCGGTGGACATTGTCCTGATGGTCCTGGAACAGGATCCTGTGCCACCCCGGATGATTAATCCTGTAGTCGATCGTGACGTGGAGATGATTGCATTGCGATGTCTCCAGAAACCACTGGATCTGCGATACGCTAGTGCTGAGGCACTGGCCGATGACCTGGATGCCTACCTGAACGACGAATCGATCAGTGCCCGTAGCGGGCGATTGCCGCAGGTCATGTCGCGTTGGTTCCGAGAAACCCACCATGCTCCAATCCTGGAAAACTGGGGGCTCCTCTGGATGTGGCACAGCCTGGCACTGTTGATTGCCTGCTGGCTTACGCAGTGGATGAAGTGGGAAGGTATTTCCCAGCGATGGTATTATCTGGACGTTTGGTTGGTGGGACTGGGAGCCTGGGCGATGGTCTTTTGGACACTTCGCCGGCGCATGGGGCCTGTCACTTTCGTGGAACGCCAGATTGCCCACGTCTGGGCCGCCAGCATGTTGAGCTGCGTGTTGTTGTTCCTGGTGGAATATCAACTGGAGATGCCGGTCCTGACCCTGGCACCGATGATCGGGCTGCTCAGTGGCAGCGTTTTCCTGGTCAAGGCTGCGATCCTGTCCGGAACTTTCTACGTGCAGGCTCTCTGCCTCTACGCGACCGCCGTGGTGATGGCCTGTTGGCCCCAGTGGGGACATGGCTTGCTGGGAATCATCTCGGCAGCCTGTTTTTTCATCCCTGGCCTCAAGTATCACCGGCAGCGGATCCGCCGGACATCGTGAGATCAGTTTCAGGATGATCCAACAAAATCTTTCATGGCCCTGGCGGAAAGCTTGCGAAAACGTGCCTGCTCCAGGCGTGCCAAGGGATATCCCAGCCAGACGAACCAATGGTTCGGTCTTGAAAAGACATCGATTTGGTAGTGCACGCGGTCAGTTGCATGATCCCACGAGACGCAGAACCGTTCCTCGCCACTCTCCAGGTGGCCAGGGAGCGTTCCATAGGCGAAGCCGTAGCGATCGATCTGTCCGGTTTCGTCAACGGTGTAGACAATGCGGGCTGGATTGAGTGACCAGAACCCGTAGCCGCGAAATAAAACAGCGACTACGGATCCTTGCGTAACTGGTACGGTAGGCCAGAACAGTTCCACCATGGAACGAGGAAACATTTCCCACTGCTGGATGGCGATCCTGGCACGTTCAAAAGTTGCCTGACCACGTCCCAGTTCAATCTTTATCTGGTCCTGGCAGTAACCGGGTGGTGGCGTGGAACCTGCCACTTGGCTGGACCCCACGGCAGGATAGCTGAACGGTACGTCACGACACTGGTCTCGTAATGCTTCGATCGTTTCCCGGGTCGGTTTCTTGAAAGAGAACATCCTCAGACCTTGAACTTCCCGCATAAGCCATCAAGAAATAAGCAGTAACGTCAGTTACTGGTACCGGGGAGCTATCTTAACATGTCCCGGGATACTACTTGCAAGGGTGATTGCTAGATGGGAGCGGGCAAGTCGCGCCGTCGGAATATGACCGTGGCCGTGAAGAAACAGCAGGATCCGAGTACCAGTAGCAGCAGGTGGGAACCGAGCGCACCAGGGCGGACGTACTGACCATTGTCATTAAACTGGAACAGGTTCGAGAGGAGTTCCGGTGATCTGAGGGCAGCGTTTACAAATACCTTGGGTTCATAGGCCGTGAAAAAAGTGAAATGCAGCAGCCAGCCGAGATCCTCCGTTGCCATCCCTGCAATCTTGAAGATTAACTGGACGACATAAAAGCCGATCACGATACCGATGGTTCGCCAGCGATAGCGGTCCTGGCATGAAACCAGGCAGGTTAGACCCGCCAGGAAAAATCCCAGGCAAAAAAGATTTGTGACGGCTGGTAGGAAATGCCAGATCGAGACCAGTTCGGACATCGGGCGGAGTACTTCCTTGGACTTGGCCAGGGGATTGGGTACCTCGATATCAAGTAATGGTAACTGGATGGTTTCCGCAGGAAGAGTTTCGGTCACCTGGCAAGTGGCAATCCCCAGCCATGTTCCCAGGAAGGTTACCAGTGCCAGCAGGCCCAATCCCAGGACAGTCATGCCGGCATGGGACCAGAACAAGCGCGTGCGGCTAACCGGTTGAGCCAGCAGTAATTCCATCGTGCCACGGCCCAGTTCGCCACTGATCGAGTCGGATGCCCGGGCCACGGCCCAGATCACGATCGAGGTGATAACGATCGGTTCATCGAAGGCAATGGCAATACGCCCCGTATAGGTTGCCAGTTCCGCAAAAGGTACTGAGGAAAACTTCTCCAGGTGTTTGAATTGTTCCAGTACTTTTTCGAACCGGCTCATGTCGAAGAGGGTGACCATCCAGACACGCAGCCAGCAGTAGATGAAAAGAATCAAGGCGCATGACAGCCACAGCCACTTGGCATCCTGCAGGTATCGTTTGAGGAGGATGCGATTCATGGGCCTGCCGTTTCGTTGACCGGGAGGTTTCGGTCTGCCAGATCCACGGTGTGGAATTGTTCGTATACAGCAGAGAGACCAATCGGGGAAATTTCCAGGTCCGACAGGCCAGCCTCGCTAAGCCAGTGAAGCAAGTGGGACAGGTCTCCTGCGATATCAATGACGACCTGGTCTGGCCGGGGGGATTGAATGGTAACCGCATCCTGGAATGTTTCGGGAACCGCGGGTAGTGGGGTCTGCAAGCGAGCATGAATGCGATGACGTTGCTTCAAGGCGTCCATGGGCTGGGTGTGAACTAACTCACCCGAACGCATGATCGCAACTCGATTGCAAATCGCTTCAACCTCCGAGAGCACGTGCGATGAAAAGATGATCGTCTTTCCGGTTGCCTGTAGTTCGAGGACGGTATCCAGCACGTTTTTACGCACAGTGGGATCGAGGTTGCTGGTGGGTTCATCCAATATGATGAGTGGGGCATTCGTCGCCAGGCTGTTTACCAGGGCCAGTTTTTGTTTCATTCCGGTGGACATGTTGGAAACCCGGCGTGACAAGTCAAGATCTAACTGGTCTGCCAGTTGATAACTGCGATCCACGTGCGTGTTGTCACGCAGTTGCGACATGAATTCCAGGAATTGATGCCCGTTCATGTTGCGAAACAGCCGTACGTCACCAGGCAGGTAGGAAATGCGCTGACGTACCTCGATGGATTGAGAATAACAATCCTTTTGATCAATGTGGGCACGTCCCGAGGATGGCTTGAGGAAGCCCAGTAACAATCTCAGCAAGGTTGTCTTGCCGGCCCCGTTGGGTCCCAGTAATCCAAAGATCTCACCCTGTTGCACCTGTAACGTACAGTCCGCCAGGGCAGTCAGGGAAGGATTCGGGCGACGAAGGCTCCAGGAACGAAAGACCTTTGTCAGTTTTTCAGTGGTGACGAGCGCGGAGGTCATGAGTCCAGGTGGTAAGTACTAAATGGTGCCGTGCGTGAACTCGAGGCCTGTTGTGACGATCGGTGCTCCGCAATCGTTGCTGGCGGTCAGTGTGAGTCCCGCTCGCAGAGGTCTACTATACACTTCGGCCGGTAGATGCTCAACGCAGGGTCACCCTACCCCTACGTATCGACGGCAGCAACGGTTCAGATTCGAGGAGGCATGTCATCCTGTGACATGTCGGAATGTGGTGATTATGTAAAAAATCTGGACAAGATGTTAAGCTGTTGGTAATCCAAATCGGTCACCGTACTAACTACGTGAGGGAACACGTGATGAACGAAAGAGACCGTTACCCAGAGTCGCACCGCTTTCGAATGCAACTGGAGCGAATCCGCAACGGATCACAAGAGGCAGCTGCTGCCTTGATCAGCGAGTTTGGTCCTCATGTCTATCGCGTGATTCGCCGTCGATTGGATATGAAACTACGTTCCAAGATCGATTCGGAAGATCTGTTCCAGTTGGTCTGGGCTTCTTTCTTTCGCTATCCTGAGCGAATGGAACGATTTTCCCGGTCCCTGGAACTCGTTCATTTTCTCTCGGCCGTGGCTCGCAACAAGGTGATTGAAGGGGTGCGAAAGTACCAGCGAACTCAAAAACATGACATGTCTCGTGAGATTTCCCTGGGAGATTCTCGTCTTGGTATCGCAATCACGGAATGCCGTGTTAAATCACCCAGTCAGGTGGCCATCGCCAAGGAACGGTTCGAACACTTGATGCGAGGCCTCAGTCGCCGACATCAACGTATCCTTTGCTTGCGACTTGCCGGCGCAACTTACGTGCAAATTGCAGCGGAAATGCAATTGCATGAACGTACGGTCAGAAAAGTCATTGCCAAGATTGGTCACCAGGGCCTGGTCAATGAAGCACGTGATTAAATCCAGCACAGCTACGCCGTATCCGCTGCTATCGCGGGTCCTGAATGGATTTCACGCAAAGGGATGCAGTGCTGGAAATGTCGTTCGAAAAACCGTATCTTGTAGAGGGTAAACCGACAGCGGGAATGCCTGACAAGGAACACGGATTGATGGATTGGCAGCGTGGTATTCTGACAGGAATGTTACTGGCGGCATGGGCGACCAGTAACCTGGCGTGGGCACTCCCACCGATGCCCGTGGATCCCGATGAAACAGGGCAGCTGGTTGTTGACGGCAGCGGTCCGTCACCCTTGTTGAAATGGGCTGCCTTGCTTTCCAGCCAGCGTTTTGCCGATCGACAACAGGCCACGCGTAACCTGCTGCGAGCACGGCAAGCGGCGCTACCGTTTCTCCAGGAAGCGGCCACCAGTCGTCACTCGGAAACGATCTGGCGAGCAGTGACGATTCTCGAGCAGATGGCTTGTGATGTCCACGATGTGGAGTTGCGCATGGCAGCCCTGGAAACCTTGCGTAAACTGGAGGGGGAACCTGATCCCCGTACCCACCGTCGTTCGGCAGCTGCCGTGAAACACCATGCCCTCTGGAGGCAAGGTCATGCGCTTTCAATGATCAGTCGCTGGGGGGGCGATGTACGTAGTTATCGCAGGGGCGACAAGGAAACATTGAGAGTACGATTGGACAAGAAGTGGAATGGCGGTGATACAGGGTTGGCGGAACTGTTGTTTGTCGGCCGCGTGACCTGGATGTCGATGGAAACGGCTCCGATCACCGATGCGGGATTGCAGTCAATCCAGAGCCTGGTTGGATTGGAACGACTTTACCTGGGACAGACCAGGATCACGGGTGAAGGCTTATCATCGCTGAAGAATTTAAAAAACCTGAGACACCTTTCCCTGCGTTACCTTGATATCCAGGACCAGGCCCTGAGGCAGCTGGTTCACCTCCAGCAACTGGATTCACTGGGACTGGATGATACCCCCATCACGGATGCCGGGTTGAGGCACTTGCAACTCGTACCTCGCTTGCAATCACTCTGGCTGGACCGAACACGGATTACTGCGGAGGGGTTGGTTCACTTGCGTCCTTTGCAGCAACTGAGCCGTCTCTACCTGGTAAACACGCGGGTGACTCATAAGGGAATCGCGGAATTACGGCATCTTCCCAGGTTGAAATACCTGTCCCTTAAGGGGGTTGTCCTGACGGATGTGGGATTTGCCGAGTTATCGCAACTGGGCCAGTTGGAAACACTGGGATTGGATGCCACGGCGATTACGGATGGCCAGGTAAAGCACTTGCTCAGCTTAAAAAACCTTCAGACATTATGGCTTTCGCATAGTAAAATAACGGAAACTGGTTTGAAACAACTGCAATCACTTACCGAGTTGAAACGACTTTACGTTCAGGGGCTGGATGTTTCCGAGGAAACTGTAGATTGGTTCAAGAAAACCCTGCCGGAATGTCGTCTCTATCGATAGGGGTTGTCCAGGTCGTGATTTCCGGAGCGTGTAACGAGTTAGGTGGGTTGGTGAGGTAAGCATGGCGAAGTGGTATTACAAGGTTCTGGGTGACGTCGTGGGGCCGCTCTCCAGCCGGGATTTCCTGGAACGAGTTCGTGCTGGTGAAGTGACCGAAGAGATGCAGGTGCGCAAGGATGATGCATTGTGGGTGCAGGCACGTGCCGTGACGGGCCTGTTTGAGTATGCCACCGAGCGGTCGGCAGAAACCGTTTGTCCCTATTGCGGCAGTTCCATTGATCCCCCGCCCACCCGTTGTGCCAAGTGCCGGCGCCGGATCTCGGTCAGCTATGAAGCACGGGCTGGAGCGACTCAGACTCGGGTGGAAACCGCTGCTCAACAGATGCAGGTGGGTGAGCATGCTGACGAACAACAACCGGACACCGTGGCTGCCAACGTGGCAGTGATCACCGGAGCGGTCTTCCTGGCCCTCACGTTTGCCTTCCTGGTCAGCCTGGGATTTCGAACAAGTCTTTCCTGGGTAGATGGGGCGATCCTGGGGTTGCTTGTGATCCCTGCTGTAAGTTCAGCCTTCGTTTTTTACCTGCAGTTCAAGTATCGCAACGAGAATAAAAATCGTTAACTCGTTTTGACGAACGCTCGTTATCTGGCCTATAATCTGGACCCGGCAAACTGGGTGCCTTCAGTTGCCGAAACAGATCTCCGTTCCTTGGTTCCAGAATGAGAATGTCTTGTGGTAAATGATCTACTTGTTTATGTCGATCAGGTTTCCAAGTCATTCGGACGGATCCAGGCACTGACCGATGTTTCCCTGGATATTGGACCAGGAGTGACTGGGTTACTGGGTCCCAACGGTTCCGGCAAGAGCACGCTGATCAAGATCCTGCTGGGCCTGTTGCAGTCTGACAGTGGCGAGACCCGGGTGCTGGGCATGGACCCCCGACGACAGGCACGCGCGATTCGTACCCAGGTGGGCTACATGCCCGAAGACGATTGTTACATTGAAAACGTGGAAGCGGTCGAGATGGTCCGCTTCGGCGCACGCTTGAATGGACAACCGTCCCTGGAATCACTACGGCGAGCCCACGAGATCCTCGATTTTTGCGGTGTTCATGAAGAGCGATATCGGCTGATCGATACGTTTTCGACCGGCATGCGCCAGAAAGTCAAGTTTGCCCAGGCCATCGTTCATGATCCGAAGATCCTGATCATGGATGAACCAACTTCCGGCCTGGATCCAGAAGAAAGACAGATCATGCTGAGACGGATCCGGAACCTGGCGGATCGTGCGGGTAAAGCCGTGATCATTTCCACGCATATACTTCCTGATGTCGAGTCGGTTTGTGACCAGGTACTGATCCTGTCCCAGGGCCGGTTGCAACTTTCTGGTAGCCTGGAAGAACTGACAACCACGGCACCGGAACTTTATCTGAAGGTGGTCGGGTCTGCCGAAGAACTGGTTGAGACCATGATGCGACAGGGTTTGCAGGTGGAGTTGGCTGACCGTGGGACAATCAAGGTCCAGCACTCGGGAGACGTGGCGGCCATCTGGGCCTCGGCGAGCGAGGCAGGTGTCAGGATTCGCTCCATGGTGCCTGCCAGGAATACCCTCGAGCAGGTTTTTATCGAGGCCGTGAGTGGAGATTCCCATGCCCATTCATGACCTGGGATATCGCGAATGGGATGTGCCACCCGAGGCTCTTGGATGGCGCTGGCTGGTGATCGGCAAGACGGGAATCCGTAACGCCTGGAAGAACAGGTGGCTGTCACGAGTCCTGTTCTTCCTGCTTGCTCCAGCAGCGATGGTAGGGCTTGCGATTTTTTTCTTTGAACAGGCCAATCAGCAGCCCGAGTTGCGTGTGGCGTTTGCCAGGTTTCTGAAGGGATATCCGGGTACCCAGGAGATTGCTGCGGATGTCATCATTGACCCGAACACGGCTCGTCATGATGTCTGGGCCTGGTTACTGTTTTCGTTCTTTCGCTATCCACAAGCAGTGGGAATGGTGATGGTGGTCGGATTGATTGCCCCACGCCTGATTGCCCAGGATGTTCGCTCTCGCGCTTTCCTGCTTTATTTTTCTCGCCCCCTGACACCGTTGGAGTACGTGCTGGGTAAGGCCATGACGATCTGGTTTTACCTGGTTCTGATTACGACTGTGCCGGCGCTCTTGCTTTACGTGGTGGGAATTGCGCTTTCACCAGGAATCTCTGTTGTGATGGATACCTACGATCTGCCAATACGCATTATCCTGGCATCGTTCGTGCTTATTATTCCTACCACTTCGTTAGCACTCTGTTTTTCCTCACTAACTCATAAAAGTCGTTATGCCGGGTACATGTGGTTTACGACCTGGATCCTGGGTTGGGTTCTTTTTACCTTCATGTTTGGTATGACGGCGTTTCAGAACGGAGGCAGGCAACTGAGCTTTGACAATAGTTGGTCCTTGACGTCGTTGTATCACACGCTGGCGAATGTTCAGCAATGGGTTTTTGGACTGCAGCCAAGTTTTTCCAAGGTCGTTCCGTCGTTGGGCTTATTGATAGCGATCACGGTACTTTCCTGGAGCATCCTGATGCGCCGTGTGACTGCCCCACTGCGACAGTAGTTGATTCCCAGATGTTATGAATGAATCCATGGACATAAACATGATTTCTTTCGAAGAGGTGACCAAGCTGTACGGGCCAGTCATTGGGGTCAATGACATTAACCTGTCACTGGAGCCAGGGTCCTATGGGTTACTGGGGCCTAATGGTTCCGGGAAAACCACGCTGTTGAATCTGATTACGGGGCAATTGCAGGCAACGCAGGGTCGAGTCCAGTTGTTTGGAGCTACCCCGATCCTGGAAAAAGAGGTTCTGCACCGGATTGGATTTTGTCCGGCAGTGGATTTGCTGCAAACCAATGTGTCCGGATTGGACTGGGTAAGCTACCTGCTGGAGTTGCAGGGATTTGATCGCCAGGAAGCTGCCAGGAAGGCCGATGAGGCATTGGACCTGGTGGGCCTGGAAGAGGGCCGCCATCGTGCTATTGGTGGTTACTCCAGGGGAATGAAGCAGCGTTGTAAGCTGGCGCAGGCGATTGCCCATGATCCGGACCTGCTCATCCTGGATGAACCGTTTACCGGGGTGGATCCCGTGGGACGACACGGGCTGAGTGAGATTTTTCGTGAGTGGGTTGGGCAGGGGAAAAGCTTGTTGGTCGCCAGTCATGTCCTGCATGAGGTCGAGGCGATTTGTGAATCGTTCCTGCTGATTTGCGATGGTCGATTACTGGCCTCGGGTTCGGCCTACGAGGTTCATTCGCTGCTGGCAAATGTTCCCAACCAGATCCGGTTCAGAACCAATCAGCCCAGGGAGATGGGCCAAGCATTACTCCAGCAAGGGCTGGTCGACTTGTTGGACCTGGATGAAGCCGCAGGACGCCTATCGGTGAGCACGTCGGAGCCAGCTCGTTTGTATGAGCAATTGCCGGTTCTCAGTAAGCAAGGTATTGAGATCCAGGAGATGCACAGTGGTGATGATTCGCTGCAGGCGGTATTTGATTCCCTACTACGAATCCATCGAGGGGAAATATGATGGACCGGGGAAAAATAAAAGCTGTTTTTCGTAACGAATGGCAGCAGACATTCACAGCTGGTGGTATGACGGGCTGGCTACTGCTTTGCTTGTTTCCGGTCCTGTTAACAACACTCGTTTCTCGCGTCGGCAGGATTGATCCCGAGGCTACGGAAGCCTGGACCATGATCCTGTTTCCTGTTTGCGAGATTATTTGCCTGTTGCAACTGTTGCTTTGGGCGACTCCCTGGTTGTCCTCGGAACTGGAGGCCGGCAACTGGATTTACCTGTCCGTGCGACCTGGTGGCAAGACGGCTGTCTTGCTCGGTAAGTACCTGGCAGCTGCCACGCGAACTATGATTGGGACCACGATAGGCTTACTGTTGGCACTATTGGTCGCCAAGCCAGAAGATGGCGTCTACCTGTTCCTGGTGCTGGGAACACTGATTGCGATTTCCAGTTTTTCCTATGCAGCCGTCTTTACTTTCCTGGGAACTCTCTTTCCCAGGCGAGCCATGGTCATGGCAGTGGGATATAGCCTCCTGATTGAATTGGCGGTTTCATTTATACCGGCCGTGATTAACCAGGTATCGATCCAGTTTCGTCTTCGTTCCATGTTGTTCACCTGGATGGATTTCCTGCAGGTCCAGGGATCCTGGAGGCCTCCTCCCGGGTTTGAAGATATGCTGGGCAACTCGTCCGTGCTGTTGCACCTGGGAGTCCTGCTGTGTATGAACGTGGGTTTATTGTGGATCGGGAGCCAGTTGATTTGTCGACGCGAGCAGGTGAGCAAGGTCGAAGTGTGACCATCCGGATCAGGTTGGCATGTGCCAGGTCGGCTGGTAGCGGCCGGTGATCAGGAACCGGCCATGGCCGTTCCCTGCGAGATGCCGGGAGCGGGTAACTGGCTGGAGCCCATCAGGTACTGGTCCACGGCGCGTGCTGCGCCACGCCCCTCGTTAATAGCCCAGACAACGAGAGATTGACCTCGTCGGCAGTCACCGGCAGTAAAGACACCGGGTAGATTCGTACTGAATTCACCATGGGTCGCCTGGTAATTGGAGCGATCATCCAGGTCGACGCCCAGGGACTCTGCCAGGTAGTGTTCTGGTCCGAGGAATCCCATGGCCAGCAGGACCAGGTCCGCATCCCATGTTTTTTCTGTTCCTGGAAGCTCGGCCATTTGCCACTGGCCGTCTACCTGGGTCCAGTCCACGTTGACCGTGCGAATCCCAGTCACATTTCCCTGTCCATCGTCGACGAAATCCTTCGTCAGGATGCAGTACGTGCGTGGATCATCCCCGAAGCGTGCCGCGACTTCATCATGACCGTAATCGACCCGGAAGATTCGGGGCCACTGGGGCCAGGGATTATTTTCAGCCCGTTCCTCGGGAGGTTGTGGCAACAGTTCGAAGTTCACCAGGCTCTTGCAGCCGTGTCGCATGGAAGTGCCGATGCAGTCGGTTCCCGTGTCTCCACCACCGATCACGATCACGTGCTTGTCCTTGGCTGAGATGTAGTTCCCATCCTCCAGCTTGCTGTCCAGCAGGCTCTTGGTGTTGGCGGTTAGGAATTCCATGGCAAAGTGAATACCGTTTAACTCGCGGCCTGCGGCGGGCAGATCCCGTGGTCGCGTGGCCCCGGTGGCCAGCACCAGGGCATCGTTTTCCTCGTACAGCTCCTTTGCATCGACATTGTTGCCAACGTCGGCACCAGTCACGAATTCCACGCCCTCGGCGGCCATCACATCCAGTCTTCGCTGGACAACGCCTTTATCGAGCTTCATGTTCGGAATGCCGTACATCAACAGGCCGCCGATCCGATCAGCCCGTTCCAGCACGCGGACCTGGTGACCAGCCTTGTTGAGTTGATCTGCAGCTGCCAAACCAGAGGGACCGGAGCCGATGATGGCCACTTTCTTGCCCGTGCGGCTGCTGGGCGGATTGGGTTGAACCCATCCCTCGGCAAACCCGCGATCGATAATCGCGTTTTCAATATTCTTGATCGTTACCGGGGGGTCAGTGATCCCCAGCACGCAGGCACCCTCACACGGGGCCGGGCAGGTGCGACCGGTAAACTCGGGAAAGTTGTTCGTCTTGTGGAGTCGTTGCAGGGCCTCCTGCCAACGATCCTGGTAAACCAGGTCATTCCACTCCGGGATCAGGTTGTCGATCGGACAGCCGCTGTTCGACTGGCAAAACGGCACGCCACAATCCATGCAGCGTGCGCCCTGTGTCTGCAGGTGGCTGTCTTCCGGCGCCGTGAAAATCTCATCGTAATCTTCCAGCCGTACCAGCGGTAAGCGATAGGGTACAGTTTGGCGATCGAATTCCTTGAATCCAGTTGGTTTCCCCATGAGCCTCTAATATCCAGTCAAAGTAAGTAGATGAATGATTCAACCAGGGAATGCTGCTGGCGTTCCCTGGCGATTCGTTGTTTCTTTAAACAGTCTCTTCAGCAGCCTCGGATGCTGCCAGTAACTTTTGTTCTTCCAGTACCCGCTTGTAGTCGGTCGGCATGACCTTGACGAATTCGCCCAGGCAATCCGGCCAGCGGTTGAGCAGTTGCTCGGCAACACTCGACTTGGTGTACGTGTGATGCAGCTGAATCAGTTCCTTGAGTTCTGTGATGTCCTCGTCGGCCTCCATGGATTCCAGGCCGACCATTTCGAGGTTGCAGTTCAGATTGAAGTCCCCGTTGACGTCCCAGATGTAGGCAATGCCTCCGGACATGCCGGCGGCAAAGTTGCGGCCGGTTGGACCCAGGACCACCGCACGGCCACCGGTCATGTATTCACAGGCATGATCCCCCACGCCCTCGATGACAGCCCTGGCACCGCTGTTGCGAACGCAGAACCGTTCCGCGGCTCGTCCCCGGAAGAATGCCTGGCCGCTGGTTGCACCGTACAGTACGACGTTGCCGACCAGGATGTTCTCGGAGGGATCAAAGGAACTTTCCGTGGGTGGATAGATCACGATTCGGCCACCCGAGAGTCCCTTGCCCACGTAATCGTTGGCGTCGCCCTCGAGGTCGATCGTGATTCCGCTGGCCAGGAAGGCACCCAAGCTCTGCCCGGCAGAACCCTTGAATCGTATGTTGATCGTATCGTCCGGTAAACAATCAGCGCCGTGTTGCTTGGCCACGTGATGGCTCAGGATCGTACCAACCGTGCGATTGGTATTGATGATTGGTAACTCGATGTCCACGCGTTCACCCCGTTCGAGGGCCGCTGCCGACAGTTCCAGTAACTGGTTGTCCAGGGCCAACTCGAGGCCGTGATCCTGTGGCTGCGTGCAAAAAACCTCGACATCGTCATGTGGCTTTTGAGCGGGTGCGAGAATGGGCGCCAGGTCCAGTCCATCGGATTTCCAGTGATTGATCGCATCGTTGGCGTCCAGGCAGTCCGCGTGTCCGACCATCTCATTGATGGTTCGGAAACCGAGTTGCGACATGATCTGGCGAGCTTCTTCGGCCACCATGAACAGGTAATTCACAACGTGTTCCGGCTTTCCAATGAACTTCTTGCGAAGTTCCGGATCCTGGGTCGCAATTCCAACAGGGCAGGTATTGAGGTGGCATTTTCTCATCATGATACAGCCCAGCGTGATCAGGGGCGCCGTCGAGAATCCCATTTCCTCGGCTCCCAGCAGGGCTGCAATCACGACGTCGCGTCCTGTTTTTAATCCGCCGTCCGTCTGCAGGACGACCCGGCTGCGCAGATCATTCAGGACCAGTGTCTGATGAGTTTCGGCGATACCAAGTTCCCAGGGTAAGCCGGCATGCTTGATACTGGTCAGGGGGGATGCCCCCGTTCCACCGGATGCCCCGGAGATCAGGATATGGTCTGCATGGGCCTTGGCGACCCCGGCTGCTACCGTACCGACACCAACCTCGGAAACCAGCTTGACGCTGACACGCGCCGAGGGATTTGAATTCTTCAGATCGTGAATTAACTGGGCCAGGTCTTCAATCGAGTAAATATCATGATGGGGAGGGGGACTGATCAGTCCCACACCTGGAGTGGAGTAGCGAATACGGGCAATATTCTGATCAACCTTACGTCCGGGCAGTTCGCCCCCTTCACCAGGCTTGGCTCCCTGTGAGATCTTGATTTGAATCTCGTCTGCGTTGGCGAGGTACCAGATGGTTACACCGAAACGGCCGGATGCTACCTGCTTGATGGCAGATCGCTTGGAGTCACCGTTGGGAAGGGGATCAAACCGGACAGGGTCTTCGCCTCCCTCACCCGTGTTGCTCTTGCCGCCCACGCGATTCATGGCAATCGCCAGCGTCTCATGGGACTCGGCCGAGATCGAACCGAAGCTCATGGCTCCCGTGCAAAACCGTTTCACGATTTCACTGGCCGGTTCGACTTCTTCCAGCGGGATGGGGCCGCCGTTGACTCCCTCGCGGAATCGCAACAATCCCTTCAAGGCACATCGTGTGCGGGCGTCCTCGTTGACATGTTTCGAGAATCGCCAGTAGGCATCTGCATCATTGGCACGTGCAGCCATCTGGATGTCCGCGATGGACTCCGGATCCCACATGTGTCGCTCTCCCTCCGCTCGCCAGTGAAATTCACCCGGGTTGGAGAGCGTGGGAAGCAGGTCTTCCGGTCGATCCGGGTAGCCCAGCTGATGTCGTCGTTGCATTTCCTGGCTCAGCACGTCGAGGCTGACTCCCTGCACGCGGCTGGCAGTACCCACGAAACTAAGTTCGGTGACCTCGTCCATTAGGCCGATGGCCTCGAAGATCTGGGCTCCCTTGTAGGATTGCAGTGTCGAGATTCCCATCTTGGCCATCACCTTGAGCATGCCCTTGGCAACACCCTTGCGATAGGCTGCCACGATCTTGTCTGCCGTATCGAATTCGTCGGCATTCACGAGTCCTTCCTGTTGAGCGTGCCAGAGGGACTCGAATGCCAGGTAGGGATTGATGGCGTCCGCACCGTAACCAATGAGCAGGCAATGGTGATGAACCTCTCGTGCTTCACCCGTTTCCAGGACGATGCCGATGCGGGTTCGGAGGGCTTGCTTGACCAGGTGATGGTGGACTGCGCCGGAGGCGAGCAGGGAACTGAGCGGGATGCGGTCGGGACCGATGTTGCGATCGGACAGGACGATCAAGCTAAAGCCATCCTCGATGGCCTGCTCGGCTTCCTGGCAAATTCGTTGAATTGCCTGGACCATCCCGTTGTCCCCGTCGGATTTCGCAAAGGTGATATCGATGGTGCGAGTACGCCAGCCCCGGTGATCCATCTGCTTGATCTTTGCCAGTTCCTCGTTCGTGAGAATCGGATGGGGAATCAGTAATCGCTGGGCATGGCTGGGCTCGGACTCAAGCAGGTTTCCTTCCGGACCGATGTAGCATTCCAGCGACATGATGATTTCTTCGCGGATGGAATCAATGGCCGGGTTCGTGACCTGGGCAAATAGTTGCTTGAAGTAGTCGTAGAGCATCCGTGGCTTGTCACTGAGACAGGCCAGCGAGGCATCGTTGCCCATGGATCCCACCGGATCCCGTTTTTGTTCAATCAGCGGCAAGAGCATGAACTGGATGGTTTCCAAGGTGTAACCAAAGGCCTGCATCCGTGCCAACACGGTCTCGTTGTCGAGACCTTGCACAGGCGCATCACTGGCCAGGTCAGCCAGCGTGATACGCTGTTCCTTGAGCCATTCAGCATAAGGACGTCGCTGCGAGAAATCAGCCTTGAGTTCCTTGTCTGGTATGAGAGTTCCCTGGTCAAAGTCGACGAGGAACATGCGACCGGGCTTTAATCGTCCCTTGGACTTCACCAGTTTTGGATCGACCGGCAGGACGCCAACTTCACTGGCCATGATGACTCGATCGTCATGGGTCAGGTAGTAGCGACTGGGACGCAGGCCATTGCGATCCAGGACGGCACCGATGTATTGGCCGTCGGTAAAGACGATCGACGCGGGACCATCCCACGGTTCCATCAGGCAACTGTGGTACTCGTAGAAAGCGCGTTTTGCTTCTGGCATCGTTTCATGCTTCTGCCAGGCCTCGGGAATCATCATCATGACGGATTCCTGCAGTGATCGACCCGTCATCAAGAGGAATTCCAGTACGTTGTCGAAGGTGCCTGAATCGGAACATTCCGGCTCCACCACCGGGAAGAGGCTTTCCAGTTGATCGCCAAACATATCTGTCTGCATCGTGCCCTGGCGTGCACGCATCCAGTTAATGTTGCCCCGCAGCGTATTGATTTCACCATTGTGTGACATGAAGCGATTGGGTTGCGCACGATCCCAGCTGGGGAAGGTGTTAGTGGAAAATCGCGAATGCACCATGGCCAGGTGGGTCTGGTAATCGGGATTCGTGAGATCCGGGTAATATGGCAGAAGTTGATCCGGGGTCAGCATTCCCTTGTAGATCATGACCTTGGAGGAGAGGCTGCAGATGTAGAACATCAGGCGTTCCTGCAAACTTGTATCGTTGCGCAGCCGGTGGCTGGCCTGCTTGCGAACCATGTACAGTTCCTGCTCGAAAGCGTCTGCCTCGATGCCCTCTGCTGCGGCGATAAAAAGCTGCTCAATATGAGGTGCTGCGGCACGTGCCGTGGGCCCGATGTCCGCTTCATCCGGGCAGGTGGGGACCGTTCGCCAGCCGACGAGTTGCTGGCCCCGCTCGCTCACCAGGCGTTCCACCAGGTCCTTGCAGTGTTGACGCTCCGTGGGGTCCGTCGGCAGAAATACGATGCCAGCGCCGAATTGTCCGGTGTCTGGAAGCTCGGAACCAAATTCCTCGCGGGCAATTTTTTTCAGGAATGTTTCCGGTAAACCGGTGAGAATACCTGCGCCATCGCCGGTATTGGGTTCGCAGCCACAGGCTCCACGATGATTCATGTTGCGCAGGACCTGGTCGGCATCCAGGACGATCTGATGACTCGGTTCTCCCTTGACGTGGGCCACGAATCCAACCCCGCAACTGTCCTTTTCGTTGGCGGGATCGTAGAGGCCCTGTTTCTCGGGAAACGTATGCTTGTTTTTAATGGAGGTCATAAATATTTTCAGCTAACAGCGATTTCAGCCGGTGGCTGAGAATCGACATTGGTATTTCCTATCATGGTTGGTGCTTGTTCGATATTGGTTTGTTCCTGCAACAGGCGAATGAATTCGGTAGCCGTTTTTCCCAGCTTCATGTTGCGGCGGTGAATGATTCCCACGGGGCGAATGAGCTCGTGGTCCGCGATCTTGGCGGTGGATAAAGTACCTGATTTGAGCTCACGGGAAACTGTTTGTTCAGGCAGGATGCTCACCCCGGCATTAATCTCGAGAGCACGCTTGAGTGTCTCGATGTTGTCAAATTCCATGGATACGTTAACGTCCACTCGATTTGCTGCGAGTATCTTGTCAATCTTTTGACGAATCTTCAGGTGCTGGTCAAAAGCGACAACGTCCAGTCCCTCCAGGTCGCTGAGCTGGAGGGTCTTGCGAGCGGCCAGTGGATGGTCCGTCGAACAGACAAAAACCATCGGTTCGTCCCGCCATGGAATTGCCAGGATGTTACGAGAACTCTTTGGGTAGCTGACCAGTCCCACGTCGACCTGGTCATTCTCGACCAGCTCATACACTCGGCTGGGATGCTGATAGCTAAGTCGCACGTTGGCCTTTGGGTTGCGTTGTAGAAAATCCTTGACGAACTGGTCCATGTAACCAATGCCGATCGAGTAAATCGAGGCAACCTTGACCCGTCCCGCCACCTCGTGCTGAAGCGAACGAACATTGTCTTCCAACGCCTCCAGGCGTTGGACCAGCTTACGACACCCCTCGTAGTAAAGTTTGCCGGCAGCAGTCACCACGAAAGGACGCTTGGAACGGTCCAGTAACTGGACTCCCAATCGTTCTTCCAGTTGGTGGACCGTTTGACTGGCACTGGATTGCGAAATGCTGTTAGCATCCGCTGCACGGGAAAAACTACGACATCCCACCACGTCACAAAAGATCTTCAGGGACTTGATATGCATGCGATAAACCCCCTCCACCTTGAGGTTTACGTAGTATTAAGAAAACGAATACCGCGCAAAAACAGGATAAGATAAGCAAATATCAAGATAGGGTCTGAAGAGGGCTTCGTCAAGGAGGTGGAATCCTTGAGAGCCCTGTTTTAACGAGAGTTCTTAATGAAAATGAACAATGCTGCTTAATGATACCTTTATCGTCCCGTGCTGGGACGACGATAGTCCAGTGGAGGTTTTTGGCCAGGTTGCATTAATGTCTGGTATTGATGGTCTCCGAGCCGTTCCCGATGTTCTGCCTGGGCTGCCTGGAGTAGTTTTGGTTGCGTGTAGAGGTCCCAGGCGGTGGCGGCTAGTACGCGAGCTGCCAGGTTCATTCCCTTGCGACCGATAGAACTGCCCCCGCTGGCAACGACTTGCCAGGAATGTCCGGGTGTCCCGGGGACAAAGCAGGCGGCATTGAAACCGGTTGTGGGAACAACCCAGGAAACATCTCCCACGTCGGTCGACCCCATTCCCACGGTCCCCCCCTGGTCGATTACTTCCTGGATAGAATCCAGTGGCATGGGTTTGTCCAGGGTTTGTTGCAGTCGGGTTGCAAACTGAATCTCTTCGTCATTGTAGACCAGGTCGTTTAGTTCCTTCAGGTTTTTCATGCTTACCTGGGCCAGTACGTTATTGGGCAGGATTTCCAGGATGCCACCCTGGAAGTTAATTTCCAGTCTCGTTTCCGTGGCCAGGGCTCCCGCCTGTGCGCAAAGTACCAGTCGGCGATAGAGATCACGAACCACAGTGGACTTGGGATGACGGATGTAATAGTAGACTTCTGCGAAATCCGGGACCACGTTCGGGGCCAATCCTCCGGCGGTAATGACATGATGAATACGGGTGTCTGGTGGCGTGTGTTCTCGCATGAGTTGAGCAGCATGGTTTGTCAGTTCCACGGCATCCAACGCCGATCGACCTTCGTCGGGGGCGCCGGCAGCATGCGCACTTTTCCCATGAAAGCGGAATTTAACTGCATTGCGAGCGAGGCTGCTGCGGTCACCGGCTGCATTCCTGCTGGACGGATGCCAGTGCAGAACGGCGTTGCAGTCCTTGAACAGGCCCGCACGCACCAGGAAAACTTTTGCGCTGCCACCTTCTTCTGCCGGGCAGCCGTAGAAACGTACAGTTCCAGATAGCTGTCCTGCTTTGATTTGTTCTGCGATGGCAATCGCAGCCGACGCCGAGGCCACTCCAAAAAGATGGTGTCCGCATCCCTGGCCGTAAACATTGCCCACCTTTTTCTCTCGGTAGGGAACCGCTTGCTGGGATAAGCCAGGGAGTGCATCGTATTCCCCCAGGATGCCGATTACCGGTTGGCCCTCACCGTAGGTTGCCGTGAAGGCAGTGGGGATATCTGCAACTCCCTGGGTGATACGAAAGCCGGCATCTGCCAGGATCTTGGCCAGTAACCCGGAGGACTTGGTTTCCTGGTAGCCCGGTTCGGCCCATTGCCAGATTTTCAGTGCGGCTTGCCAACTGGCATCGCTTCGACGATTGATGGATGCCGAAAGTTCTGCTTTTTGGGCACTGGCCGAGACGGGTAACAGGCAGCTTGCCAGGATCAGGACGATTTTCAGCAGTCGAACATGGTTCATGGTTTCACCGAAGAAAAAAGGTGGTGGCAATCAACGGGGCCTGGTCCGGGATACTCACACGCCGGGCCCCTACGGAAAGCCTATCATAGCGGGCCGTGGTCCCCGGATCGACAACCTCAGGCCGGGGAAAGGACTGTCCGGGGCATCTCCGGAGGGTGTATTTTTATGCCGGGGCTGCTGTTGGACTGGTTTTTGAAGCGATACACTGGACGTGGAATAAAAAAATTGCCCAGGGGAGTTCGACTTATGGTTGGTTATTTTAAGAGAGGCAGGAACCTCGGAACCCTGTTGTTAGTGGTAGTACTGGGCTGGACCAGTTGCCAGGATGTCTCCGCGGACGAGTCATCCCAGCCAGGTAAGAAAGCGGCAGCCGGGAAGCCGGAAAAGCTGTTTGTTGCCACGCCACTGACAGAAAAAAATAAGTTTACCGGTGGTATCGAGGGCCCGGCGTGTGACGCCGCGGGAAATGTTTACGCGGTAAATTTCGCTCGGCAAAGTACCGTTGGTCGCGTGGCCAGCAATGGAAAGTCCGAGCTGTTTGTCGACCTGCCCAAGGGAAGTACGGGCAATGGTATTCGGTTTAGCCAGCAGGGCGTGATGTACGTTGCTGACTACACGGGCCATAACGTGTTACAGATCGATATGAAATCCAGGAAGATTTCGGTATTGGCGCATGAACCGAAGATGAACCAGCCCAATGACCTGGCCATCGGCCCTGCCGGTATCCTGTACGCCAGCGACCCTAACTGGGCAGCTGGGGTTGGGCAGCTCTGGCGGATCGATCGCCAGGGAGTGGTGACCCGGGTAGCAGCAGACATGGGAACTACCAACGGGGTAGAAGTCAGCCCGGACGGAAAATCGCTGTACGTGAACGAGAGTGTCCAGCGCAATGTCTGGGCATTCACGATCACGGCGGCAGGTAAGTTAACCGGTAAGCGGTTAATAAAGAAGTTTCCTGACCACGGCTTTGATGGCATGCGTTGTGACGTGGATGGCAATCTTTACATCACGCGTCACGGTAAAGGGACCGTTGTGAAAATGACTCCCGCCGGCAAGATCCTGCAAGAGGTTCCCGTGCTCGGTAAGAAACCATCTAATATCTGTTTCGGCGGAACGGATGGACGGACGGCATACGTGACCGAAATGGAACATGGTCGTATCGTACAGTTTCGTGTCGATCGCCCTGGTCTGGCCTGGCAGCGATGGCAAAAGTAAATCAACCTAGGAGGTAAGAGACGTGCTGGCAGGAGAAATATACGGCCCCAAGCAGATCAGGCTCGTTGATGCGCCCGAACCGGAGTTGGATCCGGGCGGTTCCGGACAGATTATTTTTCAGCCGGAGCTGACGTGCCTGTGCGGATCGGACATGCTGTTTTTTGAACAGGAGCATGAAGAATATAAACCGAGGCTCGGCCATTCCCTGCATGAAATGATCGGCAGAGTGGTGGCCACCAACGGCGAACGTTACCAGGTGAATGACCGAGTCCTTTGTGTTCCGGATGATCAAAACGGCCTCTGGGAACGCTACTGCGTGGATGAGAATCGGGCCATTGCGGTCGACCCCAGGCCCGTGGAAGAAGAAGCCTTGATGGCCCAGCCACTGGGTACGGTAATCCTGGCTATGCGACGCGTGCCGCCGGTGCTGGGGCAGACCGTGGTCGTGGTGGGCCAGGGCCCCATGGGACAGTTGTTTTGTGCCACGTTGCGAAACCTGGGTGCTCGACAGATCATCGCTGTTGATAAACTTGGTTATCGGCTTCAGACCAGTTTGAAAATGGGAGCTACCGACGTGGTGGATTCCTCCGAAGTGGATCCCGAGGAAGCCGTCATGAGCCTGACCGATGGTGCTGGTGCTGACCTGGTCATCGAGGTGGTAGGACACACAGAGCAGGTATTGAATCTCTGCGTGGATCTTTGCCGAGTGGATGGTACGATTCTCTTTTTTGGCGTGCCCATGACCCTGATCGATCAGATCGAGTGGCGCAAGCTGTTCTGGAGGCGGCAGAATATCGTGACTAGTGTCGGCCCTGATTTCCGGACAGACTTTCCGTTGGCGATGCAATGGATTGCCGAGAGGCGGATGGATGTGTCACCGCTGATTACGCACCGTTATCCACTGGCGGACGTTCAGCGAGCCTTTGACCAGTACCACGCACGGGGTGACGAGGGCTTGAAGATCCTGCTCGATTTTCCCTCGGCACAATAGTGCCAGGATGGTTTACCCGGTCCCATCAGGATTGAAGTAGTCCGGTTCAGCGGTTGCCTTCCACTTGATATTGCAACCAAGGCTCGGCTTTTGCTCGCTGGAGACTTCCTGTCCAGCCAGGACCGCATCGACAGCCTGTCGCAGATCCTCACCGGTCACGGGAATTCCGGAATCCGGACGACTGGAATCAAACTGACCCCGGTAGACCAGTTTTTGTTCCCCATCGAAGAGAAAAAAGTCAGGGGTACAGGCGGCGCGGTAGGCAATGGCAACTTCCTGTTCTTCGTCGTACAGGTAAGGAAAGACATAACCACGTTGTTCTGCCTCGTGGATCATCTGCTCGGGAGAATCCTGGGGATGGCTGGAAACATCGTTGGAGCTGATACCGACAATGGCTAAATCGGAGCCATGGTAGTCGAGTGCGAATTGCGCCAGGGCAGGTGCCAGGTGGATCACAAATGGACAGTGATTGCACATGAACATGACCAGCATGGCAGGGGCATTCTTGAAATCGTCCCGGGAGACAGTCTCACCATTCACGTTCAGCAGGGAGAAGTCAGGAGCTGGAGTTCCCAGCGGTAACATGGTACTGACTGTTTTCACCATGGTCAGGGTCCTTGTAGCAAGAAAGAACGAGGGTAGTTATCAATCGAATTCAGGTCGTAACGTACCATAAAAAAAACGGTCTGCCAGTGTCCTGATTGGGATCCTCGCATCGTGATCAGGTCTTACCCGGGCAGGGAAACCCGTGAGAAAAGATGGCTGGCATTGGCTGTTGTCTGTTGAGCCAGCTCTTCCGGTGAGACCCCCCTGGTCTCGGCCAGGCAGGCCGCCGTATGAATCATTAATGCGGGCTCATTGGGGCGTTGCCCCCGGTGCGGGTGAGGTGACAGGTAGGGTGCGTCGGTTTCCAGTAACAGGCGGTCACTCGCAATGCCGGCTGCTACTGATCGCAACTCGTCGGACTTTTTAAAGGTCACCATGCCAGCAAAACTGATGTAGAGTCCCAGCTCAAGACATTCTTCTGCCAACGTGGCATCGCCGGTAAAGGAGTGCATGACACCCTGCAGTGGTCCTCGTTGCCTGGCAACTCGCAGCATTTCTACGATGTCCTGGCCACATTCCCGCATGTGAACGATGAAAGGGATCTGCAACTCCTGGGAAAGTCGAATGTGGCGGTCAAAGTAATCCTGTTGCATGGCAAAGGGCGTGTAATCCCAATGGCGATCCAGCCCGGTTTCACCGAGTGCCACGACCTGCGGGGATTGGGCCAGCTGGACGATCTGGTCCCAGTCATTCTCGCCAGCTTCGGCACAGTAGTTGGGTTGAATGCCCACGCTGGGGAAAACGTGGTCCAGGGAGCTGGCAATCTCCAGGCAACGTCGGCTGGAGTGAAGTGTTGTTGCCACGCTGATGATCGTTGTCACACCAGCCTGCGTGGCACGCTCGAGGACGGACTGTCGATCCTCGTCAAAGACGTCTTCATCCAGGTGCGCATGCGTGTCGAACAGTGTCATGGATGATCCTGGTTGGCGAGACCTGAAAAGGTTCTCGGCGATGGTTAGCTTGGTGGCTCCGTAACATCGGCCAGGTGGACCGACTGCCCGGAATGCCTAGGCGTCCGATTGAGATGCCACCAGTTCTTGCAACGAGTCCAGGTTTCCCTTGGCAGCGCCCAGCGATTCTTCAGCCAGGGCCTGGGCCAGCGGGGCTATCGTGAGTGGCTCAATGCAGTTCTGGATGGTCGCAATATCATTTTCCTGGCGTTGGATAAGAACGCCCAGCAAGTAATCGAGGGACAGATCGTGGAAGCCGGTGAATTCCAGTGGAAATTCACCCGGCAGGATTTCGCCACCACCGGAAAGAATCATCTCTCCCAGACGATCTGCAGTCCGTTGGACCTCGTCGGCCATCGTTTCAAGGGTATCGACAACTCCGTGGGAATCCTTGCGAATCCAGGGAGCTGCATAACGCAGGTAAGCCACCAGGGATCGGCTGTGGACGATCCGCAGTCGATTGAGAAGCGTATTGGTTTCAGTCGCATTCATAAGAGTGATTACCAGCGATTCGTGATCAAGCGGGATGTGACAGCCGGGGAATTCGATAGAGAGTTTAAAACAACGAACCTGCTGCAGCACGCGTGAAATCGTACAACCAGTTCCAACCAACGATTAAAATTACCGTGGGGATAGTCAGCAGCACGACGTAGGTTCCCGGCCCCGACTGGATGGGTAGCGAGATCGGTTCACGGTCGGACGGGGCTTCATCAAGAATTGTTGTCTTGACCACGCGCAGGTAATAAAACAGGCTGATCGCTGTGTTGATGCCACCGATGACCAGTAGCCACAGGAGGTAATCGGCGGTACCGGCAGCATGAGTGTAGCCATCCGCCAGGGAAGCAAAGATCGCAAACTTTCCAATGAAACCTGCCAGTGGTGGTAGTCCCACCAGGCTAAACATCATCAGGGCCAGGCAGATGGTTAGGCCCGGACACTGCTTGATCAGGCCGGCATAATCAGCGATTTCTTCACTTCCCGACTGGTTACGCAGGAAGGCGACTACAGCGAAAACACCAAGATTCATGAAAAGGTAGGTGAAGATATAAAGGGACAGTGCTGCCACAGCTGCTTCCGCTCCATCAGGACTGCTGCCGGCCAGTGCCATGATCGGTGGGATGGCCATCATCATGTAGCCCGCATGGGCAATCGTGGAGTAGGCCAGTAGCCGCTTGATGTTGGTTTGTCCGTAAGCAGCCAGGTTGCCGAAGGTGCAGGTAATGACTGCCAGCAGGGCAATGAGCTTACCGATAAAAGATCGTATGTCGGCCAAGTTGTCATTGGCGACCGCCCCGGGTTCCGTGGTGGGTGCGGGCAGCTCTTCTGCCACGGCAAAGAGTCCACTACTAGCAGGGAGAGATGCTTCCTGCTGGGCAGCCATTGCGTCGCCAGGTTCGATTCCCGTCGGTACAATCGTACCGAATCCAATCGCGAGGCGAACCAGCAGTGCCAGGGCAGCAGCCTTGGAGGCGATACTCAGAAAAGCATTGACCTCGGCACAGGCTCCTTCGAAAACGTCCGGGCACCAGAAGTGAAAGGGCACCGCGGAAAGTTTAAAAGCCAGGCCCGTGACGATCATGAGTCCAGCCAATGCCAGGACCATCGATTCTGACCCGCCCAAGTCTTGCACGGCCAGTTGCGAGGCCAGGGTCGGTAAATGGACGGTGCCGACAATGCCGGCCACGAGACTGATTCCATACAGCATGATGCCAGCAGCACCAGCTCCATAGACCGCGTACTTGAGAGCAGCTTCACTTCCCTGGCGACGTCCTTTCAGCATCCCGGCCAAGACGTAAGAGGGTACACTCGCCATTTCAATTGCCATGAAGACCATTAGCAAATGGTTGGCTGTCGCCATCAGGCACATTCCCAGCGTGGCTCCCAGGACGAGCGAGTAAATGTCGGCGCCGTCTTCGCGATCCGGTATTCCGGAAAGCTTAGTGAAAATCACGAACAACATCGCGAATCCCAGCAAGACCAGTCGCATGTAGATCGTGAACGAATCGTAGACCAGCATGCCCGTAAAGATTTCCATCCGCGAAATCGATTCCGACTGCAGAAGCAGTAGCGGGTTGGCCAGCACGAATCCGGCTACCGAACCGACCAGGGCAACCCAGAAGACATCCAGTTTCTTGAGCGAGTCGAAAAGACGTACGGTTAAGAGCAAGACGATCGTCAGGCAAATGACCAGCTCGGGCAAGAAAGCACCCAGGCTTGAATCACGCGTGATCGAGAGGAAACTGCCACTGGCGGTTCCCTTCGTATTAACGATCAGCTCGCTTACCAGGTCGTGAATGTTCACCGAAAACTACTTTCTAGTGTCGACTTGTGATGATGATGGATTGATTAAAATAGTTGTCAGCTACCTGGACACGCTTGCAGGCGAAGCGGCTAACCCTGCGGAAATCCCTGTGGGAACTTTGCCGGATACGTCCACGGAGTTGTTCGCTGCCGGCGTTTCCGCTTCTTGTTGGCCTGCAACAGGAGCTTGCTGATTCCCAGGAACCTGAGCGGCTTCTTCTGTTGTTTCTTCCGTTGCCTCAAGGGGATCCTTGACGGTTTTGGTCCACTCGGTAAGATCCTCGACCTGTCGATCAATCGTCGGATCCATGTATTTTAAAACCGTATGGTGCGGCAGGACGCCGAAGGCAATTGCAAAGGCCAGTAACACACCACCGATAAGACGTTCACGCGTGGTGCTGGGGGTTAATGCTTCCTCGTGAGGCCCCTTGTATTCAGCGCCGAGGTACACACGTTGGACACACCAGAGAATATATCCGGCTGTGAGAATCACCACGGCTGCCGAAATCACGGCCAACACCATGCTGTATTTCCAGACAGATAAAACGACCAGGACTTCGCCGATGAACCCGCAGAGCCCCGGTAATCCCAGGCCCGCAAAGAAAAGCCCCATGGCCATTGCCGTGTAGACCGGCATGCGGCCGTAAAGGCCTCCGAATTCGTTGAGGTTGCGATGATGCACCCGGTCGTAAATGATGCCTACCATGAAGAACATACCAGCGGAACTAATGCCGTGACCGATCATCTGGAACATCGCACCCTGGATGCCCATGTTCCAGTAAGCAGAATCGTAGTACGGTCCAGAAACAGACCAGACACCCAGGCCAAGCATGACATAGCCCATGTGACTCACGGAACTATAGGCGACCAGTCGCTTAAAGTCGGTTTGCGCCAGCGCCGCGAAGGCACCGTAGACCATGCTGATGGCACCCAGAGCACAGACTAGGTAGGCCAGGTCGTAGCCGCCGTGCGGACAGATGGGATAGCAGATACGGATGATCCCATATCCTCCCATCTTCAGCAGGACACCCGCCAGGATCATTGAAATCGGAGTGGGAGCCTCGACGTGAGCATCAGGTAACCAGGTATGGAAAGGTACCGAGGGCACCTTGATAATGAACCCAATCAACAAAAGCAGGAAAGCGGTTCGTTGCCAGGCCGGGCTGATCAGTTCCGTGTGCTGGCCCATGGCCGCCAGGGCCTGGATGTTAAACGTGTGCATGACTGCATCAGGCTCACTTGCCAGTTTTTCCTTGACCTCGGCGGTCACGGAATCGTGCAGGTTCAGGTTTGCCCACACGACGTCGCCACCGTCCAGGTTGGAGTGACGAGCTAACTCGACCAGGTCACTGCTGAAATACAGGATCAGTAGGGCGACCAGCATCAGGACGCTACCGAACAACGTGTAGAGAAAGAACTTGATGGCAGCATATTCGCGGCGTGGTCCACCCCAGATGCCAATCAGGAAGTACATGGGCAAGAGCATGACTTCCCAGAAAACATAGAAGAGGAAGAAATCCAGGGCCATGAAGACGCCCAGCATGCCGGTTTCCAACAGTAGGAACAGGATGCAGTATCCCTTGATGTGCTTGGTAATGGACCAACTGGCCCCCATGGCCAATACGGAGATGAAGGCTGTTAACATCACCAGCGGGAAGCTGATTCCGTCCAGGCCCATGAAATAGTAGATATTGAACGATGGAATCCATGACTTGTTGAAGACCTGTTGCATCTGGTCTGCGCCGTCACCAACCGTTTCAAACTGAGTCAACAGACCAAAAACACAGAGTGCCAATACGACCAGCGTCAGGCCCAGTGTGGCCCAGCGAATTTCTTCGGCGCGGTTGCCTGGGATGAACGCCAACGCCAGAGCCCCAAGGGCCGGCAGGAAGACAATGGCACTGAGTAATATTGAAGGATTGTCCATTTCGTTATTTCCGCTTGTTTCTGTTTATGATCGGATAATGCCGTGAAAGGCGATCGTGCTCCAAGGATCCACTAGAAAAAACTAACCATCAGGAATAATGCGACTGTTCCAACGACGATAAACAGGACGTACTGACGAAGCTGTCCCGTTTGCACATTACGTAGAGAGATTCCAATTCGCTGGGTCCAGCGGCCGATGCCATTGGCCAGGCCATCGATCATCGAACGCTCCAGGAGACGATCCCAGATCGAGGCCAGCACACGCGTCCCCCGGGCAATGCTGTGCAGAATGCCATCCAGCACTCTGCCGTCAAAAGCAGTCACTACCTTTGAAATCGCATGGGTCGGTTTGACGAAAAGCACATCGTACAACTCATCGAACCACCACTTGTTCAGCAGGAATCGGTGTAGTGGACGGAAGGAACGGCTTGTTTCCTCGGCGTCCAGTTTTTTCCACCAGTAAAAGACAGCGGCCAGCAGGATACCGACGATCCCCGTGGCAAAGGCCAGCAGGGTGACTGGTTTCTTGATTTCCCAGACATGGCTGTCGTGTTCATCAGGCCATGCCAGGGCACTGGTTAATGCTTCTTGCTTTCCCCCGGATCCCAACGGCCGTGCTGTTTCCAGCAGGTTGGCCAGGCTCAAGCTGTCCCATGGAGCAAATGATGAAATTGGCTTCCAGGCAACACTGATCGCAAACAGGGCCAGCACCAGCAGCGGGGCGTACATGATCTTGGATTCATGGGCGTGATCGTAACGATGCTGGTCCCTCGGCTTACCGGCAAACGTCATGAACCAGAGACGGAACATGTAGAAAGCCGTGATCGCTGCACCGCCGGCAGCAACCCAGAAAAAGATCGATACCGGGCTGCCACTGTTGGTTTGCATGAAGGAAAAAGCCTGCTCCAGGATGGCATCCTTGGAATAGTATCCACTGAGTCCAATGACAAACGGAATACTTGCTCCGGCAATCGCCAGGCAGCCGATCAACATCGTGAAAGCCGTATAGGGAATCTTTCGCCACAGGCCACCCATCAACGGCATTTCGTTGGTATGGACCGCGTGAATGACGGAACCTGAACACATGAAGAGCAGGCTCTTGAAAAAAGCATGCGTGATCAGGTGCATCATGCCAGCCAGCCAGCCGCCAACACCCAGGGCCATCATCATGTAACCCAGTTGACTGACGGTGGAATAGGCCAGTACCCGCTTGATGTCCGTGGCCGTAATGGCAATCGTGGCAGCCACGAACAACGTGATGCAGCCAATGATCGCGATTACCAACAATACTTCCGGAGGAAAGACAGGGTAAAAACGTCCCACCAGGTAAACTCCGGCAGCGACCATCGTCGCCGAGTGGACTAATGCTGAAACAGGTGTTGGGCCTTCCATCGCATCCGGTAACCAGACATGCAATGGGAACTGGGCACTCTTACCCACGCACCCACAGAAAATCCCCAGCCCGGCAGCAATCAACAACCAGTAGCCGTAGCGTGGCCTGCTGTCATCCTTGGGATCATCGTTGCGAATTTCGGCGACCTTGGCAGCCAGCAACTCCTGGGTGGCCTTTTCATCACCGGCCACGTTTGCATCCAGCACCGCTTTACGCAATTCATCCTGGGCAGCAAAGGCAACCAGGCCATCAGGTGTTTGTAACTGGTAATGATTTTCTTCCGGACGAACCTGGCTAAACAAGCCAGCTTCACCATCAATGTCTCCAAAGGCAAACGTGCCACAGCCAGTCCAGAGAATCATGAGACCGATGATCATGCCAAAGTCACCAACACGGTTCACGATAAACGCCTTGTTACCTGCCGTGGAAGCACTCTTGCGTTCAACGTAAAAACCGATCAGGAAGTAAGAGCAAATCCCGACCAACTCCCAGAACACGAACACCATGGCAATGTTACCGGCCAGTACCAGGCCTAGCATGCTGAAACAAAACAGCGAGAGAAACTGGAAAAAACGGTGGAATCGACCTGGTCGTACCAGGTGTGAACCGTCGGCCAGGGTCACCTCGTGATCCGTGTATTCTGATTCCTCGTCATGCATGTAGCCAATGGCGTAGATATGAATCAGCGTGGCAATCAACGTCACCATGCAGAACATGCACATGGTTAGCGTGTCAATGTAGTAACTG
>Ga0315331_10000383_pt1 | contig 30105 bp, 29 predicted proteins | sample M160m34915metaG_FD_203456 | JGI IMG/M metagenome (GOLD analysis project Ga0315331, IMG submission 203456) | Ammonia-oxidizing marine archaeal communities from Monterey Bay, California, United States - M1 60m 34915 | ecosystem: Environmental > Aquatic > Marine > Intertidal zone | place: USA...
TGACTCGCGCGATTGGCCGATTGGCCCCAGGAGGGCATTCCAGAAGTACCGCCTCAGTCGGCGGGCGCGAGTAGGACGATTCCCTCGTCCCCAACCACATAATAGTACTCACCGAGTCGCTCTGGCGTCAACGAAACAGTGCGTTGGGAGAGTTCTTCGAGACGATCTGGATAATGCCCCTGCTCGAAGAAATAGACCTCCAGCGCCCGACGGACCAGGTCCGACTCGTAGCGAGCGCCGAAATGCTCGATCGAGCGAGCGGGGATCTTCGTGCCCACGCCCCCCCCCCCGGCCTCTGAACGGTCGAGAACCGCAGCACCAAGCAGAGCCAGCGTCACGAAGGGGATCGTCGTGGCGACCGCAACCCGGAGCAGGGGCAACAGGCGCACACGGCTCGCGCGCCCTGTCCGCCTGGCACCCGGTGTGCCCTTCGGAGAATGGATCAATTCGATGGCAGAGGCCTGCCTCAGTTCGGCCAGCGCCCGCGTCGCCTCGAAGCTCCCCATCCGGGAGAGGTCGATGATCCGGCGAACCGAAAGGCGTCCATCCACGAGCTGGAGCACGCGATCTAGCTTGGCGAGGCGCGAATCCTCTTCTTGGCGGGACACCGAGCGGATCGAACTCGGATCGCTCACGCGTCGAAAGACGGCTGCCTCATCGGGCACGAAGGATTCGAAGGTCTGCCACTCGTCGAGCATTCGGAGACCGTCCATCAGGATCTGCTCCGCCCCGAGTTGATCTTCGGGCCGGGTGTCGTGGAAGACAGGCTCGGCGATGAACTCGAAATCACCCCTTCCGCGTCGCATCAAGTCGAAGACCGTCTCCTTCATCAGGAGATTGCGAACCTCTGAGACCGCGGTTGCATCCGCCAATCCGACCGCCAACAGGAGCGCCGAGAGCGGTCGCGCCGTGCGCCGACTCTCAATCTGGACGTCCTTGAGCTGCTCCTTCGTCAGATAACCCGACCGAACGAGCTGGGGACCGAGAGGATCTTGATTCGCAACACCCGCCCCGGGGCCGCCCCCAACCACCCGACCCTCCTCGAACGCGAGGAAAATCGGAGCGTCGTCCCCTTCGACTCGGAGAATGCCGGTCTTGCGTTGCTGCCCGATCAGCTGAAAGACCTCGGAGATCCCGAAATCCCTCAAATTTCCGTGCAATGCAACCGCCATGCGCCCTTCCCTTCCGTGACCTAAAAGCTTTTCCGAGCGATGAGCCCCATCACGACGAGCGTCACGTAGCCGATGCCGGCGAGCAGCCCAGGCAACGCGAAGCAGAGCACGGCCGCCCCGCCCATCAACATCGGATCCTCCAGAATGCCGGAGGGCCACAACCCACAGACGACGGCTCCGCTGAAAAGCAACAAGCTGAGCATCGCTTGGTCGGGCCGCTTCGCCGCGAAACCGGCCACCCCCGGAATCAACAGGGAGAGGATCCGCCAGATCCGATCAAGCCGTCCCTCCCTCTCGGAGAGCGCCTGGAGCCGCGCCATACGGAGGGAAGGGTCCGTCCCTTCTGGATATTGGAAGAGGCGGTGACAGTCTTCGCAGACGTCTTCGCTCCAAACCGTCCCATCACAGCGAGTACAGATGCGGTGACCGCAGCGCTCGCAGAGGCTCGCCCGATCCCATCGATTGCCCAGCAGCAGCGTCGAAAGCATGATCAACGCAAACGCGCCGCCGGTCACGACCCAGTTCTCGCCGAAGCGGCCCGGCGCCAGGAAGGCCACAGCCGATGGAGCGGAGCCGTCCGAAAGCGCAAGGGCGACTAGGCGACTGCGCAATCGCGTCATCGGGAACCCCAGGTCCGCGACCAACTCGGCGTCTCCCAGACTCGACAGTGCCGCGACTTTCCGGTCATCCAAGCGCTGCGCCTGCGCCAAGATCATCTCGTACTCCTCCATCCTGAAGGCACTGGAATAAGCCTGACTCAGGTCGAAGAGCAGTGTCGCGTCCCGCTCCTGCGCAATCGCTCTCTCATAATAGTCGACCGCGGCAGTCGTATTCCCTCTGCGCTTTTCGAGGTTCCCCAGATTGGTGAGCGCGACGAAATCCGTAGGAGCTCGCTGGAGCACGCTGAGGAGATGATCTCCCGAGGCGTCGAATAGGCCGAGCCTGCGAGCCCGGTAGGCCAACGCGTGCATCGCGGTCACGTCCACCGATCCCGCCGCCTCGAGCCGCTCGACGTCCGCCGCCGTCTCGGTCCCCGCGAGCACCTGGAGCACGCTGCTCGCGACCGGGTCGCGTTCGATCAAGCTCGTCGCAATCGAACCGAGTTCTGCGATCGGATGGAGGGCCGTCACGAGCAGGACCGCTGCCACCGCGAGAGACCGTCGTTGGCGAGCACGCCCGTACAAGAACCCCATCGCAAAGAGAGCAAGGATCAGACCGAGCAGCCCTTCTCCAAGCACCAGGGGAAGCAGCAAGAGGACACCGAGACACGCATAGGTCGCGAACATCGGCATCGAGGCCCCGAAGACATCTCCCAGATCATGCGCTGCGTGGCTGCAAATATGGAGCCCCGCCAAAACGATGAAGGCGAGCGAGGCCGATCCCAGGACCATCAGGAGGAGAACCGTGAAGTTCTCGAGCATCCAGAGCTGAGCGGCGAGACTCGCAGCAATCGACCAAGCTGAGTCCCCGAGCGCGAGGAGCGCGGCCGAGAATTCTCCAGAGCGCCAGAACGCGAGGGCCGCTGCCATCTGGAACGCCGGCACACCCGGCGCGAGTTCTCGGGCCATATTCGCGTAGCTGCCAGACTCCTGCGGCGTCGCCGCACGGGCAATCAGAGTCGCGGGAACGGGCAGATCGCCCAGGCCCAACTCGAGGCGGACCCGACCGAGCGCCGCAGCGCGGGCGTAGGCCGTCGGGGGCGCCAACCGCCAGCTTTTCTGGATCTGGTCTTCCTCGACCTCCAAGGGCCGAGACGAGGCCGGCCCACGATCCGCGAGCCAGGCATCCTGCAGATCGGCCGGCCCAACGTCTGGGGCCGCATCAGATCGGGGCAAAACCCCTTCGTTCGCAGACTGAGCGGACACGGGTCCGGTCGCCGCCGCGAGGACGATCACGATGAAGGCTAGACTGTAAGCCGCAATAGACCGGCGGTAGGCCAACGAAAGGGCCCTCCGATAAGACGGATTTGCTGGAGACATCGGCGCATCGGAGGCCCGGCTGAAGGCGAGCGCCCCCACACCGGATGCTTCCGAAAAACAGCGGGGCGCCCCCGGGCAACGCACTCCCCTTCGATGGTCCCTCGAGGGAATCCGCCTCCGGTATCTTGGGCCTCTCGACGATCGGCGCCGGGCCCCCTATCCTGCCGCGCCCATCAATAAGGAGAGGCCGCCTTGGCCAACCACAAGTCCGCCCTGAAGCGAATCCGACAGTCCGAGAGCCGCCGCAAGCGAAACCAGCACGTCCGCACGGAGATGCGCACGATGGTCAAGCGCTGCCGGGAGGCATTGGACGCGGGCGATCCGGGTAAGGCGACCGAAGCCTTCCAGACCGCCGAACGCACGATCCGCCGCGCCGCGACCAAGGGAATCATCCCGAGGAAACGGGCCGATCGAAGCGTCGGGCGACTCGCCAAGCGCCTTAACGCAGTCGTCAGTTCCTAGCCCGAAGTCGCCAGGTGGGGCTCGTCAGCTGGCGAGCCCCAAGACGAGCTGTTCGAGCGCCCGTTCCGAGCGCATCACGCTCGCCCCTTTCAGATCGACGTCTGCCCGATGGATGGCCCTCAGGCTAGCCACGAGACGCCGTGCAGGATACCGCCTCGCCTGCTGCTCCAGCTTCCGAACCACGAAGGGCGGGCCTGAGGCCGGCTCTCCGTGACCGACCCGGACGAGACGGCGAAAGTGGGAGGCGAGCGCGCCGAGAATCGCCGGGGGCGCGGCACCCTGGGACAACAAGCGCGATAGTAGACCCACTGCGTCGGCGACCCGACCCTGTCCGATCGCATCCGTCAGATCCCAGATCGGTTCCTCCGCGACCGCTGAAACTGCCTGCTCGACATGCTCCCGGCCGACCTTTTCCCCCGGCTCTGCGAGAAGGCTTGCCTTCTCGATCTCCTGACGCAGGAGCAGGAGTTGAGGACCCACCCGCTCCGCGAGCAACGCCGCCGCCTCCGGATCCAGATCGACGCCCTGCCGACGTGCTTCCTCCGCGAGGAAGCCGGCCAGCTCTCGAGATTTCTTTGGTGCTTCACACTCGACATGAAGCGCGGGCCCCCGAAAGGCTTTCACCCACTTGTTGCGCTTGTCCGCCTTGGAACACACGACAACCAGGACGCTCGTTGACTCCTCCCCGGTCGAAGCCGCCACCCCGAGCGAAGTCTCGATCACCGATCCCCAAGCAGCATCGAGCTTGGCGCCCCGCCCCTCCGTCTCTCGCAGCACGACGAGGCGCCGTTCGGCCATGACCGGAAGGCTCGCGAGCGCCTCCTCGAGCCTCCCCGGCCGATCCCTGCCGACCTCGAGCCGGTCGAGGTTAAAATCTTTTGGCCCCCCCGAAAGCACCGCCGACTCGATGGCCGCGAGCGCATCCTCCCGCAGCAGCGGCTCGGCGCCCGCGAGCAGATAAGCCGGTCGCACGCGCCCCGACGCGAGCTCCTCCAGGAGGGATCCGATGCTCACGGCAACGCCTTGGACAGAGATTCGGGGGCGAGTTCGGAAATCTCGATCCACTCCAGAGAATCCGCGATTCGGGTGGCGAGCAGGTCTGAGAGATGCCTGAGCGCCTCGAGGCGATTGCTCCGGGTCACCTCGACGTCAGGGCTCGCGAGATAGATATCGGTCTCCGAGAGCGCCCTCGAATCCAAGCGGACGATATCTCCCGTCGCCGACACGATCTCCAGGTCGAGGGTGAGCCTCACGCGGTACTCGAGGGCAGCTACGAAACTCGAGAAGCTATTGCTCCGGGTCACCAGCGGGCGGATTCGACCGCGGACCACGAGGTCGGCCGCCCCCGGGTCCGTGACCATCACGAAGCGCCTCCGCAGACCCAATTCGCGGCGCAGGGCCCCACTGACGATGCGGTCGAGCCAGGGCTCGGGAGAGTCGTTGCGCAGGCTCACCAACGCGAGCCGCGCAGGGCGGGACGCTCCCTCCGCGTCAGTCTCGACCAGAGGAGCGAGCAGATTCCGGTACCCGCAACCGGAGAACGGCAGGAAAAATACACCCAACATCAATGCGAGCAGGAGGCATCTCCCGAAGCGCTGCATGCGGGAGGGATAGCATGAGACGCCCTCATGGGCCTGACCCACCCAAGACAGCTCTCGGAATCGTCCCGCGACCCTATGCCTATTTCTTCAACAGCATGCTCGCAACGCTCAGGACCTTGTTCGCCCGGATCGGTTTGGTGAGATACTCGTCCGCACCCAGATCGATCGCGCGCTCTCGGTCCTCACGCGCGCCTTCGGTCGTGATCACGCAGATCGGAATCGCCTCGAGGCGCTCTTCAGCCCGCATCAGACGAATCAGTTTCAGGCCGTCCATCACGGGCATGTTGATGTCGACGAAGGCCAGGTCGAAGTGGTCACTCGTAAACTGCCGAAGACCGTCCATTCCGTCCTTTGCCTCGACGACCTCCACATCCTTCATGCCCGAGAGCGCAAAGACCAATAACTGCCGCATCGTCTGACTATCCTCGACGACCAGGACCCGTTGATCTCCCATCTCAAAAACCCCATTCCCCACGAGCGGACTGAGCCCGCCCTGTCCGCGATTCTTCTTGCCCTGAAAGCCCCGAGTTCATCCTTCTCACTGCCCCTGGACAGCGACCGGCCGAGGACTCGAAATCTCGACCAGCCCCCGCTGTATCGCGCCCGGTATCTCCTCCAGGGGGAGCACCTCGTCCACGAGCCCCGCATCGATCACCTGCTTCGGCATGCCGTAGATCACCGCAGTCGACTCCGACTCCGCGAGCACGCCTCCCCCCGCCTCGCGCACCCTTCGCGCACCTGCGCGCCCATCGTCTCCCATCCCCGTCAGTACGACGGCGAGGAGGTGCTCGCCAAATGCTTTCGCCGCAGACTCGAAGAGTCGATCGACGGAGGGTGTGTAGCGATCTTTTCCGAGGCTGGGCCGGACCCGGGTCTCTATGTTCGAACCGGTGGACTGGAACTCCAGATGATGCCCTCCCGGGGCCACCAAAACCGTGCCGGGCTCCGCAGGCCGCCCGGAGACGGCTTCTCGAACGCGCAGAGGGGTCAACCGGTCGAGTCGCTCCGCGAAGCTCCGAGTGAAGACCGGGGGCATGTGCAGAGAAACGAAGAAGGCACAGGGGGGGGCTTCCGTGAAGGCACCGAAGATCCGCATGAGCGCGGCGGGGCCCCCGGTCGAGGCTCCCAGTACGACCACCGGGGCACGACCCGTCGCGCGGACGGCCTCCGTACTGGATATCTCTTCCGAGAGGACCGGAGGCGGAGCCTGAATCCTCTTGGAGACCATTTCGATCCGCATCCCGCGAATCGCGTGAACTTTCCGAATCAACCCTTCTTCGATTGAATGGAGTTCGGGCATCGCGCGGGCCGAGGGCTTCGCGATGAAGTCGACGGCGCCCAGTTCCAGGGCCTTGAAGACGTCTTCCTGCCCTGCCCGGCCGCTCACGACGACGACCGGTGTCGGTCGCTTCGACATCACGAGTCGCAAAAAGGTGAATCCGTCCATTCGCGGCATCTCGAGGTCGAGCGTGATCAAGTCGGGCTTCAGCTCGATCGCCTTGCGCAGCGCCTCCTCTCCGTCCCGTGCCACACCCACGACCTCGATGAGGGGCGAACTCTCCAGAATGCGCCGGATCGCCTGACGCGAAAAGGCCGAATCATCGATCACCAACACCCGACTCGGATGAATCTGCTCCATTAACGGCCCCCCGATTCATCAACGGAGGCAATCCCGTCACGCGCCAGTGCATGCCATGAATCCTCGACCTCTTCGCCCGGCACCGGCCTGCGATAGACGAGATCGCGACTCAGATGCTTGAGCTCGAAGTCGGAGGTGACGTTGATCAGCGACTCCGCGTGACCGAGCAGCAGATAACCGCCCGGCCGAAGCTTGTCGTGAAAGGTCGACATCACCTGTTTCTTAGAATCTGCGTCGAAATAAATCACGACGTTTCGGCACAGCACGACGTCCATCGACCCCAACAACCCCACCTTCGCGCTATCCAGAAGATTCATGCGAACGAAGTCGACGTGACGCTTCACCTCGTCCGAGATCCGCATCAATCCATCCTTCTGAGCGAAGTAGCGCATGCGCATCGACTGCTCCGTCTCCCGGAACGAAGTCTCGCGGTAGATCCCGCGCCGAGCCTTACTGATGACCGCACTGGAGATATCCGATGCGTACACCCGAAAGTCACGCCCCGGCACCAGATTCGCCTCGAGGGCCATCATCACAATCGAGAAAGGCTCCTCCCCACTAGAACATCCAGCGGACCAGATCGACACCGGGCGGCGGGCTCCCTGCGTGCGGGAGAGCACGTCGGGGATGATCTCCTGCACCAGCGCCGTCAGCTGCGATCGTTCGCGGAAGAAATAGGTCTCATTGGTCGTGATCAGGTCGACGAGCTTCGAAAATTCTTCCTCGGCATTTGCTCCACATCGAAGCTGATACAAATAGGACGCAAAGGAACCGGCATCCGAATCCGCAATTCGTCGAGCGATCCGTTTCTCCACGAGGAATCGGGTGTCTTCGTCGTAATGCAACCCGCAGCGTGATCGGATCAACTCGGAGAAGAGTCTGAATTCCGAGTCCGTCATCTTGAGGTCAGCAGAGAGTTGCGCCGAGCGAGGCATCTACTCCTCCAACCGTCGTATGGCGCGAAGAATGGCCTCGCGAACGAAGGCATCCTCCTCAACTTCGAGGCGCCTCATCAAAGATGGCAGCCCCTTGCGATAGGCGCGGTCGGACATCACCTGGACGGTCTCCGCGCGCACTGACCAATCTTCGTGTGCCACCAGGGGCACCAGCTCGCCGATCAAAGAGTCCGCTCCGTGCGCCCCCAGGCAGGCCACCCCGGCCCGCACGACATCGGGCTCAGGATGGGCCAGCACTCTGACTGCGAGGCCGCCGGCCCGTTCGCCGCCCACCTCCATCAGCGCGTCCAGCCCCGCCAGAGCGACGAGCGCCTCGCGTTCGAGCGACGGTTCGATCAAGCCCGCGATCTCCTCGAAGACGAGCCCCTGACCTCGGTAGAGCCGCCCCACGGAGCGCAGCGCGACCGAGACGACTCGAGGATCTTCGTCTGCGATCGGCCCGGCTAGATCGACGACCGCACCGGGGCGATCCGGGTCTCCCAACTCAGCAGCCGCAGCCATACGAACCATGCTGGCTTCGTCGCCCAGCGCGAGCCGCAGGGAGTCCCGCGCAGCCCCGTCACCGAAGCGCCCCAGCGCTTGGACGGCTGCTCGCCGCACAGGCGCCGACTCGTCCTTCAGCAGGTACCCAATCACGTCTTCGTCCTGCGGACGGCCGACACGGGCGATGACCTTCGCAATCGCCAATCGAAGAGGCTCGGAAGCTCCGCCCAGTCGACTCGAGAGCACTTCGATCAGCTGAACGTCGATCCCGGACTCAATCGCCCCCGGATGCTCCGAAAGCGCCGCGATCGCGCCGATGATCGACGAGATTTCCTCGTCGGAATCCTCATCCCGGGCAGCGACCTCGAGTCGCCGAACCAGGTCGGGTGCACGCTCGAAGAACCCGCCTTCGCCCAGCGCCATCGCCGCAACGCACCTCAACTCCGCATCCGAGTCGCCGAGCGCCTCCACGATGAGCGCTTCCGAGTTCGCCCCGCCCACGCGGCCCAGGATCGCCGTCGCGCGTGTTTTCAGGTCTACATCGAGGGAGGACCAGTCCGCGACGAGCGCCTCGGACAACACCGGACCCAGTGCCTCGAGAGTACGATCGGCGAGTTCTTCGATCGCTTCGTCTCGCCCAACCTGGAGAATCGGCAATACAGCGCGTCTATCCGACAGCAGCCCCAGGAATTGAATCAGCACCATGCGACGACCCAGATCCGCGCCATCCAACTGCTCGCAGCCAAACTCGACGATCTGCTCACTGCTCGCGGCGGCGCGCAGACGTCCTACCAGAGCGTCTCCCGCGCTCCCGTCGAGCCGAAACAGAGTGCGAAGCAAGGCGCCCATCGCCCCTTCGCGGCTGGTTCGCCCGCCGATCGCAAGCCCTTTGAGAAGTTCGTCTACTGATTGTGGATCCGATGAATAGCCGAGCAGTTCGTAGGCAGACGGGCGCAGCAACGACTGGTCGAGCGAATCTCCGAGACTCGCAACGCCAACATTGGCCTCCATCCGTGCGAGGGCTCTGAGCGCCGAAACCCTCACCAACTCTTCTTCCCCCGACCGAGCTCCAAGCGCCAGAAGATGAGGGATCTCCTCGACGCCTCCGACGACTCCCAGCGCCTCAGCCGCCGCGGCTCGCACATTGGGATCTTCGTCCTCGATCGTCCTCAAGAGCGCATCTCGACTCGCGGGATCGCCGATCGCCGCGAGCGCGTCGATCACGAGTTTCCTCACGTCGACGTCGCGGTTTTCGATCTCTCTGACCAGCCGACCCGTCGCGCGCCTTCCACAGGCGATGAGGGCTTCCAGGGCGGCGTTGCGGCGACCCGAGTTTTCACCATCCGAGAGCGAGGCGACGAGACGCTCTTGGACCCGCTGGTCTCCGCTCCACGCGACCAGTCGTCCCACGGCGGCCTTGCGCACACGCCAGCCCGAATCCCCGAGACAAGCGACGAGACGGTCGGCCGCCTCGTCCATCGGAAGCAGCACGAGCTGCTCGACGCTGAGTCGACGCACCTCCTCGTCGGTACTCTCCAGACCGTCGAGGATCGAATGCCGCTCGGCCGTGCTGAGCGACTCACTCATCCCTGTGAACTCCGTTCCGCCGCGACGCGCTGGAGCTCATCCAGCACGAAATCCGTCTCGGCCCGCACTTGCTCACCGATACGCTGCCTCAGGAGAAGTCGCGCCTCATTGACCTCTAACGCGAAAATCTCCTCCAGCGTGCCCGCCCGACTCGCTTCGTCGAACCTTTCCGGCTGGTAGAGGGCCATCTCCGAAACGGCGATCCGCGCCAGTCTGAGTGCCTTCTCCCGTTCGGCTCCAATTGATGGATCCTCTCCGCCATTTGTCGCGTCCGGGGACTCGCGCACAACGTGATCTCGTGCCTCGTCCTGCGCGTCCGGAGCCGAAGACGCCTCCGAGCCCCCAGGGCCAGCATCGTCCATTTGCGAGGGCAGGCCCGCCTCTCGCAGGATCGCCTTCAGAGCGTCGGGAAGGTCCGGCTGCTCAAGACAAACGTCTGGACCGTAGAGAGCGGAATCCTCGAACCGGTAACGCTCCTCCGGATGAGATACGCCAACGACTACGACGAGTGTCTCTCGCAGGCTCTCGTTTCGTTTCACGATCTCACAAATCTCACCGCCTAGCATTTTCGGCAAGCCCGCCTCGAGGACGACGGCCCTCGGCAACATCCTTTGAATCGAGAGCATGGCTGCCACCCCGTCGCTGACGACGATCGGCTCGAGTCCCCAATCCTCGATCGCCGCGGCGCTCAGCTTGGCTCGCGCCGGATCGGAATCGGCGATCAGGACGAGCCGCGAGCGATCCTTGACGGTGCCCGGCTTCAGCTGCTCCCCTTGCGGACTCGTCGGGCGGGGCGGAGGTGCCTCCACTTTTCGAGCGGTTTCGGCGGCGTCCGCGGGGACCCGCACCAGGAATACGGCCGAGCACTTCGTGCAGCGAAGTCTGGCCCCGTCAGGACCGATACGAGCCGCGTCCACGCGATAGCGCGAACTGCATTTCGGACATCCAGCAATCATCTGCATACTCCTCGGGGTCGAGGCGACCTACCTCACCCGGGTTCAACGACGAAAACGATCGACTTCTTGGCGCAGCCCCAGAGCGTGCCCTGAGAGCAACCCTATGGCGTCGCGGACTTTCCTCGCCGCAACCTCATTCGAGCGGCTATCTGCCGCGACACTATCCAGATACACCGCCACTTGAGTACAGGCATTGGACTGCTCGTGCAGAGACCCGGTGATGCGCTCGACCTCACTCCGTACGCCGACCACATTCTCGCGAATGCGACCGAAACCAGCGGTCTGATCCTCGGTGGTCCGACGCACCTGCTGCGCGACCTCGCGCATCGTCAGCGACGATCGATAAACGATCTCGTTGCCTCGATCCTGCTGCGCGCCGGCGGCACCGATCTCTTCAGCCGATTCACGGACTCGTTCCATCAGCCCAACGACGTGTGATGCCGCCTTTGTCTGCTCGCGGACGGAGTGGACGATCTCTCCAATCCTCGTTCCACTCTCCCGGGAGACATCTGTGATCTCTTCCAACGTACGGCCCGCTTCGGCAGAGAGTTCGACCCCGCCCAGCACGCTGGCTGAACCGGCTTCGATGGCACCGATCGCATTCTCGCTCTCCTCCTGCACGGCCCGAATCAAGCCACCGATCTCCTTGGTACTTGCCAAGACGCGATCCGCGAGTTCCTTGATCTCGTCCGCGACGACCGAGAATGCCTTGCCCTGCTCGCCCGCCTGCGCGGCAATGATCGCGGCGTTGAGCGCGAGCAGATTCGTCTCGTCTGCAACATCATCGATCACATCGAGGATCCCCCCGATTTCACTCGTCCGATCCCCAAGCCCGCGAATGACACGCTCCGCCGCATCCGTGGCTTCTCGAATCGCCTCCATCCCCGCGATCGTTTGCGCGACCTTGGCTTTCCCGAGCTCGGCTTTTTCCACAGCGTCATGCGAGAGACTTGCGGTCGTTTCCGCCACCTCGTCGACGGCACGCATCGAACTCGCCATTTCCTCCATGCTCGAGGAGGTCTCTTCGGACGCTTCGGCCAGCTTCTCAGTCGTCGCGCTGACCTGCTTGACGCTTCTCACCATCTGTTCGATCGAGTCGGAAACGGCGTCCACCTTGGCGGTCAATACGGATGCCGTCTCATTCAACTCGTCTCCGGCAGCACCTAGTTCGAGAACGGAGTTACTCGACTCGTCGATCACCGTCCTCAAACTATCCGCTGAGCGCGAAGCCTCCGCAACTTGCCCGTCGATCGCGGTCAGCAGCCGGTGTACTTCTTGGACCTGCTGGGATTGGCTGGAGCTGGCCTCCACGATGCTCCCTAGATTCTCCGAAAGTTCCCCGATCGTCCGCTCGACTCCCTCCGCGGTCTGCTCAGCCTGCAAAAGAGTCGTGCGAGACGACGACGCAATCTCCGACAGCAGGCGGTCCAAGCCCCCCATTTCATCATCCGAGAAGACCACGGGCACGTCGCGCAGATCTCCCCGGGCCAGGCTCGAAGCGCGCTGAGTGACTCTCCGAAGACTGCTGGAGAGATCGCCTACGACGACGAAGGCGTAGCCGAAGACGAGGACAGCGATCGTGAACAGGATGCCGAATCCCAGCAAGCCCGTTCCGACCAACCGAGTCAGATATCCGTCTCGCTCAACACCCACGAGAAGGGTGCTCCCGTCTCCCATCACCTGAAAGGCGCCGACCTCATCGCCAGCCCGTGGCCGCAGCACGCCACGGGTCGAACCTGAGGCGACCTCTGCATCGACCAACGCGAGGAACTGCGGAGAGACCCCGTCCATTCCGACGCCCGAGACGCCCTCCCCCGAGAGTTTGAGGGCCACGACCCGAGTTGGCCTGAACTGTTCCCCGGGCCAGGCGAGGCGGGTCCGCTCGCTCATCGAGAGATCCGCATCGCTCTCCGAGAGAGCCGAGAGGGCCGCTTCGGCCCATTTCAACGACTGGTCTTCGGACTGCCAGCGCAAGCCCAACCCGGCGAGATCGAAGAGAATGAGCATCCCACCGATCGCGGGGAGCGTGATCACCAACCTGAGCCGCCCTGCGAAGCGACCGCCATCCTGGAAGACCGATTCGCTCGCGCGTGCCTCGTCATCGACGACATCAGCCGGAGGCGCCGTCCGAGCCAACAGGCTACGCGAACCATGAAAGGCCACCTGGCCTGCGACGACGGCGCTCACCAGCGTCACGATGACAAGGCTCTGCAGCCGATGCGGCTCGAACCATCCACCCTCACCCACGAACTCGAGCGTTCCGGGGATGAGCATCAACGGAGCCAACGACACGCACAATGCCGTCCGACCCATCAGCCCCGGAATTTCCTGGCTGGATCGCCCGACGGCACGGCGGTACGCAAGCAGGAGCCCGACCGCCGCAGGCGTGCTGAACGACAGCACGAGCAAAACCGATTCGAAAAAATTCGCCGCCGAGGCCCAGGCGAGATACCCGCCCGACAGGATCGCAAAGGGGACTACCACCAATAAGTTGACCAAGAGCCGCTGCCCCGAGTCGAAAGGGGATCGGTCTTCGAATTCGGGAACGGTCACGTATTTTCTCCGAGGGCGGCGATCTCTGACGGGGCGGTTCGGCAGACGGTTTCGATCAGATCATCGATGGAGAGCACCATCACGGGAGTGTCTCCAGATCGACGCACGACCCCTCGTACGGCGGCATATCCGTCTCGAGTCGCAAGCTCTGGAACGGGGGTCAGCCGGCGATCTTCGAGGTTCAGTACGCCCGTCGCCGCGTCGACCCACAAGCCGAAAACGAGGCCTCGATCATGAACGACCACGATGCGAGCTTCGCCACTCGAATTTGCACGACCGCGCCCCAGCGCTCGCGCGAGATCGAGTACCGGAATCAGGTGTCCACGTAAGTCGATGAGCCCCTCGATCAGGGCGGGCGCCTTCGGAAGCGGGACAATTTCCTGGACACGGACGACCTCTCGGACGTATCCGACTTCAAGCGCAAAGGTCTGGCTGTCCACCTCAAAACAGGCGAGGTTCACCGTCGGTACCGGATCGAATGTCGGCGCGGCGCTAGACATCCTCTAACCCCAGCAACCGCTCGAAATCGAGCAGCGATACAAATTGGTCATCCCGGAGGCAAATTTCACTGACCATCGTGACATCCAGACCACTCGCCGGCCTAAGGAGATCTTCCGAGGCGCGATAGACCTCCGTGACTCCGTCGACCACGAGCCCGCTCACCCGATCCTCGGCACCTCGACAAACGACCACCCTATTCGATCGATCCAGGCGGGAAGCCCCCAAACCGAGGCGACTGCGTAGATCGATCACCTCGACCACCTCGCCGCGCAGAGCCAGAATGCCCAATAACCAGGAGGGAGCCCTGGGAACCTTCGTCAGCTCGCGCAGACGTACGATTTCGCGGACGCAGTCCACCGGCAGGGCGTAGGCCGTCGCATCGAGATGAAAGACAAGTAGCTCGCGCACGGATGCAGGCTCTACGCGGCCATCTCCGCGCAAGCCCAGGGCCGCCTCTCGGGCGATCCCCTCCCAATCGGACGCGTCCCCGATTCCACCGTCCAGACCGCTCATCAGGCCGCCTCCCTTCGACGAACCGCATCTCCCACGATCGACGAGACGTCGATCACGAGGATTGCGCCGCGATGACCCAGTTCCGTAGCCCCCGCGATGCCACGGAACTTCTGGAAAGGGCCCTTGATCGGCTTGATGACGGTATCCTGCTGGCCCTCTAAACGATCGACAAGCAGACCGAGCCGGTGCTCTCCGAGCCCGAGCACGACGGCGAATTGCCGCGCGTCACGCCCCCCCGATTCGATCTCGAATTCGTCTGAGAGTCGACGCAGCAGCAGAGGCTCACCACGCAGGTTCAAGATCTCTCGCCCCTCGCTATGACCGATCTCACCGGGCTCGACGACCAGAGTCTCGAGGACGGAGTTCAGGGGAATGGCGAAGGTTTCTTCTTCGACACCCACCAGGAGAGCCTGGATGATCGCCAATGTGATTGGAAGCGTGATCGTGACGGTCGTCCCTGCCCCTCGAGTGGAATCCAGATCGACCATGCCTCCCAACTCGGCGAGATTACTCTGAACGATATCCATGCCGACACCACGCCCGCTGGTCGAGGAGATCGACTCCGCCGTAGAAAGCCCGGCTTCACAAACTAGATTCAGGATCTCTTTGTGGCTGGGAGAATCCTTCTCGGAGATCAATCCCCTTTCGATCGCCTTTCGCAGGATCGCATCGGCGTCCATCCCGCGGCCATCGTCGCGAACCTCGATCACGACATGGTTGCCTCGCTGAAAAGCCGAAACTCGAATACAGCCCTCTGGGTCCTTGCCTGCCTGGACCCGCTCCGAGGGAGATTCGAGCGCATGATCGAACGCATTCCGAACGACATGGACCAGCGGGTCGATCAGTCGCTCGACGATGAGCTTGTCTAGTTCCGTATCCGCGCCGACGAACTCGAGTGAGACTTCCTTGTCGAGATCCCGGCGCAATCGACGGACCACCCGAGAGAGCTTCTCGAAGATTTGACGCAAGGGCACCATGCGCACATCCAGGACACCTGTCTGCAGTTCCCTTAACTTCCGGTCCAGCATCTTGTGCGTCTTTGCGAGCTCCGAACCGATCCGAATGGTCTGCGTCTCACCGAGCAGCTTCTGCGCCACCCCGCCGATCGCGTCACGCTGGATCACCAGTTCTCCCACGAGATTCATCAGCTCATCGAGCTTTCGGATATCGACTCGAACGGTCTCTCCCACCGAGCGAAAGCTGCCCAGGGAAGCTCGATCCGGCGCAGGAGAGGCCTCCTCCTCAGACGTCGGCGATGCTTCCTCGTTCGGGGCCGGAGAGGCGGTCTGGCCGCTCACCCATTGGATCTGAGCGATTTCGAAGCCCGCTCTGCCGGATAATTCTCCGGCGTCCAACTCCGTCGCAACAAGCAATGAGAATCGGATCTCGCTCTCCGGCGAATCACCCGGTGAAGGCAGAGTCGAGATCAACTCCCCGACCTCCCGAGCAGCCTCGCTCAGGCGGACGAGGCCCTCCTCGAAATCCAGGATCTCGAAGGCCGCATCCACCATGACCACGTGGCGGCCGCGACGAATGCTTTCCCGTAGACGATGCTCCTCGTATTCGGTGAGCGCGCCCAGAAGAGAGGCATCCAGAGATAATCCATCGAGATCTTCACCGGGTAGCGTGACCGGCGAAGAGATCACTCGCTCGATCCGGTCGGCGAGTTCACGGGCCTTGCCTTCGCTCGAGGCCGACGAGGCGGTCTTCACATCCAGGCCAGCCGTCAGCGTAGCCAGCAGAGAGACCCCCTCGTCCAGCAAGGCGACAGCCGGTGAATCGAGCGAGATCTTACCGAGCCTGAGCCCATCGAGGATATCCTCGAGTCGGTGGGAGAGTTCGCTGATCTCGTCGAGTTCGAACATCCCCGCAAGGCCCTTGAAGGAGTGGGCGGAACGGAAGATTCGATTGATCAAATCGGGATCGACTTCCGTGCTCGCACGGTCCTGCTCACGCAGCTCGCTCAAGTCACCGAGCATGCTTTCGAGGATCTCGCCTGCCTCGGAAAGGAACTCGCGTTTATCCGAATCGTTGGGCGCAGCCGCGCCATCGCTCGCGCTCGTTTTCGACGAAGGCGGATCGGACGATTGGGCGCCCTTACGCTTGGAGCGACGTGCAGCCACCGTACACCTACCCCTCCGCGCTGGGCGCGCTCCGCGCAGTCAACAGGTCGGCGACCACCTCGCGGAGCGATTCCGGGTCGACGGGCTTGACGAGATACGCGTCGGCTCCAAGTGCCATGCCTTTTTCTCGATCACGGTCCGACCCCTCCGTCGATACGATCACGAGCGGAAGCGAGGCATAGCGCTCATTCTTCTTGATGAACGAGACGAGTTCCAAACCATTGATGTCGGGCATGTTGATGTCCGTGACAACCAGATCGAATTCTTCTCGAGGCAGGAAGCGAAGCGCCTCAAAGCCGTTCTCTGCCTCGAAGATCTTGGTCGGCAGAGGCATTTCCTCAAGGCTCGCAGAGAGCAGGGATCTCATCGTGGGAGAGTCTTCTACGATCAGAATGCGGTGCAATGTCGTCTCCGGGATGGCAGGCTCATGCGAATAGGCCCGCCTTTCGTTATCGGCCGTAGACCCGCACTCTTGAGAGCCGCCGGCGGCGCCGAGAAGCCGGCTGGAGGCTCGCCACTCTCCTCGAATCCAGACCGAGCGGATGCCCCGCCGGGCAAATCTGCGCGTCCAGCCGCTAGGCCGCGGGCACCTTCATCAGCCGGGATCCGCCTCGCTCTCCCAGATGACCCGCTCGAGCGCAGCCCGCTCGAGCGCCAACCCCGCGTGTTGCAGCAATACGTCGAGGCCGTGGGTATCGGGACCCTCCGACTCTGAGTTCGCTTGATCTCCATAGAGCAAGGCGGTCACCGAGGCCCCTCCCCCGACCGCCCCGAGGTAGGCGTGATCCGGGCGATTCCCTCCGAAGCGGTCCAACAGGCCGAGCATCCCTGCGTCCGTCGGCACGCCCATCATCGACTGCCGACTCTCCAGAACACGTGGGATCCATCCCGAGGCGGGCAGCGGAAGCGCGATCGGCGGCGCGGAAGCCAGCGGATCGACTTCCAGTGGAGCCACCCCACGGCCCGCGATCGCGAAGAGTTCGTTCTCCCGTACGATGAGGATCGCGACTCTGTCGAAGATCGCATGGGCGAAGTCGAGTAAGACGGGCAGGATCTCGCCCCGCGAGGAGGCTTCCTGCAGATTCGCGGTCGCATCCCGCAGCAATGTAAGCCGTGCTTCGAGGCCCGACTGTCTCGAAGGCCGCAAGTCTCCGTCTCCGCGGTCGAACACGATCTCGACGAACTCGTCTCGAAAAGAGCGGCTGGCGGCTTCATCCCCCCCTCGACGAAGAATCGCGGGGTGCCCCAGCAAACCACTCAGCACACCAGGGCGCGAACTGCGCGCCGCCTTTCCTCCCTCCCTCTGCTCGGAGAGACCGATGATCGTGATCCGAGGGCATTGAGTCTTGAGCCGTTTGACAAAGTCCGTGAACCCATGGATGCCGGAGAGAGGGTCGATCGGCGTCTCAGGAGAGATCAGGACCAGTGGGTTTTCGCCCCGAATCAGGTACTGACGAATTCGACTCAGCCCCTGATCTGCTTTCTGAAATACGTGAACCCGACCGACATCCTCGAGAATCGACGCTTTCACCCAAGCCAACACCTCCAAGTCTGGATCGATGACGACGACCGCCCGGTCGCTCAGCTCTCGCTCGACTGCGGATTCGCGATCCCCCCCGGAGACTTCGCGCGAGAGCCGAGACTCCTGGGGTGTCTCTGACGGCGCCGTCCCCTCGCCCATCTCCTCCGTCGTGCCGTCCGTCTCGACCGGGTTCGATGCCAGTGCCTCATCCATCCGGTCGACCACGGACGCGACCAGTAGCTCGGTCGCGGACGACTCTGTATCCGCCAGCCAGACCGTCTCCAGATCGAGTTCGTCGGCTAATGGGTCGCCGCCCTCCAAGGGCTCCAATTCGAGGGGGTCAAGGAGTCCCTCCGCCGTCTCGGCCTCGTCCCCCTCGGCGGCCGGAATCACGGGGGTCGCGTCTGCCTCGCCCCCCTCCTCTTCCCTGGAGCGCTCGTCCAATATCCGCAGCCCCTCCATCGCCAGGTATTGGGCATTCATCCCCTCCGCGACGAAGAACTGGGGGTCCTCCAGCTCGAGTTCACTTCGCGCATCGAAGCAGAATTCGCCCGAGGCCCAGCCGAGCATCTCCAGCACGTCCGATTCCACTGCGCGTCGGATCAACTCCTGCGTCCGCTCAGACGACAGCCCTGCATCACGCGCCAGAATCTCTTCGAGCGGCATGCCGCTCTCCTGCGCCTCGGCTCGGCCCGCCTCCACCACGTTCGCTTCCAGCGAGAGCGCCGAGACGAGGAGCTCCCCCAGATTTCCGGGCCCGCCCTTCAGACGCGCGCCCTGAACCAAGCCCGATCGCAATACGATCCGCCCCGAGCCTCGATCGCTCGACACGGCGAGCACGCCCGTTTTCTGCGACAGGCTGATGATCTGCAGGATGTCACCGAGGCTCAGATCCTCGAGGTTCCCGACCAGACTCATTCGATCCCCCAAGCCTTCGCCCGAGCGGCAGGTGCACGTCCCTCACCGGGCGAGCGGCAAATGACACCCACTCGTTGTCTCGAATCGGCCGGCCCCGCCGGGACTTGAACGCGACAGGAAATCTTCTTGCTGCGGCCGCATCTGCCCCCGGGAACACCGCTCGTGACCGGCGGGGAAGGTCCCACCGCTGAGCTCGACATCCGCCCACCCGGCTCTTCCGCAGCGGGACCCACGGGCGCGCCGAGAACTATTCCTCAGCCAGGCTCGCGTCGTCCGTGGACAATGCGATCGCATCGCTGGCCACGGCTTCACACGCTCGCTCGAGCGCACGATAGACCCCGGCCACCTCCGACTTCGGGAGGCAAACCTGCAGCGTCATCGCGTCCTGAGCAGATGACACGGCATCGAGGACTCCCGCGACGAGTGCGGCCGCATGACGCGGAACGTCGTCCGGCTCGATTCCAAGGGGTGCGAAGGCCACGCCTCCGAGCCGCAGCTTCAGGCAGCGCGTGAGCGCGGAGCGCGTCTCGTCACTGACGCGAAGCCGATCGTAGGCGTGCCGATCTCCCAGACCCAACATCATCAGACGTGGCGCCCTCAGCGCCCAACCGCAAGCGATCAACATTGCCTCGCCACTCTTCCCCGACAGATCCCCCCCCTCGATCCGCCTCGAGAGCCCTCCACAGAGTCGCCAGTCAGCGCGCGCCGCTCCGCCCCGCAGCGGCCGCTCGTCCGTGAAGAAACCCACGACGACGATCTCGCTCTCGACCCGCTCGAGCGGCCGCGCCGTGAGCACCAGGTCGACCTGGCCCAGCGGAGGCTGCTCCGTCATGCGGCACGCACCTCGCGTGCCACCGCATCGAGCACCCCATTGACGAATGAGGGCGATCGATCACTCCCGAAGCGACGAGCGAGATCGACCGCCTGGTCGATCACGATTGCGACGGGGGTATCCGTCTCACTCAGCTCGTAGACCGCGAGTCGCAGCACGTTGCGATCGACCGCGGCCATCCTCGACACGCGCCAGTTCCGCGCATGTTGACCCACCAGTTCATCGATCTGATCGACGCAGCCAGAGACCCCTTCGACCAGCTCGCGCGCGAAACCGACGGCCGCGCTCGGAACGACGAAATGTTCCTCGACCCGCTCGAAGGCGGCCAGACTCGCCTGTGCCGAATCGACCGTCGTCGGAGTGCGCTCGGGCTCCTGCTTCGGCGGAGGCTCCGACCTCGGCGGCCGGCCTGGCCCGATCTCCGCTTCGAATCGCGCTTTCTCCGCTCTCACCAGAGCCGCATCGCGCGGACCCGTCTCGCCGAGGTCCAACGCGTAAAGGACCTGGAGTGCTACCTCCCGACCCCGGTGCCGCGCCCCCGAAGCCGAATCTTCGCTCCGGCTCAAGAGGACACCCCCGTTTCGTCACCGAAGCGTGGCATCAACCGCGCCATCTCGACCGCCGCCAAGGCGACCTCACCGCCCTTATTTCCGTCGCTCCCGCCCGCTCGCGCGAGCGCCTGATCGATATCGTCCGTCGTCAAGACACCGAAACCGACAGGGACATCGCTCGTCCGCATCACCTCGCGGAGACCGTCGGTCACCCCCCGACACACGAATTCAAAATGCGGGGTGCCCCCACGAATCACGGACCCCAGCGTCACGATTGCGTCGTAGCGGCCGGTCTCCGCGGCCCGGCGAGCCGCCTGAGGGATTTCGAAGGCACCCGCGACCCAGAAGAGCTCGAGGTCTTCCGGAGCGAGGCCATGCTCGATGAGCGCGGCCCGCGCCCCGTCGATCAATCGGATCGAGATCAAGTGGTTGAAGCGAGAGACCACGAGGGCCACCCTCAAGCCCGTCGCGTCCACCGAAGGCGTCGCAACCTTCATCCCGTTTCTCCTCCACGCGCGATTCGCGCCTGCGGGTCGACTCGACCCATTTAGGGCGTCCGCTCAACCAGGCCATGAACGTGCACGTCCGAGCCTCTGCGCCGGACCCTCACCGAGCCAAGCCGGACCGCATCCGCCAATCTCGCCACCGCGAGAGCACCGAGCCCAGGCCTGCCCTCAGCACCGATGAGCGTCGGCGCGAGCATCCAGTGTACCTCGTCGACGAGATCCGCTTGCAAAACCGCGGCGGCGAGCGCCCCGCCGCCCTCCAGAAAAATGCTCGTGAGCCCCTCTTCGGCCAACTGCGCCATCGTTGCCGGGAGGTCCACCTTTCGATTCCGACCGGCGCGGGGGACCTCGATCACCTGACCAACCCGCTCGCGACGCACCTTTCGGCCACGTGCGCCGTGTCCGCAGACCACCCAGGTCCGATCCGCATGACCATCCGAGAGAAGCCGAGCGGTCATCGGGACCCGGAGACGACCATCGAGCAGCAACCGGATTGGCGTCCGAATCACCTTGTCCTCGCGACGAACGGTCAACTCGGGGTCGTCGTGCAGCGCGGTCTCCGACCCCACCATCACGGCATCGTGGCGTCCTCGCAATTCATGTACGAAGGCCCGAGACGCCTCCCCTGTAATCCAACGGGATTCCCCTGCCTGCGTGGCGATCCGACCATCGAGCGTCGTCGCCAGTTTCAGCGTCAACCACGGGCGCCCCCGCTCACAGACCGAAAAAAAGCCGCGATGCTGACGACGACACTCCTCGTCGAGCACGCCACCGACGACCTCGAGTCCCGCTCGACGGAGCCGGCGAAACCCACGGCCAGAGACGCGAGGGTGGGGGTCTCGGCAGCCCGCCACGACGCGCGCGATGCCGGTCTCGATGATCTGCTCGGTGCACGGCCCCGTCCGCCCTTGGAATGCGCAGGGCTCGAGGGTGACGGCGATCGACGCGCCCCGCAGCGAACCCGCTCCGAAACGTCGACGGGCCCGTTCGATCGCAACGACCTCCGCGTGGGCGCCTCCCGGCGGTCGGGTCGTCCCTCGACCCAGGATGCGGTCCCCCCGGAAGACCACCGCCCCGACGCTGGGATTCGGGTGCGTGCGCCCGTCTCCTCGCGCGGCGGCTCCCAGCGCCTGTCGCATCATTCGCTCGTCGCGAGTCCGCTGTGCCGGCCCGCCTCGGGTCGATCCCCCTCGGCCCGATGAACTCATCGCCGGGCCGGGAGCGAGTGAACTGCGGCTTCCTCACCCTCTTCGTCGGTCTTCCCGGTCGCCGAGATCTCCGCGAAAAAATCTTCGTAGTCACGGGGGCTACTGAAATTCCGAAAGACCGACGCAAAGCGGACGGCCGCCAGTGCGTCGATCTCCGACAACTCCTCGAGCGCCCGACGGCCAATATGCTCGCTCGTCACCTCTCGCTGCCCTGTCTCCTGGAGCCCCCGTTCGACCCGGTCGACCAAACGCTCGACCGCCTCGGTCGAAACCGGCCGCTTCACGCAGGCGTGTTCGACCCCTCTCAACAGCTTATGACGGCTGTATTCCTCTCGGCGCTCGTCGAGTTTGATCACTCTCGGGAGGACCTCTTCGATTCGTTCTCGGGTCGTGAATCGGCGGCCGCATTCCTCGCACTCTCGCCGGCGACGGACCTCGGCACCGTCTCGGGCGAGGCGGGAGTCGACGACCCGGTTCCCGTCATCCGCGCAGTAGGGACACTGCACGCGTCAGTCCGTCTCGGCCCAGCGTTCGGAATAGAGCGGGAACTGGCGGCAGAGGTCGGCCACCTCTTCTCGGATCGAAGCCAGGCGCTTGGCCTCGTCGGGCGCTTCGAGCACACGCACGAGGAAGTCTCCAATCAGAACCATCTGGGCCTCGTTCATCCCCCGTGTGGTGACTGCTGGTGTCCCGATCCGCACGCCCGAGGTCACCATGGGCTTGCGCGGGTCGAAGGGGATCATGTTTTTGTTGGCCGTGATGCCCGCTTCGTCGAGCGCGATCTGCGCGGCCTTACCCGTCACCTCTCTCCCCACGAGTGAGAGCAGGAAAAGGTGATTATCCGTTCCGCCGGAGACCACCTTGAAGTCCTTGCCCTGGACCGCATCCGAGAGGGCTTTCGCGTTGGCGACGACTTGCTCGGAGTAGGCACGAAACTCGGGTGACTGGGCCTCCTTGAAAGCAACCGCCTTTCCCGCGATGACGTGCATGAGCGGCCCCCCCTGGAGCCCGGGAAAGATCGCGCTGTTCAGTTTCTTGGCCCACTCCTGGTCGCATAAGATCAGGCCGCCACGCGGACCCCGCAGCGTTTTATGGGTCGTCGTGGTCACGATCTGCGCCTTGCCCACCGGGCTCGGATGCACACCGGCAGCCACGAGCCCCGCGATGTGCGCGATGTCCGCGAAGAGTACCGCCCCCACCTCCTCCGCGATCGCACGGAATGCTTCGAAGTCGATCGTCCGGGAGTAAGCCGTCGCTCCGCACTGGATCATCTTGGGCGAATGGGCCCGCGCGAGCGAGCGGACCTCGTCGTAATCAATGCACTCGTCTTTCTCGGACACCCCATAGGGCACGATCGTGAAATGTTTTCCGGAGAAGTTCACCGGACTCCCATGGGTCAGGTGACCGCCGTGATCGAGGTTCATCGCGAGAACCGTGTCACCTCGATCAAGTACCGCCTCATAGACCGCTGCGTTCGCCTGACTTCCGGAGTGGGGCTGAACGTTCGCGTGCTCCGCGCCGAAGAGCGCCTTGGCTCGTTCGATCGCGAGGGTCTCGACCTCGTCCACTTCGTCACAGCCGCCGTAATAGCGACGACCCGGATATCCCTCCGCGTATTTATTCGTCAGCACGGAGCCGACGGCCTCGAGGACCGCATCCGACACAAAGTTCTCGGACGCGATCAGCTCGATCGAGAGACCTTGGCGCCGACCCTCTCGACGTACGAAACGGGCAATGTCGGGATCCACCTGATCCAGGTGGGGCGTAGTGGAATTGACCATCGAACCATGCTCCTCGCGCGAGCCATGAGATGGCTTCGCTGCGCATGCGGGCGTCTGGGGGGGCGAGGATCCAGGGCTGAACATAGCCCGCGTCGACGCCGAGGACACATTGCGAGCCCCGGCATGAGCCCAGGACAGACGCGTGAGCCCCCGGGCCCCCGGCCCAGACCTCCGGATGGAGTCCGGTTTCGGGCCCCTTCGGACCAAGCAGGCGAGCCGCGCGGCCCTCCATTCGCTACCCGCGGCGGCTGTCAGCCCGGCGGGCGAGCGGCTCCCGCTCCGCGAGACGACGGCTAAGCGTCCACCCGCTCCTTCAAGTAGTCGATCGCGTCGGAGATGGTCTGCATCTTTTCGGCATCATCGTCCGGAATTTCGATGTCGAAGGTTTCTTCCAGGGTCATCACGAGCTCGACGATGTCGAGCGAATCCGCTCCGAGGTCGTCGATGAAAGAGGCGTTGGTCACGGCCTCCTCTTTCGACACCCCCAGTTGTTCGACGATCAAATCGGTGACACGTGCTTCCAGAGACATGGCTCTCGGTCCTCCAAACTTCGTCCTGAATCGTAGAAAAGGCTAGCGCCGTCCCCCCTGAACGGCGATGCCATGGGGCCTCAGGCGGGGCCCCCGCCTCCCGCAGGAGTGTCAGTGCTCGGGGCTTCACGGACGAATTCACGTACCTCGGCGAGTTGATCGAGCGAAGAGAAATGAGCGCGCCGAGCGCGCCGTTCGATCCGAGCGATCAACCCCGAAAGCACCGTCCCGGGCCCGACCTCGAGAAAAGCATCGACGCCGAGCGACTTCATCCGGCCGATCATCTCGCTGAACCGCACCGGAGCCGTCACCTGCTCTCTCAGCAATTCTGGGATCCGGTCCGGATCGGAATTGGGTTCAGCCTCGACGTTCGTGATCACGGCCGGCTCGGCTCGCTCAAAGTGAATTCTCGCGAGCTCCGGAGCCAAATTCGAGGCGGCGGGCTCCATCAACGCACAATGAAACGGCGCCGAGACCGGCAGGGCGACGCTCTTGCGTGCACCCAGCTCCTTGGCCTGCTCACAGGCCGCAGCAACGGCCTCCGCGTGTCCCGCGATCACGGTCTGCTGCGCAGAGTTGAAATTCGCAGGGGTGACGATGAGTCCCGTCGCAGCCGCGACCTTCGCGCAGGCCTCCGCCACGACCTCGGGGGCCGCTCCCATCACGGCGGCCATTGCGCCCTCTCCTTCGGCCACGGCCTCCTGCATCAGGCGTCCACGCAAATTCACGACCCGCACAGCCGACTCGAAATCCATGGCACCCGAAGCCACCAGTGCCGAGTATTCACCCAGGCTATGTCCACCTACATAGGCGGGGTCCAAGGGACCAACCGCCTCCTCCAGCGCGCGCAAGAGCGCGATGCTGGTGGTGAGGATCGCGGGCTGTTGGATCTCGGTACGACGCAGCGCCTCATCAGGCCCCTCGAAGCAGAGCGTCGACAACTTCCCACCGATCGCGCTGGAGAGCGTCTCATCCGCAGCATCGAAGACCGCGCGCGCGGCCGGCGACGCCTCGAAGACGTCCCGCCCCATGCCGATCTCCTGGGAGGCTTGCCCAGGGAATAGAATCGCGAGCGTCATCGCTTCTTCAGATCCTACTCGTCGTCCACTTCGAGGACCGTGCGTCCCTTGTAGGTCCCGCAAGCCATGCACACACGGTGGGGTGCCTTGGGCGCTCCGCATTGCGGGCAGACGCTGCTGGCGGGCGTGCTCAGGGCGTCATGGCTGCGGCGCTTGTCACGTCGCGCCTTCGAGGTCTTTTGCTTCGGTACGGCCATCGGATCCGCTTCCTCATCTTCCGCACCGGACATTGCCGGCGCTTCGGTTTTCGTTTCAGGCAGGAGCGCAGGGCCCCCATATTCCTCGTTCAGTTCTGGCTCTTCAGCGCGGCTAACACCGCAAAAGGCGACTCGATCTTTTCATCTACGCAGCCGCAGCCCGCGCCGGACTCGACGTTTCGGTCGGCACCACAGTGGGCACAAATCCCTCGGCAGTCCTCGCGACAAATCGGTTGGATCGGCATTGCGAGGGCAACCACCTCGCCGAAGAAATCGTCCAACCCAATCACCGGTCCCCGGTAGAAGCCCCGGTCGAGGTCCTCACCCAGGCAGATTCCATTCTCCGCCAGCGCCCTCTCCCCCTCTGGGTCTTCGGGCCGTCCGTCCTGCATCGGTTCGAGTACGAGCCGATAGGACTCGCAGAGCGCGTGAGGGTAGCGCTTGCCGCAGCGGCTGCACTCCAGGCCCACCTGGCCGCTCAAATCGCCCTCGATCAAGACACTCTCTCCTGTCCGGCAGGCCTCCAGGCCGAACCGAAAGGGCCGGTCCAGCGGGTCGTGCATCGTGCCTTCTGGGGCACGAGCCATCCACCAACTGGAGCTCGCTTCGAACTCGAAGGGCTCCCTGCGTTCACTGAGTTGCTCACGCTGGATCCGGAAATCGGGCATCGTTCCTCTCGACCGACCCGAGCCCCGAGGAAGCTCGGGGACGCCGGAAATGCATTTCGATTCCGGGCATTTCCGCCCGGGTCGCGCGCGCCGGGAAATAGCGCAACGAGCTACCCGAGAGCAACACGGTCGGCGCACGGGGCGGAAAAAACCGCTCCAATTGCGATATGGTCCGCCGCCCATGCCCAATCTGCGCACTCGATTCGCTCCCAGCCCCACGGGGTTCCTGCATATCGGAGGGGCCCGTACGGCCCTCTTCAGCTGGGCGCTCGCCCGCCAACAGGGCGGCCAATTTGTGCTCCGGGTCGAGGACACGGACCGGGAACGCTCGACACGGGAGTCCGAGCAGGCCGTGCTGGATGGCCTGCGATGGCTCGGAATCGACTGGGACGAAGGGCCCTTTCGCCAGAGCGAGCGCGCCCCGCGCCACGCCGAGGTCGTCGAAGACCTCCTGCGCGAAGGTCGAGCCTACCGGTGCCTCTGCACCAAGGAGGACCTCGACGCACGACACGATGCGGACGTCGCAGCGGGCGGCAAGGGCCTCTACGACGGACGTTGCCGAGACCTGGGCCTTGGCCCCGACTGCGGGCCACACACCGTGCGACTGCGCATCGATCGCGACGCCTCGTTGCGATGGGACGACCTCGTCTTCGGACCGAGCGGTCAGGATGCCAGCGAGATCGGCGACGGAATCATCCGCCGCAGCGACGGCACGCCCCTCTACCACCTCGCGGTCGTCGTCGACGACCTCGACATGGGGATCACCCACGTGGTGCGCGGAGCCGACCATCACAGCAACACGCCCTTCCAACTCGCCCTATATCGCGCGATGGGCGCAACGCCTCCGATTTTCGCCCACGTGCCGCTGATCGTCGCTGAAAGCGGACGCAAACTTTCCAAACGAAAAGACCCGGTCTCGATCCAACAATTCCAGGCCGACGGATACCTCCCCGAGGCCATGCTGAATTGGCTCTCTCGGCTGGGCTGGTCGCACGGCGACCAGGAAATCTTCTCCGCAGACGAGATCGTCTCGCTCTTCAGCCTCGAACACGTGGGGCGCTCCGGGGCACAGGCGGATTTAGACAAGCTCGCCTGGCTCAACCAGCACTACCTCAAGGAGCGACCGAGCGACACGCTCTACGAGGCCGCACGCCCCTTCCTCGCTGCGGTCGCCGAACATGAGGTCGCCCGAGACGAGCGAATCGACCGTTTGCTCGATCTATTGCGGGAGCGCAGCCATCAACTGGTCGAGATGGCCGAGAAGGGGCGCTTTGCGATTTGCGACTCCATCGAGATCGACGCCGGCGCAGCCAAGAAACACCTCCGTCCGGTCATTCTCGAGCCCATCGAATCACTCCTCGAGGCCCTGGAGCGCCTCGGCACTTGGACGGTCGACGACCTCGAGCGCGCGTTCGAGGAGACCTGCCGCGCGCATGACGACCTCAAGCTCGGAAAGCTCGCACAGCCCGTCCGCGTTGCAGTCACCGGTAGCGGCGCCTCTCCTGGGATTTACGAGACGCTCGAAGTCCTGGGCCAGCCCAAAACGCTTTCTCGCTTGCGTGACGCCATCGAGGTCATCCGTGTCCGCGCGCAGGCCAGCTGAGCAGCCCACGCCGGCATCCCCCCTATGAGGATCCCCCTCCCGGCGCATCGCACAGACGTCGAACGAGTTCGCCCCTAGAGCAACCTCAGCAACCAGAGCCGAGGCAGGAAGAGCACCATCAGCGCGCCAAAGGCGATCGCCGGTGCAAAGCCAAAGGGACGCCCGAGCGCACCTCGCCCCATCGTGTGAGCGAGCCCCAGCACCAAACCGACCAGCGAAGAAGCCAGAATCGTGTCGAGCACACCGATCGGCCCCACCACGGCGCCGATCATCGCGAGCAATTTGACGTCCCCGAGCCCCAATCCCGGAAACCAGAGCCAGTAGTCGGCCTCAGTGGGTTTCGGGAGCGGCACACCTTCTCCGGGCCAATGGTCGAAGCGACGGCCCAGGCCAACGGAGATCCTCGCATGGACGAAAGCCACGCTCCAAAGCACACCCGCTCCGATCGCAGCGCCCAGCGCGGAGCGAGCACACGCCTCTCCCCACGGCTGCCCCCCCGTTGCCGCGGCCGCGGGAACGAGGATCAAAGCGATCACGAGCCCCCCCAAGGAGATCGAGTCCGGCACGATCTGATGGTCGTAGTCGATCATTGCAGCGGCCAGGAGCGCCGCTCCAAAAACGCAGTAGAGGGGCGTCCAAACCGTCGCTCCGAATTCCCAGGCGATCGTCGCGAAGAGAAAACCTGTGAGCAGTTCGACGGCCGGATAACGAAGTGAGATGGCCGCGTCGCATTGACGACAGCGCCCCCGCAACCAGATGTACGAAAGTACGGGGACGTTGTGCCAAGGCTTGATGGCCGCTCCGCATCGCGGGCAGTGGGATGCGGGGAAGGCGATGCTCTGACCGAGCGGTAGTCTGTGGATCACGACGTTGACGAAGGATCCGACGAGCAGCCCGAAGAGCGATGCAATGAGCATTAACGCCCTCGTTTCAATCTCGACCGCCACGCCCCACCCCCACGACTCTCAGAACCATCACCATCCTAGACTAATCGCAGAGCCGCGGCCGCGCCGCTGGCGCGAGTTCGGCCTACTTGAAGTCCCGACGATCGAAGATCAGCGAGGCAAGGATCAGCGTACAGCTCGCGTACCCTACCGCGTAGACCACCGCGAGCAGGACCTCCCGGCCCGGGATCGGCAGTCCATGCACGGCCTCGAGTGTCTTATTGAAGACTTCGAAATCCGGCATCACCACGAAGACGATATTCGCCAGAGAGGTCACGCTCTCCGAATCCGATTGTTGGCCGAGCGCCCGCATCTCGCGCGAGAGATGACCAATCATCCAGAACCCCACCGTGAAAAACGAAGCCAACATCGGCGTGGTGAAGGCGGAGAAGAGCGTCGCGATCGCGACCAATACCATCAACTCGAGTCCGACGAGCGCAATGGCGAGCAGATGATCCGGACCCAAAGGTGCACCTGCGAGCCCAGAAATCGACACGAAGGCGATTCCCATCAAGATGACCTGAATCCAAACCGTCGCGGTCAATCCAGCCCATTTCCCCACGAGGAACTCCGCACGGGAGACCGGCTTGGAAAGGATCGTGAAGATCGTGCGGCGATCGACTTCGTTGTGGACCAAGCCGATTCCGAGGAAAATGGCGATGCCTGCCCCGAATAGCCGAATCGCGCCCATCCCCATGTCTTGCAGGATCTCATCGACCTCGACATAGGACAAGCTCGCGAGCACGACACCGGAAGCGATCATCAGAAAGGCGAAGCCGAGCAACGTGTAGAGCAGCTTGTTACGGATCGCCTCGCGAAAAGTGTTCGACGCGAGCGCATAAATTCTACGTAAAGAGTTCACGAGCGCGGGCCCCCTTCCCGTACCACTTCCAGGAAGACGTCTTCGAGCACGCCCCCATGAGGCGTCACGGAGACGACTTCGGCTCCGGAGGCGATTGCGTCACCGAGGAACTCTCCCACGTCTTTCTGCCCGACCTGAAACTCGACTCGCTCGCCGAACCCGCGCATGAGGACACCACGATGCTCTTCCAGTCGGCCCGCTGCCTCCGGCGGGAGATTGGCCAGCACGACGTCCGAACGCTGGCCGCGGCTCGGAAGAAAATCCTGGATGCGTCCTTGATGACGAACCTGCCCCTTGACGATGATTGCGACGCGGTCGCAGATCATCTCGACGTCGGGCAGGATGTGGGTATTCATGAAGATCGTTTTTCCCTCGGCCC
>Ga0315331_10000385_pt1 | contig 30060 bp, 31 predicted proteins | sample M160m34915metaG_FD_203456 | JGI IMG/M metagenome (GOLD analysis project Ga0315331, IMG submission 203456) | Ammonia-oxidizing marine archaeal communities from Monterey Bay, California, United States - M1 60m 34915 | ecosystem: Environmental > Aquatic > Marine > Intertidal zone | place: USA...
AGCTTTCGTTCTCCGACCCTGGGTCCCCAACAATCCTTCGTGATAAGGCCGACGCCAGCGCGCTCTATGTGCTGATGCCGATGCGGGTCTAGAGCAAGGTCAGCTTTTGCAGGCCAACCCTGTCATCCATACATTTCCTCAGACGACGGCTGCCGTGACGCCGTGCTCCGGTATCTGCTTGTCTCGGCTGACGCTCACGAATTTCCGGTGCTACGAAGGTTTGCGGCTGGAGACTGATGCGCAGGCGATTGCGCTTACTGGCCCTAACGGTGCCGGCAAGACCAATGTGCTGGAAGCGATTTCCCTCCTGACGCCTGGCCGCGGCCTTCGAAATGCTAAAATCACAGAAATTGGCCGCAAATCCATTGACGTCCAGCCACGTCGCTGGGCTGCGGCTGCTGTTGTAAACGGCCCCGGTGGTGAGAGCGCGCTTGGTGTAGGATGTGACCCTGAAACCCATGGCGAACGTCGTAAGGTGCAGGTTGACGGCGCGCCCGCTCGAGGTCAGGCCGCACTTGCCGAACGATTTTCAGCGCTCTGGCTAACGCCGCAGATGGACCGCCTGTTCATCGATGGCGCGGAAGAGCGTCGTCGCTATCTGGACAGATTGGCTGCTACATATGACCCGGCGCATATCGGGCGTGTTGCTAATTACCGGAACGCGATGCGGCAACGTCTCTCGCTGCTGAAAGAAGGCCGCGCAGACCCGACTTGGCTTGACGCGTTGGAAGCAGAAATGGCGGCGCGCGCTGTCGCCATCGCTGCCGCCCGGAACGAAACAGCTCTGTTATTAGACACGGCTGCCGCGGAAGGCGTGGGAGCGTTCCCGCGTGCATCGGTGATTGTGGACGGAACGGCAGAGCGATCGCTGGAAACAGGCCCCGCACTCGCCGCTGAAGATAGTCTTCGGGAAAAACTGGCGGCTGATAGAGGTCGCGATGCACACCTCGGGACCACCGCAACCGGTCCACACCGTAGCGACATGGTCGTAGCAGACCGGGCACGCGGCTTGAAGGCTGCTGACGGCTCCACTGGGGAGCAAAAGGCGTTGTTGGTTTCACTAACCTTTGCATCCGCGCGGATGTTGGCCACCGCGAAGGGTGCTGCACCAGTATTATTGCTCGATGAAGTCGCAGCCCATTTTGACCCGGCCCGCCGCGAAGCGCTGTTCGATGAAGCGCTCGCGCTGGGTGGCCAAATCTGGGTCACCGGGGCGGATGAAGATCAATTGCGACCGCTTAAAGGCCGTGCAGATTGGCGTCATGTTGAGGCAGCGACGGTGAGCGACAGGCCTGAATAATGACACATATTACAAAGGGCACTCGCCCAGCACACATTCACGAATGAGCCCGGCCACTGCGCCCGGTGAAATACGATAACCAAGGACGACCCAAGCCATGGCAGATACGCCTGAAAATGAACCGGAATACGGCGCTGATAGCATCCAAGTGCTGCGTGGCCTTGAAGCTGTGCGAAAGCGTCCGGGCATGTATATCGGGGATACAGATGACGGCACCGGACTGCATCACATGGTTTATGAGGTCGTTGATAACGCCATTGATGAGGCGCTGGCGGGGCATTGCGATCTGGTCAACGTGATCCTAAATAGCGACGGGTCCGTCACCGTTCGGGATAATGGGCGCGGTATCCCGGTGGATATCCATGCTGAGGAAGGTGTGTCTGCTGCCGAGGTCATCATGACACAGCTGCATGCCGGCGGGAAGTTCAACCAGAATTCCTACAAGGTGTCTGGCGGGCTCCACGGCGTTGGCATCTCGGTCGTGAACGGCCTGTCCGAGTGGCTCGATCTCAAGGTTTGGCGAGATAATAAAGAATACGCCATGCGTTTTCGGAATGGCGATGCTGAAGCGCCGCTGGCCGTGACCGGTGAGTCCGCGGGCAAGAAGGGCACGGAAGTTACATTCCTGCCGTCGACCGAAGTCTTCACCATGGTGGAGTTCGATTTCAATACGCTCGAGCGCCGTTTGCGCGAGCTGGCCTTTTTGAATTCCGGCGTCCGCCTTTTGCTCACAGATGCGCGCGAAGCCGAAGATAAGGATGTTGACCTTTATTATGAAGGCGGATTGGCGGCTTATGTCGAATACCTGGACCGTAATCGCACAGCCTTGATCGAAAAGCCCATTTGGATCACGCGGGAGAAAGATGGCGTTACGGTCGAGGCCTCCCTGCAGTGGAATGACCAATTTCATGAAACCATGCTGTGCTTCACGAACAATATTCCGCAGCGGGATGGCGGCACGCATTTGGCCGGTTTCCGGGGTGCGCTGACAAGGCAGATCAATTCGTATGCGGACTCAAGTGGCATCGCTAAGCGGGAAAAAGCCACTTTGATTGGCGATGATGCGCGTGAAGGCATCACCTGCGTATTGTCAGTTAAAGTGCCGGACCCCAAATTCTCGTCCCAGACGAAAGACAAGCTGGTCTCATCGGAAGTGCGCCCGGTCGTTGAAAGCGCGATTAATGATGCGCTCGGCCAATGGCTGGAAGAGAATCCCAAAGAAGCCAAAATTATCGCGTTGAAGGCTTGCCAAGCGGCCAAAGCGCGGGATGCTGCGAAGAAGGCAAGGGATTTCACGCGGGGCAAAACGGGCCTCAGCATTGCCTCTCTGCCGGGTAAGCTGGCGGATTGTCAAACCAAAGACCCTGAACGCGCCGAAATCTTCATCGTCGAGGGTGATAGTGCTGGTGGGTCTGCCAAACAGGCGCGGGACCGTAGCAATCAGGCGATTCTGCCAATTCGCGGTAAAATTCTGAACGTGGAGCGCGTTGGCGTTGATCGCATGCTGAATTCTGCAGAGATCGGCACGTTGATCACGGCGATTGGCGCAGGCATTGGCGCAGATCAGTTCAATGCTGAGAAAGCCCGCTACCACAAGATCGTAATCATGACGGATGCTGACGTTGACGGCAGCCACATTCGCGCGCTTCTGTTGACTTTCTTCTACCGCCAGATGCCGGAATTGATTGAGCGCGGTTGGATCTACATCGCGCAGCCGCCATTGTTCCAAGTGAAGCGTGGGCAGCGCTCAGTCTACCTGAAGGATGAACGCGCATTGGAAGACCATTTGATTGATCTTGGCGTGGATGCATCGGTGCTGAACACGGCAAATGGTGAGCAACGGGCCGGCCAAGATTTGCGGGAACTTGCAACCTTTAGCCGGGATATTGCCTTGGCTGTTGCTAATCTGTCAGAGGCGATCGGCAATCCTGATGTGGTTGAGCAGGCTGCGGTGATTGGCGCGTTTAACGCTGATTCTGTAAGCACCATGGAGATTGCCGCTACGACGGCCGCCGCTATCGCTGCCCGCCTGGCCGTCTTTTCAAACTGTGAGGAGAAATGGGAAGGCGAGTCCTATACGGACGCCAATGGTGATGCAGGCATGCGGATCATCCGGCTGTCAAACGGCTACCGCGCCGCGCATGACATTCCCGCCCGTCTGTTACGGGGCAGGGAAGCGGCGCGGCTGAATGAAGTGGCAGGACGCTTGGAGCGGCTGTTCAAAGACCCAGCCACACTGGTTGCGAAAGACCGGGAAACGCCGATTCATGGTCCGGGTGCACTTGCCCGTGCAATGCAGGAAGAAGGTCGTCGCGGGCTGTCGATCCAGCGCTACAAAGGCCTTGGTGAAATGAATCCGGAACAGCTTTGGGAAACCACGCTTGATCCAGAAGCGCGCACGCTTTTGCAGGTAAAGGTCGCCCATGCAGAAGAAGCAGGCCATGTGTTCTCTACGCTTATGGGCGAAGAGGTGGAGCCACGCCGGAACTTCATCCAAGATAATGCGCTGAAGGTTGCAAATCTGGACGTCTAGCGGCGGCTCAGTCCGTGCGCAGTAACGGCGCGTAAACCATAGCCTTTTAGTATTGCGACTATGAATGAGCATTCGCCCATCTGCTGACGGTCCGACACGGATCATGGCGCACGCCTGCTCCGTTGGAGCTCGGTTGCAATACGGATGATGATCCAGCGCCCCGAGCTGCATTTCCAGTTCGAAGCGACAGACCTTTCCCAGGACTTCGTGAACTATGCGGTAAGGGGTGCATATCCAAGCGCAGTGCTACAGGGCGCTCTCGTTGAGGAATAAGGCTATTTTCAACGGGTGAACAATAAGGCCATTGTCATCGCATTAGAAGTTCAGGCGCCGGTGACCTCTCTGCCTGCGCAGTCATTCGCCGATTTCCAGGCAGATAAGGTCTATGACGCCGTGATCCTCTGCAATTCCTTGGTCTATGTGGACGGGCAAACCCAAGGTGCCACGATTGATCGGATTGCGGGTTATAACGCTGACCTGCTAGCCGTAACGGCTGCCCATCAAGACCGCATTGCGGCAGATCTTGAGCGTAATGCCTATGTACCGATTATGGATGATTTCGCCGCCATCCACGCCGGTTGGATTGACCGCCACCGCCCACCTGGACTCCCAAAGGGCCCACCGCCACCGACTGGTGCGCAAGTTCACCCCTATATGATGCTATTGATAATGAGCCCGGATGGCGCCAGTGCCACGGCGAATTCTTCAGGAAACAGGCGATTGCAGGCTTGCAGCCATGCCTCTTAGCGCCGTCATTAATCGGTCAATCTCAGCCTCGTCATTGTAGTAATGCACGGATGCGCGACAGATTGGCGGCAGGTTTCGGCGCATTGAATCTAGAAGCGTACTGCTTGGCCCAGAGATACTGATATTGATCTTCTGATCAGCAAGACGCTGTTTGATTTCCGCACTATCTTCATGGTCGCTAGAGAAGGTGACAATGCCGCCTTGTTCCTGGCCAATGTCATGGACGGTAATGCCATGTGTTTCACGCAGGCGACGGCGAAGATTATCTGCTAGCAGGCGTATCCGCGCCCAAATCGCATCCATGCCAATATCCATGGCGTAATCCACAGCGGCACCAAGACCGAGCTTAGCAGCATAGTTGTTTTCCCAGTTTTCAAACCGCCGGGCATCACTACGAAGCTCATAGCTGTCGGGGCTCGTCCAATTGGCAGCGAAATGGTCGATGACCGGCGGTTCCATTGTGGGTATCAGGCTTTCGCGGACGTATAGGAAGCCAACGCCACGCGGCCCCCGCAGATATTTCCGCCCTGTCGCGGAGAGCATATCGCACTGGATTTCTGCCACATCAACGGGCATTTGGCCGACAGATTGACAGGCGTCGAGCAGGTAAAGCGCGCCATGACGTTTGGCGATCTGGCCGATCATCGCAGCAGGGTTCACAAGTCCGCCGTTGGTCGGCACATGAGTGATTGAAACGAGCTTCACCCGATCATCCATCATTGCCGCCAACGCATCAGGCGACGTTTCGCCGGTTGGGGCAGATGGAATGACCTCAACAACAGCACCGGTGCGTTTTGCGACCTGTAGATAGGCTACATAATTGGCTGCGTATTCAGCCTCTGCCGTCAGGATACGGTCACCGGGTATGAATTTAATTGTATAGAATGCCATATCCCAGGCGGCTGTCGCGTTCTCAACTACAGCAATTTCCTGCGGCTTGGCGTTAATCAGCCGCGCTACTGAATCATACACCGCCGCGACACGTGCGCTTTCTCGGTTCGCCGCTTCATATCCGCCAATAGCGGCTTCGAGTTGCAGGTGGTTGATCTGCGCATCCACAACAACGCTTGGCGGCAGGGCCGACCCCGCGTTGTTAAAATGCACGACGTTTTGAGTGCCGGGCGTTTCCGCACGCAGGCAGACTAGATCTATCGTCATTCGGTCAATTCCTGCTGGCGGAAAAGAAGGCCTAGCGCCAATGCAAACGTCAATAGCAGGCCGTATAGCATATCGCCAAACAGGGCGTAGAGGGTTGGCGGATTGGGCGCTGGCAGGCGGATATCTATTGCGGCTGCTCGCTCCAGCGGAATGCGCGCGATCTCAACGCCGTAGCCATCATATGCAGCGCTGATTCCAGTATTCGCAACGCGAACGAGCGGCAATCCTTCTTCAATTGCACGCATCTGGGTTATTGCCAGATGCTGATGTGGACCGGCGCTCTGTCCATACCATGCGTCATTGGTGATGTTTAGAAGGAAGGCCGGGCGGCTTGCTCCGGTGACCGCACCTGGGAAAATCACCTCATAACAAATCAGCGGGCTGAAACTCGGTAGGCTCCCAAGTTTCATTGTTAGTAGTCCTGGGCCGGCTGTGAAGGAGCCTCGCCCTGGCACAAGTCGACCAAATGGCAGATAGGCCTCCATCGGTATGAATTCACCGAATGGCACTAGATGGTGCTTATCATACCGGGCAGCGATCTTGCCTTTGCTATCAATAGCGAGGAGGCCATTCGCATACTCGTATTCGCGATCCGCTGATAGTATGCGGATGGGCGTTCCGATGACTGCGAAACCATTCTCGGCTGGCAATCCGCCGATGATCTCAAGCGCTTTTTCGCTTTCGGCGACATTGAACGGTGTCGCGGTTTCTGGCCAAACGATTAGGTCGGGCTTTGGCGCACTCTCTTTGCTGGACAATGCAACATGCCGATTAAAGATGATCCCACGGTTTTCCGGCTTCCACTTTATGCGCTGCGGTGTGTTCCCTTGAACCATGCGAACAATGATGGCATCAGCTTCCGGTGCTGCGGGTTGTGACGGCGACTGCGCATAGAGGAATCCAGCGGCTAAGAAGGCTACAGAGCCAGCGACAAGTGCTGCATCGCACTTTGGTAGGCGCTTCTGAATGGTCCATCGGCGGACGGCTCCTGAAGCGGCGAGAGCGCTAGTTAGTGCCAATAAACCAACGCCATACGCGCCGAAAAGAGACCCCACATTGATCAGACTGGTTTCAACGAAGGCCAGCGCCGTTAGGTCCCAGGCAAAGCCTGTGAATAGGTGGCCATACGCATATTCTGAGATGCTGAGAACGCCTGCCAGCCCAAGCCGTACTGCAACGGAAGGCCTATCTGCGCCTGGCCAAAAGCGCCGCCATAGATAAAATGCCAGTGCAATGTAGAGAGCGAACGCGCCTGCAAGCGCTAGCACAGGCAGTAAGGAAAAGGCACCCATGCCCGGCATCGGCACCAGAAACGCTTGAGAAATCCAATTAAGTGCGCCGAAGTGCCAGGAAATGCCAAACAGCCAGCCTATCCCAAATACCCGCGCTGGAGAGCGCGCATCCAAATAAAACGTAACTGCCGCAAGGCCCAGAAGTATCCCGTATGGGTTGGGTGATGGTGGAAATGAGTAGGAAACCGCTTGGCCAGCGATCAGGGCAAGCAGGCTGTCTCGCAGCCATGCCGGTGCCTTTAGTATCGCCTGCATCAGCTAGGCCTTGTCTGCTTCATCGATATACTCGGCGGATTCTTCAGCCTCATCTCCGTAATTTTCAGGCAAATTCCGGATGCGGAGGCTGCGCACGCGCCGAGGGTCGCCTTCAAGCACTTCAAACTCTAGGCCCGAAGGATGGCCAATAATTTCGCCACGGGTTGGCACGCGGCCAATAAGTGTAACCGCAAGGCCGCCAACGGTATCGATCTCTTCGCGCTCATCCTCGGTCAAGATGAAGCCTACACGCTCCTCAAAATCTTCCAAGCTGGCGCGGGCGTCTGCGATGATGGTGCCGCCGGGTTCGTCCACCAGTTCCGGCGTGGCCTCGGCATCATGCTCGTCCCGCATCTCGCCAATAATTTCCTCGACAACGTCCTCCACCGTAACAAGGCCGTCAACGCCGCCATATTCATCTACGACGATGGCCATGTGGGTGCGGCTGACCTGCATTTGCAGTAGCAAATCAATCACCCGCATAGACGGCACGACAAACAGAACATCGCGCAGGAGCGGCTCAAGTTCTGTAACAGGTGGATCGCCTGTCATTGCTACCATCAGATCCTTTACGTGGATCATGCCGATGGTGTCGTCCAGCCCGCCGCGGAAGATCGGTAGGCGGGAATGGTAGGTTTGGCTGGCCTTATGAACGGCACCTTTAACACCATCTGCCACGTCGACGCCGTCAATGTCAGCACGGGGCGCCATGACATCAGCGACTGTCAATTCATTCAGGCTGATCGCATTTTCGATGATTTGACGCTCGACGTCAGAAATTGTCGGTGTGTCCGTATTCTCACGCTCAACAAGCTCGGCAAGGGTAGTTCGGAGGTCTGTCTCGCCGCTTCGCCGAATGAGGCGGTTCCACAAGCTAGGGCGACTGGTGCCGTTATCTGTATCGTTACTCAAAACGCCAACTCACTGTCCGCATAAGGATCTGGAATTCCGATCCGCTCTAGCGCCCGCACTTCCATCGCCTCCATAATTTCTGCTTCATCATCTTGGTTATGATCATATCCCGCCAAGTGTAATACGCCGTGAACCACCATATGGGCCAGGTGGTTGGCAGGTGATACTTCAGCTTCACGGGCTTCCGATAAAACGGTTTCTAGGGCGATTGCGATATCGCCATAATGTCCGTCAATGGGCGTCTCGCCTGGGTCTACAGCCGGAAACGATAGCACATTTGTGGGCTTGTCCTGCTCACGATGATCTGCATTCAGACGCTGCAAGGCCGCATCGTCGGCCAATAGGACGGTGAGTGCTGCATTTTGCGGAAGATCGGCCTCTGCCAGTGCAGCCTTCAATGCTTCGTTAACTGCAGTTTTTGCCTCGTCTTGGAGGAAGGGTGCAATCCGCCAAGAGTCATTTTCCAGGATAATGTCCTGCGGACAATCCGGCTCATCAGTTGGCGCCTGGTCAGTCATGGCTGGAGGGCTTTGAACGCGCATCATAGGCTGCGACGATTTTGGCGACAAGTTCTTCGCGAACGACATCTCCAGCATAAAAGCGTGTGACTGCGACGTCAGGGACATCTTTCAGCACTTCAAGAGCGTCGTTTAAGCCAGATTTCTGGCCACGTGGTAGGTCCGTCTGGCTGGGGTCGCCGTTCACGACCATATGGCTACCCTCGCCAATACGGGTCAGCGCCATTTTCATTTGCATTGGCGTCGTGTTCTGCGCTTCATCCAAGATAATAAAGGCGTTGGAGAGTGTACGCCCGCGCATAAATGCCAGGGGTGCCGCTTCAATTTCCTCATTCGCCAGCTTTCGCTGCATCATGTCTCCCGGCATCATTACGCCGAGTGCGTCTTTGAGCGGACGGAGGTAGGGGTCGACCTTCTCATTCAAGTCGCCGGGCAAGAAGCCTAGGCGTTCACCGGCTTCGACGGCTGGGCGGGATAGGATGATACGCTCAACCTGTCGCCGCTTCATCATTTCCACGGCGACAGCGACGGCGAGGAAGGTTTTCCCCGTGCCGGCTGGACCGATTGAGAAAGTCAATTTTGATTTTCGAAGCGTTTCAATATAGCGCGTTTGGGCACCTGCGCGAGGTCGGATGGGGCGCTTATAGGTATCGATTGGTTGGCCTTCAGCGGCACTCGGGCCAAGTCTGGAGGCGCGAGCAACGGCTGCAACGCGGTCATCATTCAGTGCGCTGCCGGACTTTGCTTCGGCGTAAAGCTGATTGATAGCTGTCTCTGCCGCCGCGACCGCATCGGAGGGTCCAGTGATCGCGACCTGCCCACCGCGCGACGCCAGTTTGACGCCAAGTTCCCGTTCTAGCCGGGCGAGGTGACGGTCATAGGCACCGAAAAGTGTAGGCAGCGGTGCTTCATCCTGAAAGGAGACTTCCGCGCGGGCGTCATCGCGATCATCAGCGTTCAAGCCGCACTCTCCTGTTTCGGGTCAGCCAATGAGCCTACCAATCCGTTAGGGGCACCGCGGGCGACGCGGACATCGGATACCGCGCCAAACAACGCATCGGCGCGGACGGGGTCCAAATCAATATGAGTTGCCTGCAACCAGGGTGAGCGGCCAACAAGTTGGCCAGGCTTCTTGCCGCGGCGGTCAAATAGCACCGGCACAACACGGTCCGCCATCGCTTCATTGAAGGCGAGTTGCTGTTCGTTCAGAAGCGCTTGGAGCCGTTGCAAACGCTCACTCTTCACGACTTCCGGCACTTGGTCTTGGTGTTCCGCAGCAGGGGTGCCGGGGCGTGCGCTGTATTTGAACGAATAGGCCTGGGCAAAATTGACTCGCCGGATGAGGTCAAGCGTGTCTTCAAAATCCTGGTCTGTCTCGCCCGGGAACCCAACGATAAAATCTGACGATAGTGCCAAATCAGGCCGAACTGCACGGAGGCGCTCAACAATGCGGAAATAAGCTTCACGCCCATGGCCACGGTTCATGCGCTTCAGAATGCGGTCAGATCCGGATTGCACTGGGAGATGAAGATAAGGCATTAGCTTTGGCGTGTCGCCATGAGCGGCGATTAAGTCATCATCCATGTCGCGCGGATGGGAGGTCGTGAAGCGGATGCGTTCAAGGCCATCAATCTTCGCGAGCTCCCGGATCAGCTTTGCCAACGTCCAAGTTTCATCGTCATCGTCGACACCGTGATAGGCGTTGACGTTCTGGCCAAGCAGCGTGATCTCTTGCGCGCCCTGGCTAACGAGTTTGATCGCTTCGTTCCGGATATCGCTAACGGGCCGAGAATATTCGGCACCGCGCGTATAAGGAACGACACAGAACGTGCAGAACTTATCGCAGCCTTCCTGGATCGTCAGGAATGCCGAAGCCCCCTGGGGTGCAGACTGTTCTGGCAGGGTGTCAAATTTGGTTTCAGCCGGGAAATCCGTATCGACGATACGTTCACCCCTGTCTGCCAGGATACGACGGACCATGGCGCCAAGGCGATGATAGGCTTGTGGACCAACAACGATGTCGACAGACGGAGCCCGACGGCGAACTTCATCACCTTCTGCTTGGGCGACGCATCCAGCGACCGCGATAAGCATATCATCGGCATCGGCCTCCCGCCTGGCTTCACGCATCAGGCGGAGGCGTCCGATTTCGGAATAGACCTTCTCGGCCGCCCTTTCGCGGATATGGCATGTATTCAGCACGACAAGATCAGCGTCTTCTGCTGTTTCCGTGCGTTCAAAGCCGATGGGGGCGAGCACGTCTGCCATGCGGGCGGAATCGTACACGTTCATCTGGCAGCCGTAGGTCTTTATAAAGAGCTTGCGCGCCAAGAGATCTATTACCTTTAAAAGTTCAGGCGGACAGTAGAATTCGCCAGCGTTCTGTCAAGTTCCAGCGGCCTCATTTTGGCCTGCTGGCAGCGCTATTTGCGCGTCTGGCGATCGAAGTGCGGGTTCGGGAACGGGCCGCCCCGTCACCATAGTAGTGACACCGGCAGAAACTATATCCTGGCAAGCGCTGGCCATTGCCCGGCGATTTGCATAATCGTCGATACTGACAGGCTCATGGAATTTGATTACGACCTTTGTGCGCTGGGCTTTCAGGAAAGACCAAATATGCGGGAGCAGCGCCATGTCTCCATACCATGCGACCAGCGGGCGTTGTGCGCGGGTTAGCGGCAGGCCATCCATTTCCGTATAGGCAATCGAAACCGGTTGAACGTTAATGGCATGGCCGTTTACTTGATTTTGAGCGACCGAAAAGAGTGCGCTTTTGAAGTTCAAAACCCTGGCACCGTCATAGCTGGTGCCTTCCGGAAACAGAATGACATTACCACCACTCTCAAAGCGTTCCTGCAGGCGCGTGCGCTGGGCACCGATTTTTGTGCGCTGCTCGCGTTCTACAAATATCGTCCGCTGCATCTTTGCCAGCCAGCCTGCGATGGGCCAGTTCGCAATATCAGACTTCGCAACAAATGAGCCTTCAATCACGGCACCAAACACAAAAATATCTAGGTATGATATGTGGTTAGATACAAAGAGCGTTGGGTGAACTTCGCTCATATGGCCTGTTGTTTCAATCTGAATGCCGAAGATACGCGCGACGCCGCGATGGAAGCGGCGCGGTATGCGGTTGGCAGCCTTAAGATTCAGCAGCAACGCACCGGCTTGAATGGGTGCCAATAGCAACATCCAGCCGATCAGGGCCAACATGCGAAGAACTGGCATCATGCACCGAGGTCGGCCCCAGCCGCATCACCGGCGCCTGTGCGCTCTCTCACACTCTGGTAACGCTTCGCGTAATCAGCAGCCAATTGGTCCGTGCGGACGACGACGCAGACATCGACAGTGTCAAACTGTTCATCAATCACGGCACCATCGCCGATCGTGGCACCGAGGCGAAGATATCCCCGGAGCAGCGGCGGCAAGGCGTTCTGCGCTTCCTTTTCGTCAATTTCGCAATCGGGCAATAGGTCCATGCGGACATAGCGCTTCCGGATTGCTTTGGGGCGTAATTGGGGCGGGGCCAGGTGCACTTTATGCAGGTAGCTCAGCGCCATCGCATGCTTTTTTGGGTCTGCGCCAAGGAATGACGCGCAGCCAAACATGATCTTGACGTCATGCATAGCAATATAATGCGCTAACGCCCGCCACATTAGGTTCATCACGCCTGCGCTGCGAAAATCGGGATGGACGCAGGATCGGCCAAGTTCAAGCACCTGGCGCCCACCGCGCAGCAGCTTGCGGATACGGAACTCATCCTGGGTGTAGAATTGGCCAGCTTTTGCGGCGACATCGCGACGCAACAGGCGATACACTCCAACAACACGGTTCGCAACGGGACCACCATGGTCTAGCACGATCAGATGATCACAAAATTGATCGTAGCGGTCAAAGTCCAGCCGGGCAGCCGCAACCTCCGGGGAAGGCTTGGCGGAGAGTTCTTCGTAGAAGACCTCATAGCGCAGGCGCTGTGCGGCCCTGATTTCAGCATCAGTTTTGGCAAGGCGCACTTCAAGTGTTCGGGCGACCAAGTGCAGTTCGCCAAGGCGGCCGAGGGCCGGCCCACGTCGCAGTGCGCGCACAAACGTAAACGGCTTGCGTGCGCCAAGACGCCTGCGTGGCGGGCGCACCCGTTTCCAGGGCCGTCTCTTCGCTAAGGCGCGCTTCAGCGCAATCCGCATGGGCTGTTCTACCTCTGTCGCATCATCGCACGCCCAGGCTTTGGTCTGCCTTATCGACGGTCGAATTGCATTTTGTTGCTCAGAGCCTATCACGTGTCAGTTCCTCGCACGATAGGGCTAGATGCGACGCATTGGACGTGGATGCGGGGGTGATTTCGGCTCGGCCCAAGAGGTTTAGTGGCTCTACTTGGGGATATCTAGAGTGTGAGGGCACAAAACAACCGCACAAAGGCGGGGTTTCTATGTCGTTGCGGGCCGGAACGTATCCGGCCTGGCTTCGCGATATATTAGCGGCGGCGTGCGCGGGTTCCGAGGCCAATTTTCTTCGCGAGTGAGCTACGCTGTGCAGCATAGTTCGGGGCGACCATTGGGTAATCGTGGGTAAGAGACCACTTTTCGCGATAATCTTCTGGAGACATGTCGTAAGATGTCTTTAAGTGACGCTTCAGCATCTTCAGCTTTTTTCCATCTTCCAAGCAAATTAAATAATCTGGGGTAATAGACTTCTTGATCGGAACAGCAGGTTGCGGCTTTTCTGCTTGAGGTGCACTATCAGCGCCTACAGATGCCAGTGTTGTATAGACTTGACGAATTAATTCTGGAATATCAGTTACTGGCACTGGGTTATTGGCGACATGAGATGAGACAATCTCAGTCGTGTGCTCTAGTAGTTCGCGAGACATGTTGGTTTCTGCGTCGGTCATGCCGCTCTTTCTCCAGAATTGCTATGTCGTAAAACTCTTGTGACAATATTATAGACTTGGCAAAGCATTCGCGCAACATGTATTTTAGCAACAAAGAGGGCGATTTATGACTGAGGCTGAAAACAAAACGGTGGACTACTTGCTCGATATAACGGCAGAGCGCTGCCCAATGACTTTTGTTAAGACGCGATTAATGCTGGATAAGATGCAATCAGGTGACACGCTCCATGTGCGCCTGAAGGGTAAAGAGCCTTTGAAAAACGTATCTCGATCAGCGAAGGAATTGGGTCATCTGGTCGCAGAATCTATACTTGATGAGCACGATCTTGCGAGCATTTTTATAGAAAAAGTCTAGAGTAGAGCATTAAGTGTTCTCGCCATGATTTTGGCGTTCACACGATAACCGTCTCGCGGATAGTAGGCAGGTCGTGTCCCTACTATGGTGAACGCCATTGCTTCATAAAAAGCTTTTGCAATGGTGTTGTCGTCTGCGACCTCGAGCAGAATGCGCTTATAGTTGGCGCTCTCAGCTCGGGTGGCGAGCACTTTCAATAAATGTCTACCAAGGCTGCGTCGTCGGAATGCATTCCCAACAGCAATATTCACGATATCCATGTCGGCACCAGCACGCATCGCGAGAACGGCACCTGCAGGCCCACTAACGCCTGGCGCGAAAGCAATAACGCCAGCGCCACCTTCATCTAAGACCCGAGTGATATCCCGGGTCTTCCAGCCGCCTGCTCCGCCGTCAGCATGGGCTGAAAGAAACAATGCCGCGACTGCGTCAGCGTCGTCCGCGATCATTTCTCTTAGGTCGAGCGTGACGTCAATCGTTCTTGGGGGCAGCAGCAAGCGTCTAAATCCTTGTCATCGGCATGAACTTATGCGCATTTCATGCTACCATGATCAAAAACCTATACCTTGTTGTTGCGGCTTTTGCTGCCTGGACAGTTAGCGCAGCTCCGCAGGCGTTGGCCGCGGATCATGCTGTGATCGTTATGTACCACAGGTTTGGCGAGAGCCGTTACCCATCTACCAACGTGACGATGAAGCAGCTGGACGCGCACATTGCGCATCTAAAGCGTGGCAAGTTTACAGTCTGGCCGCTGAAGAAGATCGTCGCGGCGATCAAAGCTGGCGAGCCTTTGCCAGACAAGACCGTCGCCATCACGATCGATGACGCCTATGCCTCTGTCATGAAGCGTGGATTGCCTACTCTGAAAGCGGCAGGCTTTACGGCCACATTATTTGTCTCGACAAAGCCTGTGGATGCTGCCCTGCCGGGATATATGAGCTGGGATAACATCCGTAAAGCCTTGGATGATGGGTTTGATATCGGCGCGCATACCATCAGCCACGCGCATCTGGCGGACCTGCCATTGGCGGACGCTAAGCGCGAGATCGCGTTTAGCAATCAGCGTTATAAGGAAGAGTTGGGCTTCGTCCCGGGGCTGTTTGCCTACCCTTACGGTGAAACGACACTGGCGGTGCGTGATGCGGTTAAGGCCGCGGGACATGTGGCTGCATTTGGCCAGCATTCTGGCGTGGCCCACGCATCTGAAGATATGTTCTACCTCCCGCGTTTCTCGCTTAACGAAAAATATGGTGCGGCTGATCGGTTCCGCACATTGGTTGCAGCACTGCCAATGGATGCGCGGGACGTGACGCCCAGTAATATAACGCTCGACAAATCGACTAACCCGCCAGCGTTTGGCTTCACGGCAGGGGAATCAGCTGGGAATTTGAATGGCTTGGCTTGCTATGCCAGCGGCCTTGGCAAGCTGAAACTGCAGAAGCTTGGCGCGCGCCGGGTTGAGGCGCGCTTGCCCCGTCGCCTGAAACCAGGCAGGCATCGCGTGAATTGTACGCTTTCGGCCGGCGGCGGACGCTGGCGCTGGTATGGACGCCAGTTTTACGTTCCGAAGCCTGCAAAATAGGCGTCAGACCACTCGGCAATCCCTGACAATTTCTGGCTTGACCTTAAGGCCATGACCCGGTGTTTCCGGTGCCGTCATAATGCCATTCACCGGTTTTGCCCAGTCGACCCATAGGTCACTCAGCAATCCCATATCTTCAATGATCTCGCCGTTTGTGATTGATGCCATCAGGTGGATCATGAGTTCAGGGTAAAGATGCGGCGCGATTTTCAGGCCGAACGTTTCTGCGATCGACGCCGTCTTGCGAAGGTCCGTCAGCCCTCCTCGGATAACGTCCGGCTGAAGGATTGGGCAAACGGGGTTCTGGAAAAACGGCTTCAGGTCATAGCGCGTGAAATGGCTCTCACCGCCAACGACCCGCGTGTCCAGTGCATTCGCAACCCGGAAGTATCCTTCGTAGTCGTCAGGCACGACAGGCTCTTCCAGCCAGTAGATGCCGTATTCCTGAATTTTCTTACCCATCAGAATGGCATGGTCAGCGGTATAGGCCATGTTTGCATCGACCATGATGTCTACATCATCGCCAATGGCTTCGCGGACTAGGCGGACATTCTCAACATCATCCTTATCACCCCAGTTGAAGCCGATCTGCATTTTAATCGCAGAGAAACCCTCGCCTTTAAAGCGCAACGCTTTCTCGATCATGCCTTCGCGTGTCATGCCCCGCCAAACCCCCGAGCCATAGGCTTTGACTTCCTTTTGGGAATGCCCCCAAAGGCGATGGAGTGGCATGCCCGCTGCCTGGCCGACAATATCCCAGAGAGCGACGTCTACAGCGGATAGGCCCAGTATCGGTGCGCCGCCACGGCCATCGGCTAGGTTAGAAGTCCAGAGATCTTTCCAGATACCCTCAACCTCTGTCGCATCCCGCCCGATAATCCGCGGCGAGTGCAGTTCTTCAATAGCGGTTTTAGTCGTGCGCATGCCTTCGCGCAGATAGAGCTGGTAGCCAAGGCCCACATGGCCAGCTTCAGTCTCAATCTCACACAGAAGAATATCGCGATCTCGGCTGTAGCCGGCCTGTAAGGAAGGCTGTTCAACATAGGGCACGCTTAGCAGCATGACGCGGACGTCCTTGATGGTGAGATCACCCATGGTTCAAACGCCTTCTACAACGATCATTTGGAAATCCGCCGCGTTCTCGCGGGCATCGCGGGCCTCACGGTATTCCGGCGAATCATAGAAGGCTTTGGCGGCTTCAACGGTATCAAATTCTAACACGACTATGCGGCGGGATTCGTCGTCGCCTTCCATGGTAACGACAGGACCACCGCGCACCAGAAATTTACCGCCATTCTTGGCGATCGCTGCTGGGGTCAGCGCTGTATACCCTTTGTATTTATCGGGATCTGTCACGTTTACGCGGGCGATAACATAGGCTGGCATGGGTCTAATCCTGTCTCGTGCAATGGTGCGACTGCATGATAGGATCAAGTCCAGGATACTGGGAAGAGAGCTATCGCATGGCCCAAATAAGTTATCCGGCGATCTGGCGGCATATCCCCGCTGAACAATGGGCGAAAATAATGATGACGCCCGAAGAATACACGGAAATGCGTGCCAGTTGTCTCTCCCGCAAAGAAAATGCGCCGGACGCTTGCGACTTAGCACGGTATTCGCGGTGGAACAGATGACGGCGTCCGGCAAGCCAACGGGCGAGATGCTCACGCTATCTTCGATGCGTGGCAAGTTGGTCGGTCTCGTCTTTGGTTCCTACACCTGACCGCCAATTCGTAAACAGGCCATGCACCTGAACGAAATTGCAGCGAAGTTCGAGGACAAGGTGCAGTTTCTCTGCGTCTGTATCGAGGAAGTGCATCCGTCAGACGGCTGGCAGGTTGAACCTAATCTAGATGAAGATGTGATCTACGATGCGGGAACGACCAAGGATTAGCGCGACGCACTGGTCGAAGTTTGTATGCTGAAATTGGCGCTCGATATGCCCATGGTCGTTGACGACATGGAAGACACTATAGACGCTGCGTACAGTGTCTTGCTGAAGAGGCTGTACGTGCTAGATGCTGATGGCGTTGTGCGGCTTAGACTGTCGCACGCTCCCATGGCTTTGACCCAGAGGCTTGGCACGACGCGATCTAAGACCACGTACACATGAAAGGACAAGCCTGATGGCTGTATTAGAGACGGAAACCCATGGGCAGATATTTGTCATGCGGATGAATAGGCCGGAGAACCTGAATGCGCTGAATTATGAGATGCGATGCGCCATGGCGGAAGCCTGGACAGAATTCGAGACCAGCAAAGACCTTGAGGTTGCGATTTTTACAGGCTCTGGCCGTGGGTTCTGCGCCGGCGAAGATATGAAAGAAGCGCTCAAGGAAAACACTCCAGGCGGCCGTAAACTACCGATGGAAGACCCATTTCGCGCTGGCAAAATCTCGAAGCCCATCATTGGCGCAATCAACGGTTTTGCCATGGGGGGCGGGTTCATGTTGGTCGAAGGTACGGACCTTCGCGTGGCAGCGAATACGGCGATTTTTGAGGTATCCGAAGCAAAGCGCTGGCTGCTCGGTGGTTATAATCATGGTCATATCGCTAATCTAGCCTTTCCGGTAGCACTTGAGATGGCGATGGGCTATCGATTTACGGCTAAGCGCTTCCATGAAATCGGCTTCCTCAACCGCGTGGTTCCAGCTGCGGACTTGATGGACGAGGCCATGAAAATGGCTGAACATTTGATGACCCTGCCGCCAGCAGCGCGGGTCAATACATTGCACATCATGCGCCAGATGCGCCCGAGCATCACCCCTGCATTTGACGATCTTGCGACTCGTCTGCATGCCCATGGGGACCTTGGCGACCTTATAGAATCACGCGCTGCATTTGCTGAAAAGCGGAAGCCCAACTTCAAGGGTTGGCTCAAGCCAGAGGATCGGTATCGCTTGCCGCAACTGGAGGAACAGGCTTGATCGGCCGCTCCGCAATGCGTTCGCGATAGAGCGCATAAAGGCCGCTGGCGATGATCACGCCGCCGCCGATCATCGTCCATTGGTCTGGCAAGTGATCGAACACCAGCCAGCCCATGACGGCTGCCCAAAGCGGCATCATATATGCGAATGGCTGCAAGGTGGATGCAGGTGCCAGCCTGTAAGCGACGGGCAAGAGAAAGTGTCCAATTGAGCCCAGTATGCCGATTGTGATCAGCCCGATCCACGTTTCTAGGTCGGGCGGACGCCACACGAACGGCGAAATCAGGTTGAAGCCAATTATGCCGACGCCTGCCGTATAGAGCGTCGTCGTTTGCGGCGAGTCCCCTGCTGCCACAATCCGCAGCATCGCCTGATAAACGGCCCAACCGAAGGCCGCGCCGAGCGGGATCAGCGATGTCGGGTTAAATAAGCTGCCGCCTGGCCTGATGATAATCAGCACGCCCACAAAGCCGACGCCGACAGCGATCCATCGTCGCGGGCCAATTCGCTCATTAAGAAAAATTGCGGCGATCGCCATCACCATCAGTGGCGATACGGCAGCGATGGCGTGAACGTCTGCAAGCGGCATCAAACTGAAGGCGTAGATGAAGCAGGACATCTCCGTAATCAGGATGATTCCGCGAAGGATTTGCAGCTTGGGTCGCTTTGACCGCGTCGTTGCGCGGAAGCCGCGTGGTGCTGCTAAAGCCAGCGCGAAACAGAAGAAAATTGCAAAGCGCACGCCCAAGATTTGTGGGATCGCCAGACTTTCTGTCAGATATTTGGCGATGGCATCCATGGTTGCCAGAAGGAACATCGCCAGCAGCACCAGCAGAATTGCCAGGCCGGGCCGGTCACCCGGGCGGGATAAGGCTGCTTTTGGGGACGGCATGTACGTTTTGACGCGATCCATAAATATAAGCCGTGACATTACTTGGCAGACAATGCCGTCGGCAATGGTAATTTTTACAGTGCGGCCATGCGAATTTGAATATTGGTGCTGCCTTGGCTTTAGTGTCCGGCCCTAATTTTTAGCGATTATGCGGCACTGCTTTAAAACAGACTCGGAAATGTAATGACGCGCAGCGCCCCAGACTTGATTGAAAATCGCAACGGTTCGGTTGTCAAACTTGGCGGATCTGGCAGGATTGATCACCAGACCGCCGATGCATTTCAGCAGGCGCTTGACCCCTACCTTGAGGTTGTAAGGAAGGCGGTGACAAACTTGTGCTGGTCCGTACTGATGGTTCCCAAAAAACGCCTTCAAGGCGAGGGGCCGCCGCTCTGTTTGCTGGATGAGTTTGAGTTCCCAAGCAACCGTACGCAGAAGCAGCCAGGCGATGTGCTCGTTGTGGTCACTGACGGCCTTACGGAAGCTCAGAACATGGCGGAAGATTTGTTCGGGATTGGGCGCACAGATGAGGCGCTGGATGGGGTTGCTGGGATGAGGTGCGCGTCGGCTGTATTGGATGCGTTTGGTGAAGCTCGTGCTTGAGTTCGCCTGCGAGGCTGAGCCAGCGGATGACCTGACAGCGATCATCATATGCTGGCCAGGCCCAACGAAATCACTAACAGAAGGTGCATAAACACTTGCGTTTCTGGCTCGTCTGGCGTCGTATGAGGCATACGCTTAGGCCTTCTGCTAGAGAGAGCCATTCTGGAACAGGAGTATGAGAGCGTGGCTGAAGACACTGCGATTGAAATGCGGGATGTGAATAAGTGGTTCGGTGATTTTCATGTTCTGAAAGACATCAACATGGCCGTAGAGCGCGGCGAACGCATCGTTGTGTGCGGGCCTTCCGGTTCTGGTAAATCAACATTGGTCCGCTGCATCAATCGCCTGGAGGAGCATCAGGAAGGCGATATCATTGTTGATGGGGTTGAGCTTACTAGCGACCTCAAGAACATTGATAGCGTGCGTTCCGAAGTCGGTATGGTTTTTCAAAGCTTCAACCTGTTTCCCCATTTGAGCGTGCTGGAAAACTGCACGCTGGCACCACTTTGGGTGCGCAAGCAACCAAAAGCCGAAGCCGAAGAAATCGCCATGCAATATCTGGAACGCGTCAAGATTCCAGAGCAAGCGGCGAAGTTCCCGGGCCAGCTTTCCGGCGGCCAGCAGCAGCGCGTTGCCATTGCGCGTGCGCTTTGTATGAACCCGCGCATCATGCTGTTCGATGAGCCGACCTCTGCGCTTGATCCTGAAATGATCAAAGAAGTGCTGGATGTTATGGTCGATCTGGCCGAAAGCGGCATGACAATGATCTGCGTCACTCATGAGATGGGCTTTGCTCGCCAGGTCGCTAACCGCGTGGTTTTCATGGATGGCGGCGAGATCGTGGAAGAAAACGCGCCGGAGGAATTCTTCTCCAATCCGCGTAATGAACGGACACAGCTTTTCTTAAGCCAGATCCTGCACTAAGGTTTCCCGCGCTCGCGCCTTTGGCGACGCGGGCAAGCCGAACCCGGGCGTGGTGGAATCGGTAGACACGACAGACTTAAAATCTGTTTCGCGTAAGCGAGTGCCGGTTCAAGTCCGGCCGCCCGGACCAATTCCTAAATCTTATAGAATTTCGCCGCGACGTCATGGAACATCGCGGCCTTCTCGGAGGCGCTGGCACCAGATGCGATGCGCTTGAACGCATTCCAGTATGTGCGGTAGCTGCCGCTGACCTTATCGACCGGGAAGTTGCTTTCGAACATGCAGCGTTCTGGGCCAAACGCCTCAATGCAGGTTTCCATATAGGGTCGCCACACATCCGCTAGTGCTTCCGACGAGGCTGGCGTATCGCGGTCCTGGAAGCCGAAGCCATTGATCGGCATGCCAAGCCCGCCAAGCTTTACAAACACATTATCGCCCGCAGCAGCGACTTTCTCGACGCCTGCTTTCCAGGTCGGAAATAGATCCTTCTGTCGCCGTTCATAGGGGCCAACGCCCAGGGGGCCGGCCACATGGTTCATGACGATGGCGTTATCTGGGAATGTTTTGACCAGAAACGCCAGCTGATCCAATTGCGGGTGGTAGAGCCATGCCTCGAATGACAGGCCCATGCGCTCAAGGGTCCGGAAACCTTCCTGGAACGCCGGGTCGTGGTACATATCCGGCGGCGCGCCGACATGGCTATTGTGGATAGCGGGGGAGGGATCAAACGCGATTGAGTGCCGCGTACCCCGGAACCGCCCGCCGCCCGCGTTGATATGGGCCTGCAGCACATCCCCAACCGCACCGCCAAGCCGAAGGTCCGCATAGCCGACGATACCCGCTGCAATCCGGCAATCGCCATAGTCGCCACTGGCACTCATAGCAGCGATGCCATTGGCATACTCAGTCTCGCCAACGGGCCGCATTTCCTCCGGCCCATCTGCGCGCCACTGGGATGTGCATTCGATAAACACAGTCTTGCGGACATTATGCCCATCGCCCACATCCGCCAGCATTTCATCCAACTGATAGCGCGATTTCGGAAAATCCCAGAGGTGATGGTGCGGATCAATGATCGGCAGATCAGGTTCCAGCACATCCTCCCGGTTTTGATCCAGCCAGTTCTGCGGCACCGTGCGCGCCCGTGCAGATACTGTGGTTGATGCGGCTTCCGTCATCGCCTACTCCCCGCCACAACAACGCGGCGTTATCTCATCTACTCAGCATAGTCTGGCATGCTTTATCTGTGGCACGAAAAAAAATAATACTAGAAGTGTGCGTTGTGTGGCCCAATCTGAAAAGTTTTGATGGGTTGGGAGTTACTGCGCTAGCAAAGCTGATGGCGTGGATGAACTGCCTGTTGTGTCTCATAACTCCCAGACGCGTAAGCCTGCGGAAACTCTTGTGCAGGCAGCCGAACAACTCAAACCGTGCTGCCGGTACAAAATTGGTAAAACTCCCAGTCTGGATCTAATTTGAGATACGTCGAAATGATATCTTTACCGCTGACCGACACCATTCCCCATTTGGGGTGTGATCGCCATGTGGGCGGTCTTTGCGAATGCGGTGCTTTCGTTTTTGCGCAGGCGGCTCCAAGCCCGACTTTGGCGAAATGGTCATTTGAGTCTTGCAGTAGTGATCGTCATTAAGGCCGTCGTCCACGCTGTGCTGATCGAAGGGGCGATGGAGGCGGTGTCGAAGGATGCTCTATGGACGTCTGTACTGCTTACCACAATGAAGGCCATATTTCACGCTTACAGGCGGCAGAAGCCTCGTTCTCATGCGCGCCAGAATTCAGACTAATGGCCGCAAACGGCTACGTTGACCTTACTTCCAGCGGCTCCTTGGTAGAGCGTTAGTGCATCATTCCAGTAAAGGCGCTTATGCTGCTATTGTATTGGCGGCATTACTTGCGTGCGCCAAAAAATTACCGCATCGCTTAAGGGACCACCTAGATGGCCACTATCACCTACCCAACACTTATGGAAATTGATTTCGGCGCGATCAAAGTGCTGGGCGATGCACTGAAGCGGAATGGCATCAAACGCCCGATGATCTGCACCGATAAAGGCATCGTTGCGACCGGCATTTTTGACAAAATTCGCGGCGTGTTGCCGAATGATGTGCAGGTAACGACGTTCGACGGCACTCCCGGCAACCCGACCGAAGCTGCAGTGCGGGAAGCAGTGGCGCTCTACCGGGAGAATGATTGCGACGGCATTATTGCGCTTGGCGGCGGGTCCTCAATTGATCTTGGCAAGGCGACGGCGCTGCTGGTCAATCACGATGGCCCGATTGATGAGTGGAGTGCGGTAAACGGCGGCGGCCAACGCATCGGCCCATCTCCACCAATCATCGCCATTCCAACAACGGCGGGCACTGGCAGTGAAGTTGGCGGCGGGTCTGTCATTGTGACGGAAGGTGGCCGCAAGGTTGTGATCGTCAGCCCGGAACTGAAGCCCAAAATGGCGATCTGTGACCCAGAGCTCACATTCGACCTGCCGCGCCACCTCACAGCCGCGACCGGTATGGACGCCATGGCCCATTGTATTGAGGCGTATCTGACACCCGTCATTAACCCGCCCGCCGCCGCTATTGGCTTGGATGGTTTGGAACGCGTCGTCAAATATCTCCGCCGCGCGGTGGATGACGGGCATGACAAAGAAGCCCGCTGGAACATGATGATGGCCGCGAGCGAAGGCGCTATGGCCTTCGCCAAAGGCCTAGGCTCCGTCCATTCCATGAGCCACGCCATCGGCGCTGACCCAACACTCCGCGCCCATCACGGCACCCTAAACGCCGTCATTTTACCGCCCATGCTGCGCTTCAATGCAGACCATGTCGGCGACAAATACACCAAACTCCGCCAAGCCATGGGCTTAAAGCCGGGTGCCGACCTCTCCGATTGGATCACGGACTTCAACGCATCCCTAGAACTGCCTGCTAACTTGGGAAAAATGGGCGTCACTACAGCCATGATTCCATCCTTAGCCGCCCACTGCATGACCGACGCCTGTCACGCCACCAACCCCAAACCACCGACCCAGGATGAATACGAGCGGCTGTTTCAGGAAGGGATTGGGGCTTAGATTTACGTTGCTACGTCTATAAATTGGCAAGGTTGCTAATGAGTGGCTCGCCTCGTTGATGGCGGCCGCAGATAAGGGCGAGGCGTGCTTTCCAGGTTTCAGAAAGTGCGGGTAATGCGAAGGCTGCTTCCAGGGCGTGCTGGTCACCCAGGCCTTTGAATATTAGCCGGTGCAGGCGTTTGATGATTTCGATGGCGTCACCTGTGCGCACATGACCTTCGGCAGCGCCGGCGGCATACAACCCGCAGATTTCAAGTTCATGCAGCAGTTTCAGCAGCTTGGGTTCGCCCGAAGATTGTCCTGGTATCCGGCACCGTTCCGTCGGCTCAGTCACGACTAGGCGCGCTTGCCCAAGCGCAGCGTATCCCCCACCCAGATATCCTCATCCCGAATACTGCCCGCCAAAACGTTTTCTCCGAACGCTGGGCGCGGCAGGGGGCGGCCCAACAGTTCCTCCAACGCCGCATAGCTTTCTATGGCAAACAGATGAACGGCTTTGCCGGGCGTGTGATGCTCAGCGAGCGCGCTCGCGTCTCGAGGGAAGCCGAACGGGCTGAGATGGCCTTCATTTATAGCGCTTTTCTGAATGCCGGATGTGAGGGCGTTGCGACCCCGCAGCTCGATCATCGTGACCGGGCCGAAGAAGAGGGCTGGTATTTGCATTTTTGAGCATCGTGAGCACCAAATATCATGATGAAGCTAGTCGTGAATTTAGGATAGATAGCCTATCCGTACGTTAGGGGCCTAGGCGTTGCCAGACCGTCCATTGCTTGACCGCAAATTTCACCAAGAATGCTTCGCCAAATTTTGTCTCGTAACACTGTGCTCACTCCCTAAAACGCCTTTGCTTGATCAGAATTAAATCGTTTGGCGGTTTGAGCTGGGAAACTTAGCGCTTGGATTGGTTCCTACATCGGCTTGCACATCCCTTCAGGTGCTTTCTGTAGGTACGATAAATCGTATCACCGCGACAATTTCTGGCGTGGTCGGAAAAGTGCATTGATTGATATAAATATGGGGTGTAGCGAACTCCGATGCCCAGCCCTCCAAGAGAAAGTCCAAGCCCATGATTCCACGTTATGCCCGTCAGGAAATGGTTAATATTTGGGAGCCGGAACAGAAGTTTCGGATTTGGTTTGAGATTGAAGCCCATGCCATGGATGCGCAGGCGGAGCTTGGCGTTGTGCCGAAGGAGGCTGCCAAGGCTGTATGGGAGCGCGGGAATTTTGAGGTCGCGCGGATTGATGCGATTGAAGCTGAGACGCGCCATGACGTCATCGCATTCCTTACAAACCTATCCGAATATGTCGGACCCGAAGCGCGATTTGTGCATCAGGGCATGACGTCCTCTGATGTGCTCGACACCTGCCTATCCGTCCAGCTGATGCGTGCCAGCGATATTCTACTGGCAGGCGTCGACCGGGTGCTGGCGGCGCTGAAAAAGCGTGCGTTTGAACATAAGCGCACGCTCACCATTGGCCGTAGCCATGGCATTCACGCGGAGCCGACGACGTTTGGCATCAAGCTGGCTGGTCACTATGCCGAGTTCGCGCGCAATCGGAAGCGGTTGTTGGCTGCCCGCGCGGAAATTGCCACCTGCGCAATTTCTGGCCCCGTCGGCACGTTCGCGTCCATTGATCCCCGCGTTGAGAAACATGTGGCGGAGGCGATGGGCTTGGAGCCCGAAACCCTATCCACCCAGGTAATCCCGCGGGATCGCCATGCGATGTTCTTCGCGGTGCTGGCCGTGATCGCCAGCGGCATTGAGCGGTTTTCAGTTGAGGTGCGGCACTTGCAGCGCACAGAAGTGCTGGAGGCCGAAGAATTCTTCCACCAGGGCCAAAAAGGCTCCTCTGCCATGCCGCATAAGCGGAACCCCGTGTTGTCCGAAAACTTGACTGGCCTCGCCCGCATCGTCCGCGCCGCTGTAACGCCGGCTATGGAGAACGTGGCGCTCTGGCATGAGCGGGATATCTCTCATTCCTCCGTTGAGCGGATGATTGGGCCGGATTCCACTGTCACATTGGACTTTGCGTTGAATCGCATGGCTGGCATGGTCGAAAAGCTGCTGATCTATCCAGACCGGATGCTTGCGAACTTGAACCGCTTGGGCGGCCTTGCCTATTCGCAACATGTGCTGCTGGCGCTGACGCAAGCGGGTGTATCCCGCGAGGACGCCTATCGGATCGTCCAATCCAACGCAATGCAGGTTTGGGAAAAGGGCGGGGACTTCCTCACACTACTGAAGGCGGACCCCGCAGTGGCGGACCGCGTACCGGAAGCCACCTTGAACGTCGCCTTTGATCCTGAGCGCCAGATGGCGCACGTGGATACTATCTTTGCCCGTGTATTTGGTGAGGCTTGAGGCGGGGAGTGCCAAAGGCGCATAATCACGGCCAGTATTAGAATCCCCAGCACGAGAAGCCTGAGTGGAGCCAACGCCATGGCAGCCCTTGTCGTCGAACTCGAAGCGCCTGATCTCCGCAAATACCGCGATGGCGGGACCGGCGTAGATTACGTCCATACCTGGGATAGCGGTGAGCCAGGCCGTCACGTGATGATCACGGCGCTGACCCACGGCAATGAGATTTGCGGTGCTATTGCGCTAGATTATCTGTTCGGCCTCAATCTGCGCCCTAAAGCGGGCAAGCTCAGCTTTGGCTTTGTGAATATACAAGCCTTCGAGCGGTTTGACCCGACTGACCCATACGCCTCCCGATTTGTGGATGAAGACTTCAACCGGATGTGGACGGAAGAGCATCTGGACAGCGATGATAGGACGGCGGAACTGCTGCGCGGGCGAGAACTGCGCCCGGTGTTTGATGATGTCGATGACCTGCTCGACATTCACTCCATGACGTCATTCTCCCCGCCGTTAATGCTGATCAACAATCTGGACAAGCACATCGCCATGTCTCGTAAGACGGGCTATCCGGGAGTTGTGGCGGCAGGACCCGTCTACGCGCCCGGCAAGCGCATTATCGAATATACTCCGTTTGACGATACCGAGACCGACAAGACGGCCATGCTGGTCGAATGCGGGGAACATTGGGCGAAAGCCACCGGCGAAGTTGCCCGGGACACAGCGCTGCATTTCCTGGTCGCGACAGGCATTATGACCGCAGACGATGCGGCTGAGCATTTCCACCGAAAAGATAAACCAGCCCAGCTCGTGATGGAAGTGACCCAAGGGGTTACCGCGATCAGCAATGATTTCCGTTTCGTCGAAAGCTTTGTTGGCTGTGAGCAATTCGAGAAAGCCGGAACGCCAGTAGCTGAGGATGGCGACGCAACCGTCGTCACACCTTATGCAAATTGTGTGCTGATAATGCCGAATCATCGTTCCAAAGGTGGCCAGCGCGCTGCCCGCTTTGCACGAATTCTAGACTAAGTGGCCACACCTTTAGCGCCTGCCGTAAACCGCCCCGTAGCGGGCGCTCTATGGATGCTTGCGACTGTCGCCAGCTTTGCTTTCATGCAGGTCGCAGGCCGGAAGCTGCAAGGTGCCTTTGAATATGACGCCTATGAAGTGCTTTTTTTCCGCAGCGCCATCGGCGTCGTTCTGATCCTGCCGACTGCGTTGATTGCAGGCGGATTGACCAACGTCACGACACGTCGACCATTCGCGCATTTAACGCGGAATGTCATCCATTTTTGCGGCCAATTCGGCTGGTTTTATGGCATCGCCCATCTGGCGATGGCCGATGTGACGGCGCTGACCTCGACGACGCCAGTTTTAGGAGTGGCGCTCGCCGTCGCGTTCCTCGGTGAGCGATTGACCTGGCCGCGCGCTATGGTCATCGGCTGCGGGTTCCTCGGCGTTATGATGGTGCTTCGCCCAGGTGTTGTTCCGATTGAATTGGCGGCAGGTATCACTCTGTTCGGCGCGTTCTGTTACGCAGTCTCGATCACCATGGTGAAGGCGATGACAGCGACGGAACCGCCATTGCGCGTTGTATTCTTCATGATGGCGATCCAGTCTTTCATCGCGTTGGCGCTGATGGGGGGCCAAATTGAAATTCCTGTATGGGCGGCTTGCCCTTGGCTGTTGCTAGTGGGCGTTTGTGGTCTTTCAGCCCATTACTGCATGACGAAATCATTGACTATGGCTGACGCCAGTGTCGTCATGCCGATCAACTTTCTGCAGCTTCCAGTAATGGCGATTGCGGGATTGTTGATCTACTCGGAAGGCCTGGACCCATTCACCCTGGCCGGCGGCGCGCTCATCCTAGCCGCCAGCTACCTAAACATCCTCTGGTCCCGCAGCCGCACCAGTTAATCCTTGCTTGGCCGCTGATTGACGCCGCCCCCTCTCTGCCGCACGATTTCAGCCTGAGCATTTTTCGATAGTCGGGCGGTTTCCTTGCCCGCGAAATGAGGACACATGGCTGAAAGTACGAAGGCTGCGCCGCCGCTGGACGGCGTTGTAGTATTGGATTTTACGCGGGTATTGGCAGGGCCTTGGGCGTCGCTCGCTTTGGCGGACCTTGGTGCCAAAGTTATCAAGATTGAACATCCGACAACTGGCGACGATACGCGCCGTTATGATGTTTTGAAGGACCGGAAAGGCGAAAGCGCCTACTTTCTCTCCACGAACCGGAACAAGGAAAGCCTTGCACTGGATATTGCTGATGAAGCTGGCAAAGCGGTGGTTAAGCGTCTGGTCGCGAAGGCCGATATCGTTGTTGAGAATTTCCGCGCAGATGTGATGGAACGTCAAGGTTTGGGATATGCGGACCTAGCGGCAATCAATCCTGGGCTCATCTATTGTTCAATCACCGGCTATGGGCATGCCAGCCCGAATAAAATGATGGCCGGATATGATCCCATCGCCCAGGCTGAAAGCGGCATGATGTGGATGACCGGTGAAGCGGACGGCCTGCCGCTCCGCACGGGCGTTTCCTACGCCGATATGTTCACTGGCATGTACGCGACCCAGGCCATGCTCGGTGCTCTAATGGCTAGGGGCCGGGATGGGACTGGCCAACATATTGATGTCGCACTCCTGGATTGCGCGACCTCTGCTGTCGTGAACTATGCGCAGCTTGGTTTGCTCACAGGCAATAGCCCGAAGCGCTATGGCGGGGACCATCCGTTTATTGAACCGCTTGGGCTGTATGAATGCTCAGATGGTTTGATCTCACTGGTCTGCGGGAATGAACGGCAGTGGGAAAAGCTCTGTAAGGATGGCTTGGAACGACCTGACCTTTTGGATGACCCAAAGCTGACGGACGCTGCAACCCGTGTCGCCAATCGCCAGTATTGCAGGGATACCTTGGGTGCTGCGCTCAAAACCAACACGCGGGATTATTGGGTGCCGAAGCTCCGGGCCGCAGGCCTTCCTGTCGGTGCCGTTCGTGATGTGGTCGAGGCATTAAACGCGCCGGAATTTCGTGCACGTGACATGATTGCGACGACGACGCACGCGCGGATCGGTGAGATCGAGCAAGTCGGCAGCCCCATTAAGCTCTCCCGCACACCTGTGGCAGAGCCTGTTGCGCCGCCGCTGCTGGGCCAGCACAGCCGCGATGCGCTCGCGTTCGCAGGTTTTAGTGCAGATGAGATTGAGGCGCTGATTTCATCTGGCGTCGTTACAGAGGACACGAACTGATGTCGCCGCCGCTGACCGGCCTAAAGGTCGTAGATTTCACCCGCGTTATCGCTGGCCCAGTTGCTGCGATGATCCTTTCAGACTTGGGCGCAGAGATCGTCAAGTTGGAACATCCCAAAGGAGGCGACGACACAAGAGGATACCGCCCACCTGAATACAAAGGCATTTCCGCTGCGTTCCTGTCCTACAATCGCGGTAAGCAATCTGTGGCGATTGATCTGGCGACGGAGGCTGGATGCAAGGCTGCTCGTGCGCTCGTCGATCAAGCGGATGTTGTGATCGAGAATTTCTCTACCGGCGTTATGGCGAAATACGGTCTGGATTATGATTCGGTGAAACGGCCAGAATTGGTCTATTGCTCGACATCTGCCTATGGCCGAGACGGGCCATTTATGATGCGGCCAGGATATGATCCGGTTGTACAGGCAGAATCCGGGTTTCAATCGCTGACCGGCCATGCAGATAGCGAGCCTG
>Ga0315331_10000386_pt1 | contig 30044 bp, 22 predicted proteins | sample M160m34915metaG_FD_203456 | JGI IMG/M metagenome (GOLD analysis project Ga0315331, IMG submission 203456) | Ammonia-oxidizing marine archaeal communities from Monterey Bay, California, United States - M1 60m 34915 | ecosystem: Environmental > Aquatic > Marine > Intertidal zone | place: USA...
ATTAGTTGGGGATATTGCTCAATTGCCACCCGTTATGGAAGAACAAAGTTATGCGTTAGATTCATCATATCTCAAAAAACGGTATGCTTTGCCAATAGTTGAAGTTGTACTAAAGGAAGTAATGCGTCAAATGAAGGAGTCAGGTATACTTTTTAATTCATTTCAAATCAGGTCCCAGCAAGATCAGTTGATTGAAACAAAAAAAGGAACGGTTACATTTCCCTCGCTTAAAACAGCCCCTTTTAAAGACGTAATTAAGATTTCAGGATATGATTTGGAAGACGAGTTAGACATTAATTTAGGAAACAAAGGGGTTGAAAACTGTGTAGTAATAACACGTTCGAACAAAAGAGCCAATCAATTTAATCAACAAATTAGAACGCGGATATTATGGCATGAGGATGAGATCAGTACAGGAGATTTTTTAATGGTAGTTAAGAATAATTACACCTGGCTAAATGAAGAATCAAAAGCTGGTTTCATCGCAAATGGAGATACCATTGAAGTTTTAAAAATTGTTGGTTTTGAGGAGGTTTATCAACGTAGATTTGCTAATGTCATTTGTAGATTGGTTGATTATCCAGACGAATCTAATCTGGAGGTGAAGCTATTATTGGATACCATAATGATTGATGGTCCTAATTTGCCAAGAAATGAAATGAAAGCATTTTTTCATGAAGTTGAAAATGACTACATGGAGTTTTCTAACAGGAAACAAAGGATTAAAAAAGTTCTGGATAATCCTTATTTTAATGCCTTACAAGTTAAGTTTGCCTACGCAGTTACCTGTCATAAATCTCAGGGAGGCCAGTGGCCAGTGGTATTTATTGATCAAGGTTATATCACGGAAGAATTGCTGAATAAAGAATATTTAAGGTGGCTGTATACGGCAATTACGCGTGCTCAAGAGAAAGTCTACCTCATTAATTTTCATGCCTCATTTTTTCCAGAAGAGCAATCGGATTAATTTCTAGAAAACTGTTCAAAAATAGAGTGATCAAATTCCATTTTTCCGTTACAACTGACATTGATTTGTGTCTTAAGTTTTTTTATTCTCTCAAGACAAATCTCTTGAGATTTTTTTGGTAAAGACTGCACACACTGCATTTTAATTCGGTTTAAAATTTCTTGAAATAAATAATACGAACGCAATGCACTAAGCACTTCATTTCCTGTTACATTATTACTCCTGAACAAGTAATTTAATTCTTCTTTTTTATGGATATTACTTTTTACAGGGTCTGTATATGAATTAATATCAATGTACAGGTTGCTGTCTAGAAAGTAAATGTGAATGTTGCTTACTCTGAGGTCTGAGAACATTTTGCTTTCTTTCATCTTTTTTTTGTCTGCTTGATTGTTCCCAGGATAAGAGTCTATGTCGTCCATTTTTGAAGGTTCAATTCCATTTTTAGTTTTAATGCCAATGCCATTTCCGCGAATTGACGCATATGTGGTGGTGGCTGGCAAACTCATTTTTAGCGCAATCCGCCTTAGCTGGAATTTCTGAAATTCGTCTAAAGAGAAATCGGATAAGGCAAAACAATCAGATTTGAATTCATCTTTCAATTTCAACTCGAATTCATTGAAAAATTTATCAATGGTTTTACCTTCTGTAACATTAATGTGAAGCTGAACTTCGTCCACCTTTTTTGCCATAGGCGCATTGCCAATTGCAATTAACTTAATGGTGAATTTATCGTTAGAAGTTTCGTCGCTGAACTTAAAATCTTGAGTAATGGCATTAAAAATAGAACCATCTTCGAACAAAAACACATCCCCAATTTTCTTAAATGACAATTGTTTTTCGCCAAGGTTACTCTTCATCTTTTTTAGTTCACCTTCCCACTTTAACTGTTTTTCTTTGACAACTTTCAAATCAAATTCTGCCTTCTCTAGTTTCTTTTGGTAAAGTCTTTTTTTATGATTAGATCTGGCTATTTTATCTTGATGTTTAGCTATTTTTTTCTTTTTGCTTTTAGAAGAACTTTTTTTTATATCGGCGATAGCTTCTTGGTTTTTATCAATCGTTAGATTGGCTTCTAAAAGCGTATTATTAATAGTAATTATTCTATTTAATAAACCAGAACTACCTTTTGTTTTTTCGTTGAGCAAGTCGATTTTATCCTGAACTTCCTCTAATAATGTAAAATATGTTTTACCGCCAGAAAAAGTGGTGTCAGGCGAAAGCTCTTTGGTAAGATTATTTGCAAATAAGACATAAGAAACAGAATCGTTTTTTATGACAACAGTGGTTTGGTTTTTCGAGTTAAATCCCCATATACTGAGATGGAGATTAGTTGTTCGTTTGTTGCCCAAAAGCTGAAATGATTTTTCAGGTGTCTGAATAATCTGAATTTGATTTGGAATAGTACTAATCTCGGTTTGATAGGTGAAAAGCCCAATTCCTTTAGGTTTTCCGTTGTCTTTTTCTCTAAGCAAACCGGCAGTACCGCTGCCGTCTCCTGCTGCTAATAGTGTGTTTTGAAAGTCCAAATTTTCCCCACCTAACATTAAAAAGTAGTCCAAGGCTTTTTCTTGTGTATATAAGTCAATGGATTTATGGTAGGCATTAAGAATTTGTTGTTGGTCTTGTACACTGTAGATTCCAATGCTATTGATAAAAGCTATTTTTTCATTCATAGAAAACCCAGGATTAAACAGCTTTAGTATTTTTGGTAGCACTTCAAGTTCTTGATTGCGAATTCGAGTTGCATTTTCTGGTAAAGATTGAAGTAATTTATCCATGAAAAGTTTAAAGATTCGATCGGTATGCAGTGTATTTGTTTTTGGAATAGATTGGCTGAGTTCATTTTGTAATGCATACAAAGCCATTTTTGTGGCCAATTCTGATAATAGTCCTGGTGACACATTGCCAAAGCCTTGAATATTTAACTCTAGTAGTGAAGGTTCATAGATGATTTGTTCTTCAATGTCGTCATAGATTACCTTATTTTTATAGATGATTGAATCACCTTTAAAATGAACAAGGTCTGAAAGATTCCGCTTGAGCACAGGACTCTTCATAATCACATGATATAGAAATGCCTTTTCTTCAGGTGTCAGAAGTGTAGGACCTGCCTTTGCCTGAATGGATAAGAACAATGATATAATCAGTAGTAATTTTTTCATGAATTGGGCTATGCCTACATAATTTAAATTTTATTTCATCAATAAGTTACATTAGAAAGACATCTAAGTATAAAAACTATTGCATTACTTCTTGTTTACTTGTGTGTTATTTAGGGAATATTTTCTGTTGAAAATCAGGTGAAGACTGAGTCCTCTGAATAGCATCCAACCGGCAAAAGCGCCCCAAATACTAAATAGATTAGGATGAAATTGATTGAGTCCAATTAATAATGGCAAGAAAATTCCAAATGTTCCGAGCAGAAGACTGTTTCTAAGTGCTTTTGCTTCTCCTAGTCCTTTGAATATACCGTCGTAACTGAATGCGATAGAGTTAAACGGTTGCATGATAATGATAATCCAGAAAAATGAATAGAAAATGGTTTTAACGTTTAAATCTTCGGTAAAAAGATCTCCTATGACCAGATAGGATGCCAAATAAGTTAATGCAAGCCCCAAACCAATCATTCCGTTTATTTTTAACAAATCATTTCTTAATCGAACTAATTTTTTAAAACTTCCCTCTCCAAGCAATTTTCCGGCTATTGCGTTACCAGCATTAGAAAAGCCATCAATGAAATAAGAAGAAAACAACCAAATATTAATTCCTATAGCATAAGCTGCTAAAGAACCTTCTTTTAATTCCTCATAATTATTGGCAAATCTAAGAGCGATAATAAAGGTGCCGCTTACTGCGATGGTTCGAATGAACATATTCAGGAAAATGACAAGCATGTTTTTGAGCTCATGAATTTTTTTCCTGAAGTAAAAAAGACTAAATGGAGTTCTTTTCTGAATAAAGAAAATACAAAGAGCTGTCATTAATAACTGAGAAATTACACTGGCCCAAGCCGCTCCCGCTACTCCATATGCAGGTATTGACCCTATGCCATTAACAAGTATCAAATCAAGAATGAGATTAAGGGTGCCGCCTATTAAGCTAATGATCATTGCCCAAGAGGTGTCCTGAAGACCTCGGAAGATTCCAAATGCGCAGGCAATAAAAAGGGAAAGAGGTAAACCAATTGCTCTAATACAATAATAAATGTTCGCCTGTTGAACAATCACAGCATTAGACTTGGCATAAAGAAAACTACTGATGGGTAAGTAAAAATACGCAGTGAGCAGCCAAGCTGCAATTCCTAAAAAAATGCTAGCAAAAAGAGCTACAGGAATCAATGACCGAATCTGCGCTATCTTACCTCTGCCAAGGTATTGTGATGTAATTGCAGATACTGCCGTTCTTAATTGAGCAAGGCTCCATACCAATAGCGAAATTAAACCTGCAGCAAGACCAACTCCTCCTTGAGCTTCTGTAGCATTTTCGGTTACCCTACCAATGATTGCCATGTCGGTCATTCCAATAATTGGTTCAACTACATTAAACAGTATAGCTGGTATTGCCAGACGGTAAATTTCTTTGAAGGAAACTCTTTCCATAAAAGCGAAGGTAGAAAAGAGAACGAATACAATTAAAAGAATATGTTAATATTAAGGTTAAAATAAGAATGATTACGAGATCAATAATTGGCAATATTTTTTTTGCTAAAGAGTTAATTGAATAGGTTTGCTACAATGCCAATAATCTTGAATTATACTAGTATAATTATTCGTATCCTTTTTGTGGGTATACTAATCAGTATGTACAGTGTTCAAGCGCAACAGGATGCAGTCATTAGTGCGTCTCAAAGAGTGCCGTTTAGTAAATCAAGAAATGCAGCTAAGCTGGCGAAAGAGCTAACGGGGCACCTAACAAAAGAGGAAGACAAGGCACTGGCAGTTTATACTTGGGTAATCCATAATATTAAGTACGACATTAAACAAATGACTTTGAGTAAAGTCAAAGAACAATCCATTCAAAAAACACTAAGAAGAAGAAAAGGTGTTTGTATGCATTATGCTCAACTATTGAATGAACTGTATCAAGAAGCAGGTCTAAAATGTGAAAAAATTGATGGCAATGTAGATAGACAATTATGGACTTATGTGCATTCTAGTGCGTATCACGTTTCTGATCATTCATGGAATGGAATCCGAATAAATGGAGTTTGGCAGTTAGTGGATGCTACTTTTGATGCGGGTTATGTCACGACTAGAGAGCGGAAGTTGTCTGCTCTATTAAAACGCGTACTCGGGGTACCGTATGTTCGATATAAGCTATCGTTTATTCAAGAACCGAATTACCGCAGATACAAGATGGCGCCAGATGAAATGATCATAGACCATTTGCCTGATGCTCCGTTTTGGCAGCTACTGAATGTGCCGATGCCGATAGATACCTTCCGATTGTCTATTACAAATAAAAGACTTTACATGCGATTAAGATCACCTAGCAACAAGTATTTCAATTTTGAAGGGAAGATTAATCAATATCGTTTTGATGAATACAGAGCGCAACTATTAGGACTTTCTAATCTTGAATACAGCGATACCAATTATTTCTCATTTGGCTTTGGTCAAGAGAATTATGTCCAACTTAAATTGAATAAGTATAACGATACCGAAGCAGAAGACCTTGTAGATTGCATGGAGCGATATGACGAATACGATACATTGTATTATTTTATCGATACTTCAAAATCTGCATTTAAAAGGCAAAGTAAGGTTGAAAAAATCGTTCATAACGATTTAAACAAGCAAGAAAAAAGGCGGTATAAATTGATTTTTAAACAAAACACCGATGTAATCAACCGCACGAACGCGTTCATACAAAAGGATACCAAGTATATTTTAAAACATAAAAGAGCCCGGAAAAAGACGATTGATAAAATTGAAAAGCTGACGGCAACGTGTGAAAAGTTAAAAGCGATGCAATTGAGGACAAAAACTTCTGAAGAAATATTGTCCAGGGCTGTAGTTGATATTGCTTTGAATTCATTTGCTGATAATGAAAAAAAATTGCAACAATTGTTTACTGCTAATGATAGTATCTACAGTTTTTTATTTGCAATTGAAAAGAAACTGTTTCCACTTTCTTCAAGAGTTCAAGATGCACTCATTGAACAAGCTAATAATACTGCTGAAGCAGAATTATGGCTTATTCAATTTTATGCTAAGTTCGATTCTATTTACTTCGAAGCACGAAAAAGAGCAAAAATTTTTGATACAATACATCGAATCCAGCGAGATAGTCTTTTCCGGTTATTCAGTAAAAATAGAAATGAATGTATTAACAGAGGTTACCGGAATATTGTTGAGATGAAAAAATTAATAAAGGCTAATCAGACAGTTTACACTGAGATGAGTCCATTTGTTGATGTTGATGATATGGGAGAATCTATACAGGTATTTAATCAACAAATTATCGAACAGTACCTGGCTCAAATCGATTGGTATAAAAAGATTGTAAACCAGAACACCACTATTAATTGGTGGCTTAAAACAGACATAAAGAACCAAAAACAGCTCAAGGTAAATTACATTTGGGAAAAGAGAACAGAGTCGGCAAGAAGAAAAGCAAACCACCGTTTTGAGCGGTCCAGACATTTATACCGAATCCGAGAATTACATAAACATCAAACTATCCTGTCTGGGTATAAATTACTAATTCGAAATAAATTAAAAGAAATTAAAATGGAGGTTAAAAAAAGAGAGAAACTAGAGAAATAAAGCGATACTGGCTAGCAACCTTCGCCATATTCCACTTCTTTAACTTTGAAGTCTTCACCATACTTCACGACCTTAATTTTGTATTTTTCTCCGTAATCGACGACTTTCCATTTTCCAACTTTGTCTTCACCGTATTCAACGTACTTGATTTTTAAATTTTCTCCGTACTCAACAAACTTCACTTTATAGTCCTCACCGTATTCAACAAATTTTATTTTACCATAAACATGGCAGCCTTTATTTTCCGCATCACTTTTAAATGAAAAAAGGAGTATTGCACTAAAAAATAAAATAGCAATCGAGGGTAGAAGTTTTTTCAAGGAAGAAAATTTAATAATGAAAAGGAAAGTTACTAAAAAAGCTAGAACGAGTCAATTCAATATAAAAAGAATGCTTTGGCCTAATTCATTGCGTCAATAATTGAATTCAGCGTTTGGCTGGGACGCATGTGCTTTTCACCGAGATCATCATTGGTATGATAATAACCAGAAAGATCTACTGGAACACCTTGCACAGCGTTAAGCTCATCAACAATAGTTTGCTCATTAGTTGATAATTTTTCAAACAACTCTGCAAAAATAGTAGCCAGTTCTTTGTCTTTTTGTTGTTCGGCCAGCTCTTGTGCCCAATACATGGCTAAATAATAATGGCTTCCACGATTGTCTAATTCACCTACTTTTCTTTTTGGTGACTTGCCATTCATTAATAGTTTGGTTGTTGCGTCGTCTAATGTTTCAGCAAGAATATTTGCTTTTGAATTATTACAGGATTCTCCTAAATGGTCTAAGGAAACAGCAATAGCTAAAAACTCTCCCAATGAATCCCAACGCAGGTGATTTTCTTTATTAAATTGTTGAACATGTTTGGGCGCAGAGCCTCCTGCACCCGTTTCGAAAAGACCTCCACCATTCATTAATGGCACGATAGAAAGCATTTTGGCACTTGTTCCTAATTCTAAAATTGGAAAAAGATCCGTTAAGTAGTCTCTAAGTACATTTCCGGTAACAGATATGGTGTCTTTACCAATTTTTAGTCGATCCAATGTGAATTGGCAAGCGTCAACAGGAGACATGATTTCTATGTTTAGACCAGTGGTTTCGTGATCTGCTAAGTAGGTGTTGACTTTTACAATTATTTGGGCGTCATGAGCTCTTTTCTCATCCAGCCAAAAAATAGCAGGCGAACCTGTTGCACGAGCACGTTTAACAGCAAGTTTTACCCAATCTTGAATGGGTTCATCTTTAACCTGGCAGGCTCTCCAAATATCTCCAGCTTCAACATGATGTTCCAATAAAGTAGTACCATTTGCATCGACAATCCGCACGGAACCATTTGTTTTTATTTCAAAAGTTTTGTCGTGTGAACCGTATTCTTCCGCTTTTTTTGCCATGAGACCAACATTGGGAACGGTGCCCATCGTTGTAGGGTCAAAAGCACCATTTTCTTTACAGAAATCAATGACAACTTGGTAAAGAGGTGCATAACTGCTATCAGGAATAACTGCCTTTGTATCTTGAGTTTCCCCTTTTGCATTCCACATTTTCCCCGATGTTCTAATCATAGCAGGCATAGAAGCGTCTACTATTACATCGCTCGGCACATGTAAATTCGTAATCCCTTTGTCCGAATCTACCATAGCAAGATCGGGCCCATTGAGAATGCATGCTTTAATATCTGAGTGAATTTCTTCTTGCTGATTTTGAGGTAATTCTTGTATTTTTTCTAGTAAATCTCCAAATCCGTTACTGACATCAACTCCAATAGTGTCTAAGAGCTCCGAGTATTTTTCAAATACAGACTTAAAAAACACACGAACTGCGTGTCCGAATATAATTGGGTCTGAAACTTTCATCATTGTAGCCTTCATGTGCAATGAGAAAAGTTGTCCTTTGTTTTTTGCATCTGATAACTGTTCGCGCAAAAACGATACAAGGGCGGATTTACTCATCACGGAAGCGTCAATTATTTCCTTTTCTAATAAGGGTGCGAATTCTCGCAATATCGAGACAGTACCAGATTCATCAACAAATTCAATTTTAAATTGAGTAGCGCTGACATTGGTAATTGATTTTTCATTCGATTTAAAATCACCGTGAGTCATGGTCGCCACTTCGGTAATTGAATCGTGTCTCCAAGCCCCCATAGAATGCGGATTTATTTTTGCATATTCCTTAACGGCTTTTGGAGCTCTCCGATCAGAATTACCTTCTCTTAATACTGGGTTTACCGCACTACCTTTTATCTTATTGTAACGATTTGCGACGTCTAACTCAATTTCTGAGTTGGCATCCTCTGGATAATCGGGGATACCAAATCCTTGTTTTTGCAACTCACTTATTGCCGCTTTTAATTGCGGAATTGAGGCACTTATGTTTGGTAATTTTATAATGTTTGCATCTGGTGTTTTGGCGAGATCACCAAGCTCAGACAAAGCGTCATTAATTCTTTGTTCTGATTTAAGGTAATCAGGGAAATTAGCTAAGATTCTTCCTGCAAGAGAGATGTCTTTGGTTTCAACTTGAATTCCGGAAGAAGAAGTAAATGCCTTAATAATAGGTAGTAGGGATTGCGTTGCTAAAAATGGAGCTTCGTCTGTTTTGGTGTATATAATTTTTCCTTTGGCCATGATATTTCCTCTTCTGATAGATTGTATATTATTATCGATACATGAGTGTATAGAATGGGTGCAAATGTAGTAGAAAGACTGACCTATGTCAAGATAAAAATGCTAATAATCTAAATCAAGTTTTAATAAATCTTTTAGCTTATTTAGGGCTGGATTTTTTTCAGCTAATTTTTCGTATTTGTCACGAGTTGTGTATAGACTTTTACCAGTATGATCGCTGATAATGATCGTTTCGATTTGAATTTCGTAGTTATTAAGCTCTTTTCGCAAGTAATTCAAAAAATGCAATTTTTCTCCTTGTAAAAGTTCTTCCTGAACCGAATTGTTGATTTTCAGCTCAATTATAAAATTTGGTTTAAGCACGGGTAAATGGCTCGTAATCGTTGCATGTAGGTTTGTTTTTCCTCCATTTTTTATTTTGTTGGCATAGCTGTTCCATTTAACCATGAGGTCATCAAAAGCAAATTTTTCTACAGGCTTATTTGTGTGCTCTTCTTTTTTTTCTTTCGCTTTTTCTGTGTCATTGTTATTTAACAAAGAAGTGATGGAGACAGACGATCGATTTTTGCCAGATTTTTGTTTAAAAGAAGCAGAAGGGTTTACTTTTTTACTTCGATTTTCGTCAATTGTAATCCTGCGAGATATTTTTTTTGACTCATTAGGGTTTTCTTGATTGATAGCCAAAGTATTTTCTGACTCACTTTTGGATGATTCTTGTGTGGAAGCAGTTTCTTGATTGGTAGATTCGAGACTTTCGGTTGAAACTAGCGTGGATAAATTTGGAGGTAGAAGTGGAATTATTTTTGACCAGCTAAAGGTTGATCCTTTTTTTTTTCGTCCACCGAAGTGATTGAGCATAACTGCATCAAAGCAAGTTCGACTAATAACCGTTTATTTTTACTTGCTTTATAACTAAGGTCAGTCTTGTTTAGTAACTCAATTCCTTTCAATAAAAATCCATTAGGTGTTAGTGTGGATTGATCGAGGTATTGTTGTTTTAAATCTTCTGCAGCATCGAGTAAAGTAATCGTTGATTGGTCTTTGCTAACTAACAAATCTCTGAAATGCGCAGCTAATCCATTGATAAAATGTCGGCCATCAAAACCTTTGTTCAGCACTTCGTTTAACGACATTAGCGCCGAAGGAATTTGGTTTTCGATACAAATATCTGTTATCTTAAAGTAGTAGTCGTAATCTAAAATGTTGAGACTTTCAAGAACGGAAGCATAGGTAAGGTTTTTACCGGTAAAGGAGGCCAATTGATCAAACATAGATAATGCATCGCGCAGAGCACCATCCGCTTTCTGAGCAATAAGTGCCAGCGCTTTTGGTTCAGTACTAATTTCCTCTTTCTCTGCAATCGATTGTAAATGATTGGCGATGTCACTTGCCTGAATTCTGTTAAAGTCAAAAATTTGACATCGAGAAAGAATGGTTGGTATAATTTTATGTTTCTCAGTTGTCGCTAGAATGAAAATGGCATGAGGCGGAGGTTCTTCTAGGGTTTTAAGGAAAGCGTTAAATGCATTAGATGAAAGCATGTGAACTTCATCTATAATGTACACTTTGTAAGTGCCGTGCTGAGGTGGAATCCTAACCTGATCCGTTAATTGACGAATATCATCAACCGAATTATTGGAAGCCGCATCCAATTCAAAAACATTGAATGCATGCTCGTTTAATTCTTTACCATCTTCCATGTTGATGGTTTTTGCAAAAATCCTTGCACAAGTCGTTTTCCCAACACCTCTTGGCCCACAAAATAAATAAGCATGAGCTAATTTATTGGTGTTGATTGCATTAACGAGTGTTTCAGTAATTGCACGTTGCCCAATTACACTCTCCCAAGTAGTTGGTCTGTATTTTCGTGCTGATACTATAAATTCACTCATTGATTAATGCAATGCTTTGTACAAAGATAGAAATCTACTTTGCTAATGCTTGCTGCCAACAAAAGAAAAATCAACGAATTTTCAACCATGTTAATAACTGTGTAAAACAGACTATATAACCGAGGATTTTTGCCTTTTATAAAACACCATTACCGTTTTAACACAATATTTCGATCGAATAAATATTAAGTTAAAAGGTTTAGCTATTAATTGCCATTATTAAGTGAAATCGGGACTTAGTTTTGCCTTGATTTGTGCCTGTTTTAGGTAGATTCGAGCGCTTCTGAAATAATTATGCTGTTGAATTGCAGAAATGAACAGGAAAAAGCCTTATATTTGCCGCCAATTTCAATTATTTAAAATTATGAATCGATACGAAACTGTTTTCATTTTAACTCCCGTTTTGTCTGAAGCTCAGACAAAGGAAGCAGCTGGTAAATTCGAAAAGATTTTGAAGGATGGAAAGGCAAAAATCAAGAACTCTGAATTTTGGGGTATGAGAAAATTGGCTTATCCAATACAGAAAAAGTCTACCGGATTCTATCAACTTGTGGAATTTGAAGCTTCGGGCGACGTGATAGAAAAACTAGAACTAGCCTTTAGAAGAGACGAAAGAATCTTAAGGTTCTTAACTGTAAAATTAGATAAGCACGCGATTACTTATGCGGCGAAGCGAATCAAAAGACTTGCTGAAAGCGCATAACTAACCATTTAAAAATCTCATTATGTCAGACAAACAATCAGAAATAAGGTACTTAACACCAATTAATATAGAAATTAAGAAGGATAAGTACTGTAGATTCCAGAAGTCGGGTATCAAATACATTGATTTTAAAGACCCGAATTTCCTTTTAAAATTTGTTAATGAACAAGGAAAAATTCTTCCTAGAAGAGTTACAGGAACTTCATTAAAGTATCAACGAAAAGTGACTCAAGCTGTTAAAAGAGCGAGACACTTGGCATTAATGCCTTATGTAGGCGATATGTTGAAATAAGAAGGAGAGAAATCATGGACGTAATTCTTAAAACAAATGTCGATTCTCTTGGAGAGAAAGACGAATTAGTATCAGTAAAGGCTGGCTATGGTAGAAACTATTTGATTCCTCAGGGAAAGGCGATTTTGGCAACGGCTTCGGCAAGAAAAATGCACGAAGAAACGTTGAGACAGCGATCTCATAAGGCTTCAAAAATGTTAGAAGAAGCGAATGCGTTAGCAGAAAAGCTTCAAAACGTTACCATTAAAATTGGCGCTAAAGTAGGCGAAGCCGGTAAAATATTCGGTTCGGTTAATACAGTGCAATTGGCTGAAGCTCTCAAGGCTGAAGGTTTTCAAGTAGATAGAAAATCAATCAAGATGGAGAATGAATCAATTAAAGAAGTTGGTTCTTACAAAGCAACGGTTAAGCTTCAAAAAAATGTGTCAGTTGACATCAGTTTTGAAGTTGTTGAAGAATAAATTTTTAACGCTCTTAATATTTTTAAAGCATCCAAAAGGATGCTTTTTTTTTGCAATAACATTTAGCATAAGATCATTCTTGAAAAGAAATATTATACAAATGTTCATCTTCCTAGTTAAAGGATTACCAATACTCAAGTCAATTTCTTAAATTCGTTACCCCAAATTCGGCAAAGAGCTACAAATTTGGTTTTGAAAATATTGTAATTAAAGTAATACAAAGTCTATGGCGTTTGATATTGACATGATTAAGGAGGTATATGAAAAATTACCGGTTAAAATTAATGCTGCGAGAGCAGTCCTGAATAAACCGTTAACGCTTGCCGAAAAAATATTGTATTCTCATTTGTGGGATGGTGCCGCAAAAAATGCTTTTCAGCGCGGAGAGTCTTATGTTGATTTTGCTCCTGATCGAGTGGCGATGCAAGATGCTACTGCGCAAATGGCGCTGCTTCAATTTATGCAAGCGGGGAAAAGTAAAGTAGCCGTTCCATCCACGGCTCATGCCGATCACCTCATTCAAGCCAGAATAGGGGCATCTAAAGATTTGCAAGAAGGCATCAATAAAAACAATGAGGTGTTTAATTTCTTGAGTACAGTATGCAATAAATACGGTATTGGATTTTGGAAGCCGGGTGCAGGAATAATTCATCAAGTGGTTCTTGAAAATTATGCATTTCCTGGAGGAATGATGATAGGTACGGATTCGCATACAGTAAATGCCGGAGGATTAGGAATGGTTGCCATTGGTGTCGGTGGAGCAGATGCAGTTGATGTAATGGCTGGAATGCCGTGGGAATTAAAGTTTCCAAAACTAATAGGTGTTAAATTAATTGGGAAATTAAACGGTTGGACAGCGCCAAAAGATGTGATACTGAAAGTTGCTGGAATTTTAACTGTAAAAGGTGGTACTGGTTGTATTGTAGAGTATTTTGGTGAAGGAGCAGAATCGATGTCTTGCACTGGTAAGGGAACCATATGTAATATGGGTGCAGAAATTGGAGCAACTACTTCTACATTTGGATATGATGACTCGATGCGCAGGTATTTAAAAGCAACAGGTCGAAAAGACGTCGTTGACTTAGCAGACACTGTTGCCGAGCACCTAACTGGTGATGAAGCCGTTTATGCTGACCCTGAGCAATATTTTGACCAAGTAATCGAAATAAATTTATCGGAATTAACGCCTCATGTTAACGGTCCATTTACACCAGATCTCGCTACTCCTGTGGCTGAAATGAAGACAAAAGCAAAAGAGAATGATTGGCCTGTTGATATTGAGTGGGCATTGATTGGTTCATGCACCAATTCTTCTTACGAGGATTTAACTAGAGCTGCTTCGATTGTAGATGATGCCGTAAGTAAAGGAGTAAAGCCAAAAGCTATATTGGGAATTAATCCGGGGTCTGAACAGGTTCGTTATACTGCAGAAAGAGATGGCTTGATGGACACCTTTAATAAGTTTGAATCAACCAGAATATTTACCAATGCCTGTGGTCCTTGCATTGGTCAGTGGGATCGTGCTGGCGCAGATAAACAAGAAAAAAATTCTATTATCCACTCTTTCAATAGGAATTTTGCGAAACGCGCAGATGGTAACCCGAATACACATGCGTTTGTTGCTTCTCCAGAAATGGTGGCGGCTGTAGCAATTTCAGGCAGATTAGACTTTAATCCGTTAACCGATTCGTTAATTAATGAATCTGGAGAAGAAGTAATGCTAAAGGAACCGAATGGCTCTGAACTGCCTTCAGCAGGATTTGAAGTAGAGGACAATGGTTATCAGGAACCGGCTCGAGATGGTAGCGGGATTGAAGTAACCGTTAATCCAAATTCAGAACGACTGCAACTTTTAACTCCTTTTGCAAAATGGGACGGGCAGAATATTGTTGGAATGAAGTTGTTGATTAAAGCTTTTGGCAAATGCACTACTGATCACATCTCAATGGCGGGCCCATGGTTGAGATACCGGGGCCATCTAGATAATATATCTAATAATTGTTTAATTGGGGCTGTAAATGCCTTTAACGATAAAACGAACAGTGTAAAAAATCAATTAACAGGAGATTATGGTGAAGTTCCAGCTACAGCAAGAGCGTACAAGGCTGCAGGAATTCCTTCTATTGTATTTGGTGATCACAACTATGGAGAAGGTTCATCCAGAGAACATGCAGCTATGGAGCCAAGACATCTTGGAGTGATGGCGGTAGTAGTAAAATCATTTGCCCGAATTCATGAAACTAATTTGAAGAAGCAAGGGATGCTCGGGTTGACTTTTGACAACGAATCTGACTATGACAAAGTACAAGAAAATGATACTTTTAATTTTGTTGATCTAGATCAGTTTGCTGAAGGAAAACAACTCAATTTGGAACTGTCACATGCCAATGGAGATACAGAACGTATCGTGTTAAATCACACCTACAATTCTGCGCAAATCGAATGGTTTCGATTTGGATCAGCTCTCAATCAAATAAAATACGAATCAGGTGTTAATTAATATTTTTTAAAATAATTACACAGTATGTTAGTTACAATCTTATCGGCTGACATGAATAATAGTTGATTTGAAAATAGGTATTTGTGGCACGAAATGTGATATTAGCGACTTATCTATTAACAAAAATAAAAAAAATGAAAAAATTATTACTTTGTTTTATCGCTTCGGGGATGCTATTCTCGAGTTCTATAAACGCACAACGAGAACAAAATCAAGTTGTTGTTTCTGCTGGAATGGGATATTCGATTGGTCAAGCATTACTAAAGGGTATTCTGAACGCTACCTTAGAAGCTTCAGGAACCAATACAGTTTCGTCTATTCCGATTATTAATGTAATGGCAGATTATGGAATTACAGAAAATTTCAGTTTAGGAGTTGCGTATTCGTTTAATAAGTTTTCTTGGTCTGATTCTAATATTGATACTTCAGGAGTGATTTCATCAGTGGACTTATCGGCTGCAAGACACAATATTGGAGTACGACCTCTTTTCCACTTTGGAAATAACGAAAAAGTGGATTTATATACAGGGGCAAGATTGGGCACCTCGATTTGGGCACTTTCGGGGTCAGCAACAGATTCTCAAGGGAACTCTACTGGAGCATCCACAGATATTCCTACTGGAGTTGTGACCGTGCAAGCTTTATTTGGCGTAAGAACGTATTTTACAGACGTAATTGGAGCCAATTTTGAAGTAGGCATTGGTAATGCGCCCTATTTTGTTGCAGGTGGGTTATCGTTCAAATTTTAATATTTCTAAGGATAAGTTATCTTCACTATTAAGACTTAACAAAATTTCAATTAAGAACCCGTGCTTGCACGGGTTTTTTTTGTTTAATGGGTAATGTCAGGGAGTAACCAACTTGATTTTGGCTAAATAAGCATCCCAGTCCCAAACATAATTGCGCATGATGTCATCCAGTCGTTTCAATAAAATGGGATTTGGCGCTTTCATTTCACGAAAATATTCATCCTGAAATTGTGCAAGATTGTATTTGTAAAATACCGTTTTGGACATGCCATACAACACATTATTAGAGGGGTGATTTATGCGCCACATAAAATCTTCGTAGTTTTCTATGTGACCTTTAAACTCGTCGTATGTGGTGCCAAATACCTTAGCTAATTTTCGAACGATACATTTTCTTAGTAGCTGTTCTTCAGCAGTGCTGAAATATCTGGAAAGAAAATTCAGATTTCCAACGATGACAACCATGAGGAAACGATCTGAATCAGTTGATGAAAAATTAGGTTTAGTCTCAAACTCAGGATCAGATTTTAACAAGTCAGCAACGTCTTCGAAACTTGCGTCAACGGAATTAATTAGATTATTGACAAACACATTGGCCAAAGTATCTTCCGTGTACTTTTTTTTCCTGAACAATGTTTGTAACATGGTAGATGTTAAGTGTATGTCATCAAAAATAAAAACTGACAAGGTATTAACAGCCGTGCTTCATTTGTGATTATTCACAAAGTTATTAACCGTTACTCGGATAATTTGATCATTCGTACCAATTCGAATTCATAGAAAAATACCATTTAAAGAAAAAATACGCCACAGGTGTATTGTGCCTGTATAATTCTATTTGAACCAGTACATTAGATTAAAATTAACGAGCCTTATGAAATGGAGACCTTATCTCTTAGTGTTTCTCTTTTTACTAATTCTTATTGTAATTGGGATTGCCTATTATTCTGGAAAATCGCAAGGTTTAGCAGCAGAAAGAGAAAATGTAAATGTAGATACTACCGCTATTACATCAACAAATGCTCAAGAAAAACTCAAATTTGTCAATACGGAAACAGTAGAATTACAAACTTATGCTATTGAGATTGAGGCATTAGGTAGGGTTAGCTCTACGCAGGCAATCAGTGTTATGGCTGAAGTACAAGGTGCACTTTTAGCTGGCAACGTTCCGATTAAAAAAGGTACCTCATTTACAAAGGGGCAGGTTTTATTTAGTATCAATAGCAATGATGCATCGCTCCTAATTGCCGCAAGGAAGAGTAATTTCCTTACGCTTCTAGCGAATATACTCCCTGACATAAAAGTGGATTATCCCGCTCATTATGAAGTGTGGAATATGTTTTTTGATAATATCGATATGGACAGGCCGTTGCCACCTATTCCACCATTGGTAAGTTCAAAGTTAAAAACACTGTTAGCTTCGAGGAGTGTTTTGAGCGAATATTACAGCATTAAAGCGGATCAAGTGCGGTTATCAAAGTATACGATAACTGCCCCTTTTAATGGAACTATTGTAGATGCATTTACAGATGTCGGTGCAGTTGTCAATCCAGGTAGTCCTGTAATAAATATTATAAATAGTGATGCATTAGAAGTTGAATGTCAGGTAAAGATGGACGAGGCCAAATGGGTTCAAATAGGGGCGAAATCAGTTTTAACAGATGATCAAGATAATTCATGGTTGGGAAAAGTGAGAAGAAAAGGGCAGTATCTGAATCCGAATACGCAATCTGTCCCCATTTTTGTTGAGCTCTTGAGTAGTGAAAAAAAGGTTTTTAATGGGATGTATTTATTATCAACTATTGAAGCTGATTCAATTTCTAACGTATTCGAAATACCAAGAAGTGCGTTGCTAGGAAATATCGCGAAGGTTTATGTGGTTAGAGACTCAATTTTAACCAAACAAAGTGTAGATGTAGTCTTATTGAGAGATGAAATGGCTTTAATCGGTGGACTGGACAGTGGTGAAGTTGTTGTTGTTGAACCATTAGTAAACCCCAAAGACAACATGAAAGTAGCCACAATAGAGAAATAAGGATGAGAAAATTCATTTCATTTTTTATTAAATATCCGATTTGGTCGAATGCAATCATAATCGTTATTCTTGGTTTTGGCTTATTAAGCATGTTTACGATGCGCCATTCCTTCTTCCCTGAAATGGAAAGTAATCGGTTGAATATTATGGTAGCTTATCCAGGTGCTTCCCCACAAGAGATGGAAGAGGGTGTTACCACTAAGCTAGAAGAAGCATTAAAGACAATTTCGGGAATAGAAGAAATCACATCAACTTCTGCCGAAAATTTTTCTACCATTTATGTCGAATGTTATACAGACGAAGACATCGATGAAATGCTCACTAAAGTTAAAAATGCGGTAGACGGTGTTAATGGATTACCAATCGCATCGGAGCAACCACTAGTTGTTAAAAATGAAGCGGGAAGAATGAGTATGGCTTCGTTTATCTCTCTCTCAGGGCCAGATGATTTGGATGTTTTGAAGGAAGTAGGGGATAAAGTGGAAAGAGACTTTCTGAACTCAAGTGCCATCTCTGATCTTCAAAAATTTGGCTATCCAGATAAAGAAATTGTCGTTGAAATAAGGGAATCTGATTTGCAACGGTATAATTTATCATTCAATCAGGTTGTCCTTGCTATTAATTCAAATAACCTAGATTTCTCTGGAGGTACGATAAAAACGGATGCTGAGGAGTTATTTATTCGTTCAATGAATCGTTCTGCAGATCCGAAGGATATTGAAGACATTGTGATATTCGCGCAGCCTGATGGAAATAAGGTTAAGATTCGAGATGTGGCAAATGTATCATTAGATTTCTCGGAGGTGGCTGTTAAGTCTTATGTAAATAGTAAAAGAAGTGTTACTTACTTGGTTAATAAACTACCCAATGATGATCTTTCAAAAATTGCTGAATTTACCGAGAAATATGTTAATGATTTTAACATAAATAATGAAGGATTTGAAATGAAAATCATGTTCCAGTTTTCGGACATGTTAGATGATCGAATTGACTTGCTCGGCGTTAATTTGTTTTTTGGATTACTTTTAGTGGTTTTCGTTTTAAGCTTGTTTTTAAGAATACGATTGTCACTTTGGGTTGCTTTTGGAATTCCTTTCTCCTTTATTGGAATGTTTGCTTTTGGTGCAATATACGGTATGACGATTAACATGATTTCTCTTTTTGGAATGATTATGGTGATTGGAATTCTTGTTGATGACGGGATTGTAATAGCTGAAAATATTTATGCTCATTATGAGCGCGGAAAAACACCGATGAAAGCGGCATTAGATGGAACATTAGAGGTGATGTCTTCCGTTTTTACTTCAGTAATAACCACCATTGTTGCATTTGGATTTTTGTTCTTTGTTGAAGGCCGCATGGCATTTATGGCTGAAATGGCATTTGCTGTTGTTGCCTGTTTACTACTTTCTCTGGTTGAAGCATTTTTAATATTGCCTGCACACCTTTCGCATAACTGGGTATTAAGTGACAAGTCCAGAAAAAAGAATAAAGGAATTCGATTTAGGCTAGAAAAAGGGATTGATTGGTTAAGAGATGGTTACGCCTATTTGTTGAGAGGCATTATAAAGCGCTATAGAGCATGGGTATTTTTCCCTTTAATATTTATTCTGTTTACTGTCTTTCTTCAGGCGAAAGGATATATCGGTTGGACATGGTTTGAAAACCCTCCTTTTGACTCCATAACGCTTGCTGCTGCCTTCAAACCTGGAGAGACGGCAACTCAAACTGAGGAATTTTTATGGTATGCGCAAGAAAAAATAGACTCTTTAGGAGTTTTATTAGAGCAAGAGCTCGGTGAAAAAGTGATTACTTATGTTTCTCTTACAGTAGGAAATGCATCAAGTTTGGGAGAAATAGGACCGCATGCAGGATTGATTCGTGTATCTACGGAATCTTCGGATAATATTGATACCAGAGCAATCGCTAATAGGATAAAAGCATGCATTTCTAAAGATTGGCAAAACAGATTAGAAAAGTTTTCTGTAGGTGGAGAAGAGCAATTTGGAAAACCGATATCCATTTCCATTACTTCTGAAGATGCATTTGTTTTGACTGATTGCGCGAGGTGGTTAACGAATGAGTTAGAAAATATAGATGGATTAAATGACGTAATTGATAATTCTGGTATAGGAAATAGGGAGCTTCAAATCTCGCTAAAACCTAAAGCCAGATTGTTAGGCCTAACGCTAAACGACGTTTTGGGACAAATCCGGCAAGGGTTTTTTGGCGCGGAAGCACAACGGTTAATTCTTGGTCGAGATGAGATTAAAGTATGGGTTCGTTATCCAAAGTCAGGAAGGAGTTCGCTCTCTAATATTGACAATGTGCGTATTAAAACAAATACTGGGCAAAGTTTTCCTTTTTATGAATTGGCAGAATATACGATTAAACGAGGTAAAGTAGAAATCAACCATTTAGACGGGCGTCAAGAAATTGAAATATCTGCTGATGTAACAGATATGACTAAAGTGGGTGAATATAGTAGTCAAATATATGCTGAAATTGTTCCACAGATTGCAGAAAAATTTCCAGAGGTGCAAGTAGGTATGCGCGGACAGTCAGAAGAAGGAATGGAAAGTGTCTATTGGTTTATGATTGCATTTATTGCAGCAATAGTTATGATGATGATTATCTTATCCTTGAATTTCAAGTCCTTTTATCAGGCTCGGCTTATTCTTATGGTAATTCCGATTGGTTTTTATGGGGCGATTATGGGACATGGGATAGAAGGATTTAATTTTTCAACTTTAGGACTGTTTGGAGTCATTGCACTTGCAGGTGTTTTGGTAAATGATTCAGTGGTGATGTTAGATACATATAATCGATTCTTACGACAGGGAATGGATGTTAAAAAAGCGGCTTATGAATGTGGGAAACAACGTTTCAGACCAGTGATATTAACCACCATAACTACTGTTGCAGGTTTATATCCATTGATTTTGGAAAGCAGTTTTCAAGCTCAGTTTTTGGTGCCGATGGCAATTACAATTGCTTACGGAGTACTTTTTGGGACACTAATTTTAATCTTCTTTTTTCCCGCACTCATTTTGTTTTTTGCAGACATGAAAAGGTCGAGATGGTGGTTGTGGCGAGGAGGTAAATACCCACCTGCAAGAATTGAGGTGGAGCCCGTGACGAAAATCATGAAAAGAGAACAGCTAATGGCAGATTTTGATGTCGTCAATCCGAGAATTTCTCAAATGGAAAAAACAATAAATATAGAATGACATGCTTAAATTAATGGTAACTATTTTTTTACTGTCTGCGGGTATTTTAGCTTTTGGACAAAATAGTTTGACGCTCAAAAACGCCATTGAAGTTGCTTTACAAAATAATTTTCAAATTCAGATTATCCAACTGCAATCTGCTCAGGCAAAAATTAACAACACCTGGGGACAAGCTGGAAGATATCCGTCCGTATCATTGTCTATGTCCCAAGGGAATAATATCTCAGATCAAAGTAAAAATCCGACATCGTTCATTCAAGCTTTATTAATTTCAAACTCTCTGCAGGGTGGCCTAGATCTTAATTGGACTTTATTTAACGGCTTTGCGGTTAAAGCGAATAAGAATCGACTTGCCCAAGTGCAAGAGCAATCAGAGGGGAATGCAGCAGTTGTTATTGAAAATACGATACAGGCACTTATCTTAAGTTACCATAACGTTCAAATTCAGGAATCCAAATTAGAATTGCTTCGAGATGTACTGCAAACGTCAAAGAATAAATATGATTACAATAAGCTCAAAACAGAAATTGGCACTAATGTTTCTACGGATTTACTGCAATTTCAAAACCAAGTTTTAATTGATTCTGCTAATTTGATGTTACAAGAAATAGCTTTTAGAAATGCTCGAAGAAACTTAAATATCATTATGGGAGCAGAATCTGAAAGTAATTATAAGTTAGCAGATGTATTGATGAATGACTTCCCAACTTATGATTATGCAGATTTAAAAAGTAAAATGGAGTCTAATAATCAAAACTTAAAGAACCAATTTATTAATGAGGAAATTTTTAGACAAGATGTACTGATTGCCAAGTCTAGCATGTTCCCTGTTATTTCCTTTAATGCTGGTGCTTCAGGAAATTCAAGCTCTTACCGCATTGCTGATTTCCCATCACAGCAAGGAGCGAATCTTAATTATTACGGTAATTTTTCTTTATCCTTCAACTTGTTTAATGGTGGTAAAGTAAAAAGAGCCATTCAAAGTGCGGATATTCAAACCAAAATAAATGGTCTACAGGTTACAGAATTAAAACAAACCTTGAATCGAGATCTAATTCGGGCGCACGAACTCTATGAAATGAGAAAAAAAGTCTATTCTCTTAATGTTGAATCGGCCAGTATCGCACTGAAAAACCTAGAAATTGCTCAAGAAAAATACGAAAGGGGAATTATTAACTCTTTTAATTTCCGCGATATCAATATTACCTACTTGAATACAGGTATTTCTAGTCTGGAATCTTTGTATAATCTTGTTGATGCGAAAACAGATTTGATTAGACTCACCGGTGGTCTTTTGCAAGAGTCGTCATCAAAGTGATGATGTGCAAATCTTTGCATTCTTTCTTGCTCGGCAGTAAACAGGTTAGTTGATAATTCTGTCCGGAAATCAATCTGAAATAAATCAAAAAAAGGTATGCATGCATAACAAATATTTATATATTTGGTTGAGTTAGAAAAAGAACAATTAGTGGAAAAGACGATTAAATTAGATGAGGCAATCGATTTTCAGGTGCGTTGGGCTTGGTATAAGATTATCAAAATGTACAACACTGAAGCTAGCAATTACGGACTTTCTATGGCTATAGGCCAAGTGCTATTAAATATTGATAAGGATGGTACTCCCTCTACAAAGTTAGGCCCGAAGATGGGAATGGAGCCTAGGAGTCTGACTAGGATGCTTAAATCACTTGAAGGTAAAGGGCTAATTGTGAAAAGAGCGGATAAACTTGATAAACGAATGGTTAGGGTTTTTCTGACCAAAGAGGGAGAAGTAAAACGAAAATTATCGAGAGATACGGTTTTACATTTTAACAAATTCATGCGAGAAAATATTTCAAAAACAAAAATGAAAAACTTTTTTGAAGTCCTGTCAAAAATGAATGAGTTGATTGATAATAACGATATATACAAGAAGTAACAGATTAAGGAATGAAAAGAAACATTAGAAAAGTAGCCGTTTTAGGTTCTGGAGTTATGGGCTCAGGAATCGCTTGCCACATGGCCAATGTAGGATGTGAAGTATTACTGCTTGATATTGTGCCTAAAGGTGCGGAAGATTCTGACAAAAAAAGCGAAAGAAACGCGTTGGTAGACGGTGCCTTAAAAGCGGCAATGAAATCAAGACCTGCGCCTCTTTACACCAAAAAATTTGCATCTAGAATTGTTACGGGAAACATGACCGACGACATGCACAAAATTGCAGATTGCGATTGGATAATTGAAGTCGTTGTAGAGCGATTGGACATCAAGAAAATCGTTTTTGATAATGTGGAAAAATACAGGAAAGAGGGCACTTTAATTACTTCTAACACCTCAGGAATTCCAATTCATATGATGCTTGAAGGACGTAGCGCTGATTTTCAAAAGCACTTTTGTGGCACTCATTTTTTTAATCCTCCTCGCTATTTAAAGTTGTTGGAAATCATACCAACACCTCAGACAGATCCAAGTGTTATCGACTTTTTTATGGATTACGGAGCAAGAATATTGGGCAAGACAATGGTTCTGTGTAAGGATACACCTGCATTTATTGCTAATCGGGTTGGAGTATATGCGATACAAGATCTTTTTCATACGGTAGGTGAAATGGGCCTTACCGTTGAGGAGGTGGATAAATTAACGGGTCCGGTCATGGGTAGGCCAAAGTCCGCAACATTTAGAACTTGTGATGTTGTTGGTTTGGATACGCTTGTACATGTAGCTTCTGGAGTGAGGGATAATTGCCCTGATGATGAACGTAGAGAAGTTTTTGAAATTCCTACTTATGTTTCGAAAATGGTCGAGAACGGCTGGCTGGGTTCTAAAACCAAGCAAGGATTTTTTAAAAAATCCGTCAATGCTGAGGGTAAAAAAGAAATTCAGGTTTTGGATTTGGAAACTCTGGAGTATAGAGCTCAGAATCGAGTGAGCTTTGCGACACTCAAGACCGCAAAATTGGAAGATGATTTAGGAAAAAGAACGCAGATTCTATTTGGTGGAAAAGACAAAGCTGGCAAGTTTTATCAATCAGTTTTTTCAGGAGTGTTTCAATATGTGACGAATCGAATTCCCGAAATTTCAGACGAATTATACCGAATTGACGATGCTTTAAAAGCGGGCTTTGGTTGGCAAATGGGTCCTTTTGAAACTTGGGATTGCATAGGTTTGGAAAAGGCACTTAAGGTAATGGAAAAATTAGATCGGAAACCTGCTCAGTTCGTTTACGATATGATTGCTGATGGCGTTACTTCTTTCTATAAGTTGGAAGATGGTGCCAGAAAATACTACGATGTTGCTGAAAAATGTTACAAAGTGATTCCAGGAACGGAAGAAATTTTATCCTTGGCTAATGTAAGAGAAACAGAAACCATTTGGAGCAATGCAGATGCCCACATCATTCATTTAGGAGACGGGATTATTAATGTAGAATTCCATACCAAAATGAATACAATTGGCGGTGGAGTCTTGCAAGCACTAAATAAAGCAATTGATTTGGCAGAAACTGGCGAATGGAAAGGTGTTGTCATTTCAAATGAAGGTGAAAACTTTTCTGCTGGTGCAAATGTTGGAATGATTTTCATGATGGCTGTTGAGCAAGAATTCGATGAGTTAGATTTTGCGGTTCGTGCATTCCAAAATACAATGATGCGTTTGAGGTATTCTGCTATTCCTGTGATTGCAGCTCCACATGGACTTGCATTGGGTGGTGGATGCGAAATTTGTTTGCATGCAGATAAGGTAATTGCACATGCCGAAACCTACACGGGCTTAGTAGAATTTGGTGTTGGTTTAATTCCTGGAGGTGGCGGAACGAAGGAGTTTGCATTAAGAAATGCAGATGAATTAAAGGAAGGAGACATGCGCATTAACAACCTCCGTAATCGATTTTTGACTGTTGGTCAGGCAAAAGTTGCGACTTCAGCGCATGAAGGATTCGAACTGGGTTATTATCGACCAGGAGTAGATGAGGTAATCGTATCTAGAGCACATCAACTAATCTATGCTAAAGAGGTTTGCTTAGAAATGGCAAATAAAGGATACCAGCAACCGGCTCGAAGAAAAGATGTGAAAGTTTTTGGCCAGGAAGGACTTGGTATTGTATACGTAGGTGCCGATGCGATGCATGCAGGTAAATATATTTCAGACCATGATAAATTAATATCGGAAAAATTGGGATTTGTGTTATGTGGAGGAGATTTGTCCTCACCAACAGAAGTATCGGAACAGTATTTACTAGACATGGAGCGTAAAGCCTTTTTGGAATTATGTGCTGAGAAGAAAACATTGGAAAGGCTGCAGAGCTTACTTCAAACGGGTAAAATTTTAAGAAACTAATTGTGATGAAAATGAAAACAGCATATATAGTAGGTGGATACAGAACAGCAGTAGGTAAAGCACCTCGCGGGAAGTTTAAATTTACTCGACCGGATGATTTAGCAGCTGACGTAGTTAGAAAATTAATGTCAGATTTCCCACAACTAGATCCATTAAGAATCAATGATGTAATTGTAGGAAATGCGACTCCTGAGGCGGAACAAGGTTTGAATATTGGCCGAATGATTTCATTAATGGGATTGGATACCGATAAGGTTCCGGGAATGACTGTGAACCGATACTGTTCATCCGGATTACAGACCATTGCTCTTGCATCTTACCAAATCATGGCAGGAGCTGCGGATTGTATCATTGCGGGTGGTGTAGAAACAATGTCTCCAATTCCGTTTGGAGGATGGAGAGTTGTGCCCAATGCACGGGTAGGCAAAAATCAACCGGATTGGTATTGGGGAATGGGGCTAACTGCAGAAGCAGTGGCAAATCAGTTCAATGTGTCCAGAGAAGATCAAGACAAGTTTGCGATGGGTTCACACCAAAAAGCACTTGATGCTATTGCTAATGGCCGATTTAAAGAAGACATTGTGCCAATAACAGTTAATGAAGTGTATTTAGATGCAAATGAAAAGAGGCAAGAACGAAATTACGTTGTCGATACGGATGAGGGACCACGTGCTGGATCCACTTTGGAAGCGCTTGCCAGATTAAGACCGGTTTTTGCTCAGGGAGGATCAGTTACAGCAGGTAATTCCTCTCAAACATCTGATGGAGCTGCATTCGTAATGGTGATGTCTGAAGATATGGTGAAAGAACTGGGTGTACAACCTATCGCAAGAATGGTAGACTTTACGGTTGTTGGCCTTGAACCTAAAATAATGGGAATGGGACCACTACATGCCATTCCGGCATCGTTGAAAAATGCAGGAATGAAGCTGAATCAATTAGAACAAATAGAATTAAATGAGGCTTTTGCATCGCAAGCCGTTGCATGTGTTAGAGAGCTTGGTGTTGATTCGGAACTTGTTAACGTCAACGGTGGAGCGATTGCATTAGGACACCCATTGGGGTGTACTGGAGCAAAACTAACGGTGCAATTGTTTAATGAAATGAGAAGAAGAAAACAACAATATGGTGCAGTGTCGATGTGTGTTGGAACAGGTCAGGGTGCATGCGGTATTTTTGAACTTTTGAATTAAGATTATATAAAGGATTACAATGGAAACAGCAGATAAGAAAACAGAAGCAATTAAAGGAGGAGAATTCCTGATTAGAGATACGAAGGCACAAGAAATATTCATTCCAGAAGAATGGACCGAAGAGCAGCAGATGATTGCTCAAATGTGCCGTGATTTTCTAGCAACAGAAGTACATCCGAATTTGGATCGAATTGATGCTATGGAAGAGGGATTAATGGTTTCGCTGATGGAAAAGGCCGGAGCACTAGGGATGCTTGGTCTTTCCGTACCCGAAGACCTAGGTGGTATGGGTGTCGATTTTAAAACTTCGATGCTCGCAACTGAAGCACTGGGTACTGGATTTTCGTTTTCAGTTGCCTACGGGGCGCATACAGGAATTGGGACTTTACCATTACTATATTATGGGACACAAGAGCAGAAGGCCAAGTACATTCCAAAATTGGCTTCTGGAGAATGGAAGGCATCGTATTGCCTTACTGAGCCTAGCTCGGGTTCGGATGCAAATTCGGGAAAAACGAAAGCTGTTTTAAGCGAAGACGGAAAACATTACAGTATTACAGGACAAAAGATGTGGATTACCAATGGTGGATTTGCGAACCTGCATACAGTTTTTGCTAAAATCGAAGATGATAAGAACTTAACTGCGTTCTTAATTGAGGCGGATTCAGAAGGAATTACCCTGAATGCAGAAGAGAAAAAAATGGGCATTAAAGGATCTTCGACACGACAGGTATTTTACAATAATGTAAAAATACCTGTGGAGAATTTGCTTGGAGAAAGAGAAGGAGGATTTAAGATCGCTGTAAATATTTTAAATATTGGAAGAATAAAATTAGCTGGAGGTGTTATGGGTGGCGCAAAAGGTGCCTTCGTCGATTCTATCAATTATGCGAATGAACGTGAACAATTTGGAAGATCGATTTCAAAATATGGAGCAATCAGACATAAATTAGCAGAACAAATTATCAAAATATTTACTGTTGAATCAGCTACATATAGGGCTTCTCAGAATATTGATGACGCAATCAATTCCCTAATAGAAAGTGGGATGGATAAGGGGAAAGCCACTTTAAAAGGAATAGAACAGTTTGCACCTGAATGTGCTATTCTTAAAGTTGTTGGCTCGGAATGCTTGGATTATGTGGTAGACGAAGGTGTTCAAATTCATGGTGGAATGGGGTTTTCGGCTGAAACTCAGATTGAACGATCTTACAGAGATGCTCGAATAAATAGAATATTTGAAGGTACAAACGAAATCAATAGAATGCTTACAGTTGGTATGATTATGAAAAAAGCCATGAAGGGTGAGCTAGATCTTATGGGGCCAGCGATGGCGGTAGCCAATGAATTGATGGGAATTCCAGATTTTACCGAAGGAAGCGATGCGCTCTTTGATGCTGAAAAAGTATATGTAAAGAATTTCAAAAAGGCCGTATTGATGATAGCGGGTGCTTCTGCTAAGAAATATGCAGATAAGATGGCCAAGGAGCAAGAAGTAATGATGAATATTGCGGATATGGTAAATGAGGTTTATTTAGCCGAATCTACCTTATTACGTGTTGAAAAAATGGTAAGTATTCGAGGTGAAGAATCATGTCAAGAACAAATTGATATCATGAGGGTGTTTATTTACGATGCTGCAGATGCAATTAATAAATCAGGGAAAGATGCATTGAACGCTTTTGCAGAAGGTGATGAAATGCGAATGATGTTAATGGGTTTAAAACGATTTACGAAGCATGCTCCTTTTAATGCAAAGGAAGCTAGACAACGTATCGCATTGAAAGCAATTGATGCGAATGATTATTGCTACTAAAATTGATTGATATTTTTTGCAATTGAATGTATAACAGAGAATAAAAAGAACTTCTAAAGCTGATTTAGTAATTAATGGATTCAAGAGAAAAACTGATAAGTCAGATCAGTGAGGGTATAGATAAAAAGCAGAGCAATGATAACTCTAATAAGAGTATTTTAGCAAGAGGCTGTGACCCAAGAATGGCTCAACGTGCGATTGAATTAATACCTCCTTTGATAGGTAACCCCGAAATGGTTGCGGTTACAAATGACGATGATTTTATTAAAGAATTACAGAGGAAAAAGTGGTCAATTATTCAATTTGCACCAGGAGCATGTAGATACGATGCATCAAAATTACCGATTCCAGGCAGTCGCATGATCACAAATGGATGGGGGTTAGAAAAGTACCGGGAACTTGTGCGCAAATATCAAGGAGAGGAAATAAAAATTATTGAAACAACGGATGAACGTCAAATCGTTAATCTGCTTCGCAAAGCATTGGATGCTATTTGATCGATCAAAAACTACGAAAAGCGCTTAATTCAATTAAATGTAGTTGAGCAAAACGTTAAAATCATCCTGAACTAATGGCTCTTTTTAAGGAGCTTTGGAAATAAACGTTGAAATTTTTGTAGCCTAGGTATAGATACAGATTTAACGTAAGTCTCATTCGGATGTAATTTTTCGTAATTCTGATGGTACTCTTCTGCTTTCCAAAATTTTTCAAATGCCATTACTTCCGTAATAACAGGATTGTCGTATTTTTTAGAATCGTCTAGCATTGCTTTGTAGTTCTCAGCAAATTGTTTTTCAATATTATTTTGGTAAAAAATAATGGAACGATAATGTGAACCGAAATCAGGTTTTTGACCAATAGTTGTAGGGTTTTGTGAACCGTAATACACTTTTAACAGGGTTGGAAAATCTACGACATTGGAATCGTAAAGGACCATAACTGTTTCAGCATGAGAACCTAAATTTTGATAAGTTGGATTCTTTTCGGTTCCACCGGAATACCCTGAGACAGCTTCTGTAACGCCCTCAACACGCTCGAAAATGGCTTCGACACACCAAAAGCAACCACTCGAAAAATATGCATAACTCGACGGTCTTAATTCGCTACTATTTTTGGTAGTACTTTCTTGATTCTTTTTGCTTTGGCAACTGCCAATAAACACGGATATTGAGAGCAATGAGATGGTAAATACGGTCTTAATCATGGCCTAGGTTTACATCTACAACGCTTGATACCGACTTATGTTTTAGAGACAGCCAAAATTGTGATTATTTAACTATCAGCTTTTTCGTGATTATTGTGCCACTTTCGCTGGTGCAAGAAATTAAATACAAACCGGCGCTCATGTCTGTTAAATCTATCATCCAGCGATTATTTAGTAGCTGTTCCTCTTTGATAATTTTGCCAGTCATGTCTTTCATACTGCAAGACGTTTCAAGAAAATTGTCATCGGTAATGAGGACCTCAACAAAGTCAGTTGCCGGATTAGGGAAAA